>ENA-ORCW01000599-ORCW01000599.1-marine-metagenome-genome-assembly--contig:-NODE-599-length-16841-cov-2.844011_pt1 | contig 16841 bp, 15 predicted proteins | sample MGYA00237784_ERZ508517 | MGnify/ENA primary metagenome ERZ508517 (study PRJEB26187, sample SAMN06268979) | marine metagenome | isolation source: Tt ae E1 feedstock associated aerobic enrichment on... | reverse complement strand
TGACTCAGTTTCATCAACTGATCCGTTGCTTGCCGGTTGGCATCCTGCAGCGCCGTGATCGACGTTTCCGTCTGCTGTTTGAGAGCTGCGATATCCGCTGAAAGCGATGACCGAACCTTCTCGACCGACGCTTCCAGAGCCCCAATCGACTGCTTGCCCTCCGCAAGGCCGGATTCCAACGCTGCAATCCGCTCCTGCTGCTCATCCAGACGCTTCTTGTTGCGCTCGTTGGCAATGGCCCAAAGCTTCCGGATCTCGCTGTCCGCCGTATCCAGGCGCTTGGTGTGCGCTGCTATCTGCTCCTCCAGAGTAGCGCCCCGCTCCTGAAGGTTCTCCCCCGTCTCTGAAAGCTCACCCTCAAACCGGGCCAGCGCCAGCTTGCTCTGGCGAGCCCAGTAATCCGCTTCCTCAAGCTGGCCTGCCAGGTCCTTCAGGGCATGGTGCAACCACCAGCGGGAAGCTCCGCCCGGAGCCCATGCCCCCGCCTCTTCCGGCGACCAGATGTAGACCGGGACAACCGGACGGCCGCTTTCGACCGCTTTTTTCCATGCGGGATTGTCGGCCAGCCGCAAATCCTGGCGAAACCATAAGATGACTGCATCCACACCTGCAAGATAGGCTCCGGTCGGCCCCCGTAAAGGGCTCTCAAAAAAAAGACCGCCTGCGCGTTGCAGGCGGTCTTAAATTTAATCCAGCGGTTTCCGGTGAAAATCAGACCTCGACCGTTTCCAGCTTGCTGGAGCTTTCCCGGGCCGCTTCCGCCAACGGGGTGCTCAGGTAGCGCTCACTCGGGCTGGCCGCCACGACGACTATCTTCTTGCCTTTGTTTTCCGGGCGTTTGGCCACCTGCAGGGCCGCCCATATGGTCGCTCCGGAGGAAATGCCCACCGCCAGGCCGTCCGAGAGGGAAACCGCCCGCGCCATGTCAAAGGAATCCTCGTTGGTTACAGTCACCACTTCATCGATCACATCCACATTGAGGTTCTTCGGAATGAATCCGGCCCCGATGCCCTGGATCTTGTGCGGTCCCGGCTTGCCACCGCTGATGACCGGACTGGCCGCCGGCTCCACCGCGATGATCTTCACCTCGGGCTTGCGCTTCTTCAGCACCTCGCCCACGCCGGTGATCGTGCCGCCGGTCCCTACCCCGGCCATGAAAATGTCCACTTCGCCCTTGGTCGCCTCCCAGATTTCCACCGCCGTCGTCTTCCGGTGCACTTCCGGATTCGCCGGGTTGTCAAACTGGCCCGGCCCGAATGCTCCCTCGCCGTGCTTTTCCAGCAACTCGTTGGCCTTGGCAATGGCTCCCGGCATCCCCTTCGGTCCCGGGGTCAGCACCAGCTCCGCCCCCAGCAGGGACAGCAGTACCCGGCGCTCCATCGACATCGTCTCCGGCATCGTCAGGATACACCGGTACCCCTTGGCCCGGCAGACGAAAGCCAGGCCGATCCCCGTGTTCCCGCTGGTCGGCTCGATCACCACCCCGCCAGGCTTCAACTTCCCGTCCGCTTCCGCCGTCTCGATCATCGACCGGGCTATCCGGTCCTTCACACTGGCCAGCGGATTGAACCACTCGCACTTCACAAACACGTCCGCCACACAGCCTTCCGCCGCCGCGTTCAGCTTGATCAACGGCGTGTTCCCTATCGTCTCAATGATGTTGTTCGCTAAGATATTCATGCCTTTCCTATTGTTAAAGGCTTACCCTAGCACATCCCTTCCCAAGAATCCAGAGTAAATTGGGAAAAAAACTCAAGATAATAGGGCCGGGGACTTCCGGCCTTGAAAAGAGGGGGAATTCCAGCCTAGCGCCGCCTCGGGCCGTAACTGCGGATCGGGGCGTTGCGGTTGGAGGCAGCGTTGCGGAGACGGTAGATGATGCGCGCCTTGTCGATATCTTTCGGCGTCATCTCCATTTTGACCATGTCCCCAACGGTAATCTTGATGAAGTGCTTCCGCAGCTTGCCGGAAATATGAGCCAGGACCTGGTGTCCATTCTTGAGTTCCACCCGGAACATGGTACCGGGAAGGACAGCGGCAACTTTGCCCTCGACTTCTACAACTTCGGATTCGGTCATATAATAGTGGTCAGAATATAATTTGGTTAAGCGGAAAGTAAGATAACTGGGTTGAATACCGCATATGTCAAGGCGGAAAGCCGCAGCCCGGGACAGGCGGAGACCGCCTTCCGGATCTATAATATTGCCACACCGGACCCATCAAATTCCATAATCCCGTAACCCGCAACCCGTAACCCGCAACCAACCTCCCTTGAAATCCGAACCACCACCGCCCTGCCCCTTCGAGCCCTTGCATCCCTCCGAGCTCTGCCGGGATGCGAGCTACTACATGTCCCACGCCTACAACGAGTCGCTCAAGGCCTGGCGGGCCAACGAGGTGCCGATCGGGGCGGTGATTGAATTCAACGGGACCATTATCGCCCGGGCCTTCAACCAGGTGGAGTCCCTGAACGACCCCACCGCCCATGCGGAGATCCTGGCCATCACCCAGGCCACCGAAGCGATTGGCGACTGGCGCCTCAACGGGGCCACCCTCTATGTCACCAAGGAGCCCTGCCCGATGTGTTCCGGAGCCAGCATCATGGCCAGGATCTCGACAGTGGTCTATGCGGTGCCGGATCCCAAAATGGGCTGTCTCGGCGGGGCCGGCTCGGTGCACGAACTGCCGCGCCTGAACCATCGGGTGGCCGTGCGCTCCGGGGTCATGGAAGCCGAATGCAAGGCGGTCCTGCAGGTTTACTTCCAAAGAAAGCGTGCCGACAGTTGACGATGGCCGGAAGCTGAGGTTTCTTTTAAGTACCTCTCTTCAACGAAAAAACAGAAAATATTATGGCATACACATTACCTGAACTGGAATACGCATACAACGCACTGGAACCGCACATCGACGCGCGGACCATGGAGATCCACCACTCCAAGCACCACAATGCCTACATCACCAAGCTCAACAACGCATTGGAAAGTGCCGGCATTGAAGGACCGGAATGCATTTCGGACCTGATCAGCGACCTGAGCAAGGTTCCGGAAAAAATCCGCACCGCGGTGCGTAACAACGGCGGCGGGCATGCCAACCACAGCCTCTTCTGGACGGTTCTTTCCCCCGATGGAGGCGGAGCCCCGTCCGGTGTCCTGGCCGACAAGATCAATGCCGCCTTCGGCAATTTCGACGATTTCAAGAAGGCCTTCTCGGACGCCGCGGCCGGTCGCTTCGGCTCCGGCTGGGCCTGGCTCTGCGTCAAGCCCGACGGCAGCGTCGCGGTCTGCAGCACCGCCAACCAGGACAGCCCGGAAATGGGCGAGTCCGTGGTCGGTTGCGCCGGCGTTCCGATCCTCGGCCTCGATGTCTGGGAACACGCCTACTACCTGAACTACCAGAACCGCCGTCCCGACTACATCTCCGCCTTCTGGAACGTGGTCAACTGGGACCAGGTGGCCAAATATTACGACAAGGCCGCCTCCTGAGGTCGCGAGTTACTGGTTGAATTTCAAAGCGTCCGGTGCAAGCCGGGCGCTTTTTTATTACCCGCAGGGCATTCGATACGAAGTCGGCTGACACCTCGAAGTAGCGCCCCGCGGCCGCGGGGCGCGAAGACCCGGGCCGACGGTCCTCGCGGCTGAAGCCGCGACTCTCAGGCACACCCTACACTTATTAAATAAAAGGCCCCGGTCATTCCGACCGGGGCCTTGTCATAGGAGAATAATTACAAACGGTTCAGGCGCGGGCCTACATCATGCCGCCCATGCCGCCCATGCCGCCCATGCCGCCCATGCCGCCCATGTCCGGGGCGCCGCCGGCCGGCTTTTCTTCCGGCAGGTCGGTGATCAGGGCTTCCGTGGTCAGCAGGAGACCGGAGACCGAGGCTGCGTACTGGAGGGCGCTGCGGGTCACCTTGGCCGGGTCGACGACACCGGCCTTGACGAGGTCCTCGTACTTCTCGGTGGCCACGTTGTAGCCTTCGTTGCCCTTGCCGTCGAGGACGTGCTGGACCACCAGGCTGCCTTCCACGCCGGCGTTCAGGCAGAGCTGACGCAGCGGATACTCGAGGGCCTTGAGGACGATCTGGGCGCCGATGGCTTCGTCGCCTTCCAGCTTGACGTCGCCGAGCTGCTTGCGGATGCGCAGCAGGGCCACACCACCGCCGGGAACAATCCCTTCCTCAACCGCGGCGCGGGTAGCGTGCAGGGCGTCTTCCACGCGGGCCTTCTTTTCCTTCATTTCCGGCTCGGTGGCGGCGCCGACATTGATCACGGCCACACCGCCGGCCAGCTTGGCCAGGCGTTCCTGCAGCTTTTCGCGGTCGTAGTCGGAAGTGGTTTCCTCGATCTGGCGGCGGATCTGCTTGACCCGGCCCTGGATGTCGGAAGCGGTACCGGCACCTTCAACGATGGTGGTGCTTTCCTTGTCCACGGTCACCCGCTTGGCCCGGCCGAGGTCGCTCAGCTCGAGGTTTTCCAGCTTGATGCCGAGGTCCTCGGTGATGCAGCGGCCGCCGGTCAGGACAGCGATGTCCTCCAGCATGGCCTTGCGGCGGTCACCAAAGCCCGGAGCCTTGACGGCACAGACGTTGAGCATGCCGCGCAGCTTGTTGACCACGAGGGTGGCCAGGGCTTCGCCTTCGACATCCTCGGCGATGAGGAGGAAGGGCTTGCCGCTCTGGGCGACCTTCTGCAACAGCGGCAGCAGGTCGTTCAGGTTGCTGATCTTCTTCTCGTGAATCAGGATGTAGGCGTCCTCGAGGACGGCTTCCATGGCTTCCTGGTTGGTGGCGAAGTACGGGCTCAGGTAGCCCTTGTCGAACTGCATCCCTTCGACCACGTCGAGGGTGGTCTCGATGCCCTTGGCTTCCTCGACGGTGATCGTGCCGTCCTTGCCCACCTTGTCCATGGCGTCGGCGATGATGGAGCCGATCTCTTCTTCCCAGTTGGCGGAAACGGTGGCCACGTTCTTGACCGCTTCACGGTCGGTGACGGCAATGCTCATTTCCTGGATGGCCTTCACCCCGGCGGCGACGGCCTTGTCGATGCCGCGCTTCAGGTAAACCGGGTTGGCACCGGAGGAAACATTCTTGAGGCCTTCACGGAAGATGGCCTCCGCCAGGACCGTGGCGGTGGTGGTACCGTCACCAGCGATGTCGCTGGTCTTGGTGGCCACTTCCTTGACCATCTGGGCACCCATGTTTTCAAACGGGTCCTTGAGCTCAATTTCCTTGGCCACGGAGACACCGTCCTTGGTCACCGTCGGGCTGCCAAACTTCTTGTCGATAACCACGTTCCGTCCCTTGGGACCGAGCGTTACCTTGACCGCCTTGGAAAGGGTCTCAACCCCCTTCAGGAGCTTGCGCCGTGCTTCTTCGTCGAACTTGATTTGCTTAGCCATAATCTTAATTCCTTAAATGTTAATCGTTGGGCAGGTATCCGCCTCAGCCAATGATGCCGAGGATGTCGTCTTCGCGGAGGATGGTGTATTCCTCATCCTCATACTTGACCTGGGTACCACCGTACTTGCTGATGATCACCTTGTCACCGACCTTCACGGAGAAGGCGTAGTCCTCGCCGTCCTTCTTGCCGGTCCCGAGGGCCAGGACTTCCGCCGTGGTCGGCTTTTCCTTGGCGCTGTCGGGAATGATGATTCCGCCTTTGACTTCTTCCTCAACGGAGATCGTCTTCACGAGAACACGATCACCGAGGGGCTGGATGTTGACTGTATTTGTAGCCATATTTTGTATCAGTTTTTTGGTTTTAAATAAGGTTTGAGTTCTTGTGTCGTGAAAGGGCGCTTACTTGTCGTCCACGTCCTCGACCTCGGCGTCGACCACGTTGTCGTCGCCACCCGAGGCGGATTCTGATCCGGACTCCGGAGCCGGGCCGGCCTGCGGTCCCGCCTGGGCTCCGCCGGCGGCACCCGCCTGCTCCTGGTACATGCGGGCCATGGCCTGCTGCAGCTCCTGGTTGTTGTTGATCTTCTCCAGGGCGGACTTGATCTGCTCATTGTCATTGGACTCGAGGGCCTTCTTGCCTTCATCGACAAGGCCCTGGATGAGCTTCTTGTCGCTGTCGCTGAACTTGCCTTCGTTCTCCTTGAGGACCTTCTCCGTTCCAAAGACCACATTGTCCAGCTGGTTGCGGGCTTCCGCGCCTTCCTTGGCCTTCTTGTCGGCCTCGGCGTTGCGTTCCGCGTCTTCCTTCATCCGGGTCACCTCGTCATCGCTCAGGCCGGAGGCATTGGTAATGGAGATTTTCTGCTCCTTGCCGGTGCCCTTGTCGGTGGCCGAGACGTGCAGGATGCCGTTGGCGTCGATGTCGAAAGTGACCTCGATCTGAGGCATGCCGCGCGGGGCCGGGGGAATTCCGTCGAGACGGAAATTGCCCAGCAACTTGTTGTCGTTGGCCATGGGCCGTTCGCCCTGCAGGACCTTGACGTCGACCGCGGTCTGCTGGTCCGCGTATGTGGAGAACACCTGCGACTTCTTGGTCGGGATGGTGGTGTTCCGCTCAATCATCGGGGTGGCCACGCCGCCTGCCGTTTCAATGGCCAGGGTCAGCGGGGTCACGTCGAGCAGGAGCACATCCTTGACATCACCGGCCAGGACAGCCCCCTGGATGGCGGCACCGATGGCCACCACTTCGTCGGGGTTGACACCCTTGTTGGGTTCCTTTCCAGCCAGCTTGCGGGCGATTTCCAGGACCTTGGGCATGCGGGTCATGCCGCCCACCAGGACCAGGTTGTTGATGTCGCCCTCGGTCAGCCCGGCATCCTTCAGGCAGGCCTTGAACGGGCCCACGGTACGCTCGAAGAGATGATCGGTGATCTGCTCGATCTTGCTCCGGGTCAGCTGCACGTTGAGGTGCTTGGGGCCGGAAGAGTCGGCGGTAATAAAGGGAAGGTTGATATCCGTGGACTGGGAGGAACTGAGGGCGATCTTGGCCTTCTCCGCTTCCTCCTTGAGCCGCTGCAGGGCCATCTTGTCCTGACGCAGGTCGATGCCGTGCTCACGCTTGAAGTCGTCCACCAGCCAGGTGATAATGGCATCGTCCCAGTTGTCGCCGCCGAGGTGCGTGTCCCCGTTGGTGGCTTTCACTTCAAAGACGCCGTCGCCGATCTCGAGGATGGAAATGTCGTAGGTGCCCCCGCCCAGGTCATAGACGGCGATGGTTTCCTCGCTTTTCTTGTCCAGTCCGTAGGCCAGGGAGGCCGCGGTCGGCTCGTTGATGATGCGCAGCACCTCCAGGCCGGCGATGGTGCCGGCATCCTTGGTGGCCTGGCGCTGGGAGTCGTTAAAGTAAGCCGGAACCGTGATCACCGCCTGGGTGACTGGTTCGCCGAGGTAGGATTCGGCGTCGGCCTTCAGCTTGGCCAGCACCATGGAGCTGATCTGCTCGGGCGGGAAGGACTTCTTTTCGCCTTTCTCGACCACTTCAATCCATGCGTCATCGTTCTTTCCCTCCACGACATGAAACGGCATGTGCGCCGCTTCCTCCTGGACTTCCGAGAACTTGCGCCCGATCAGGCGCTTGGCGGAAAAAATGGTATTGCTGGGATTGGTCACCGCCTGACGCTTGGCCGCCTGGCCGACAAGGCGTTCACCATTCTTACTGAAGGCCACGACGGACGGAGTGGTGCGCGCGCCTTCGCTGTTGGGGATCACCACCGGTTCGCCTCCCTCCATGACAGCCATGCAGGAATTGGTAGTGCCTAAGTCGATTCCGAGAATTTTACCCATATCGGCGATTACCTTGCAGCAGATGTGCCAGCCCTGTTCCGTTATCCGCAAGTAATTCCATTCAAGCGCTTTATAAATATAAAGACAGAATCCGGGCCAAGCTTGGGACCGAAACTGTGACACGCCTTGTCACCCCTCCTGTCACACCCTGCCCGGGCCTGTCACACCCGTGACACAGGCAAAATCTTGCCAAATGAACCATCCTGCCCTTCTTAAGCGCCATGGATGAACCGTTCCCAATTCAAGGTGGCCGGAAGAAAAAGAAGGTCGACCTGGAAGCCCTCCAATCCCCGCTGAAACGGATTCCCGGGCTGGATATACCCAGTGTCCGCGACTTGCTCGACATTGGAATCCGTGAAATCGACGAGTTGCGGGGACGCGCCCCCGAATCCTTGTTCGAGGATATCCTCAATCTCCGCGAGCAGACTCCGCCGGACCGCTTGAGCTACCTGCGGCTCGCCGTGTACTACGCGGAAACCGAAAACCCGGATCCCCGCCTGCTCGAGGCCTGGAAATGGAGCCACTGAAGCAACGTCCGCCGGTTGCAGGATTTCCCGAGTTGGATTAGATTAACCGATTGCTTCATGGACGAGATCAGCGACATCCAGATTCCTGAAATCATTCCGGTCATGACCCTGCAGGAGACGGTCCTCTTTCCGCATGCCGTTCTCCCCCTCTTCATCTTCGAGCCGCGGTACCGACAGATGCTGAGCGACGTGCTGGGTTCCAACCGGCTTTTCGCGGTCTTTAATGAATGTCCCTCCGATCCCGACGATGGGCACGAGGAGCCGCCTGAGCAGATGGGTACAGTGGGGATCGTCCGGGCGGCCCACCGAAACCCGGACGGCACCTCCAACCTCGCCCTGCAGGGCCTGACCCGGGTCCGCTTGCTGGAAATTGTCCAGGAAGCACCTTATCGACTTATCCGGGTAGCCACTTGCCAGGATGAGGAGGAATCGGAAGACTCCTTGCAGATCCAGCGGGAAAACATTCTCGAACTGATCACCAAGCGGCCCCAACTGACCAGGGGATTGCCCGAGGAATACGTGAAATTCATCTGCTCCCTGGACAATCCCGGACCTTTCATCGATGTCGCGGTCCATTCGATCTGCCACGATGCCCGGGTCAAGCAGCAGTTGTTGGAAACCCTGTCCCTGAGTCAGCGGTTTTCATGCTTCCAGCGATTCCTGAACGGGGAATGCCGACGGCTTGACTTGTTCCGGCGACTTCAGGGCCGCACCCGGGACGATGAAATCGACCTGAATTAATTATAATTATTACAGGGTTTTACATTCCAAAACTTTGTTTGACTAATTCCTCCGAAGCCTTTTCTCATACTTCCGGATGTTGCGGAGTATCAAAGTGCCTGGATCGATGGCCTTGGAGGCCTTCGTCCTGTTGTCGGTGGTCAGCCTGATCGGGGTCGTGGCTATCCCCTCCTATCTGTCCTACCGGGCCAATTCCCAAGCGAACTGCATTGCCCAGAAATTCCGCACCTTCGCATCGGCCCTGCATCACTATTCAGATGTTCATGGAGAGTGGCCCAAGGACCAGGGCATCGGCCGGATTCCACCGGGCCTGGAAGTCGAACTTCAGGACTTTGATGATACCACGGTCATCGGCGGCCACTGGGACTGGAATTTCCTGGAGGGCGCCGAATCCCCCACAATTTGCCTGGTGGATCCGGATGTTTCGGATGAGCTCCTGCGCCGCATCGACCAGATCCTTGACGACGGCAACCTGACGTCCGGGGCGCTGGTCTACTCCGGCAAAACGCTGGCCCTGGTCCTGGACCGGTGAGCGCGGCAAGCCCGGATTCAAGGACGAAATCTGCCTGATTTCGGGTAAAAGGCCGGGTTGCCGGGCGAAATTCCTGTAGTGAAGCTGTCACTCGTTATGAGACAGATTCACCATGCAGCAAGATTCCATCTATTTCCCCTGGCCTTCCTGATCCTGGTCACCGCCGGGGGAAGCGCCCGGGCCAGCATCGTCCTCCTGGAGGATTTTGAAACCGACGGGGAAGGCGTCCGCTATACCTCCGCGGGAGCCTTCACGGACGGCGCCGACGACTATTTCATCCGCACGGACGGAGACGCCGGTGCCAGCGGAATCCCCGGATATACGGGGTTTGGCGGAAGCTGGTTCTGGGCCGCCGAGGACACCGACGCCAGCGACAACCTGGCCGGGATGACGCTCCTGGACTTTTCCGGGATAGACCTCGGCGGAGCCCCCGCCATCCAGCTCAGCCTACACATGGGGGCCGCGTCCGGAAGCGCCTTCGACAGCCTGGATGATTTCCTTTTCGTCCAGTACCGAGTCGATGGAGGCCTCTGGCAAACCGCCCTGGCCTTCCAGAACAACGGGCAGACCTACAACGGGCCGCTCCTGCAGGACACCGATTTCGACGGCATCGGGGACGGGATCCAGCTGGACCTGGCTCTCCAGACCTTCACCAGCCCGGTTTTCCAGGTGGACCCCGGGATCATCGATGTGCGTATCGACACGCTCATGACAAGTGGAAGCGAGGAAATCGCCTTCGACAACCTGACCGTCATGGCGGTTCCGGAACCGGCGACGACCGCCCTGGTCTTCGCCTCACTCTCCCTCCTGATGATTCTTTACCGACGCTTTCTCCCACGACGGGAGGATTGAGAGCCGAGCCTAATACACAACAAACACGTATCCCTGACTACGGACCCGCGATTCTTTGCCGAGGATCGCGGGTCCCCTTTAATCCGGATGCTCCAGCAATTCGGCCTCCAGCCAATCGGCCCGCACCGGGCCCAGCCGGACAGAGACCAGCCGGTTGCGGATGTCCCGCCCGGGATCCGGCACCCGGACCCGGATGTAGTTCTCCGTGTAGCCGGGGAAACCTTGGTCACGGGGATCCTCCAGCAGCACCCGCGCCCGGCGCCCGACGTGTTCCTCCATGAAGCGGCTTCGCTTGCGGGAGCTTAATCCGCGCAAGACCGCGCAACGGCGGTTCCGCTCGCCGGGATCGACCCAGCCTTCCTCCCGCTGCATGACGAGGGTTCCCTCCCTCTCCGAGAAGGGAAAGACGTGGGTGTAGGCGAAGGGCAAATCCAGGAACTGCCGGCAGGTTTCCTCGAAATCCTCCCCGGTTTCCCCCGTGAACCCGACCATGATGTCCGTTCCGAGGCAGAGCCCCGGAACGCGGCGGACCGCCTCCAGGACGAAGCTCCTGTATTCATCCATTGAATACTTCCTCCGCATGAGACCCAGGACGCGGTCCGAGCCGGACTGCAGGGGCAGGTGCAGGAAAGGCAGGAGGGAGTGATCCGGGTCGGCCATGCGGTCCAGCAGCTCCAGGGGAACCGTGGTCGGCTCGATACTGGAAATCCTGACCCGGAGAAGGTCCGGGATCCGATCCAGTGCGTCGACAAGCTCCACGATTCCGCGGCCGGAGTTGTCGTAGGTCCCGATGTTGACCCCGGTCAGGACCAGCTCGCGAATGCCCCGGGCGGCGGCGGCCCGGGCCTCGCCGAGCGTGTTCTCCCAGTCCCGGGAGCGTGCCCGCCCCCTGGCGAAAGGAATGACGCAGAAGCTGCACATGAAATCACAACCGTCCTGGACCTTGAGGTTGGCCCGCTTGTCGAAGGGAATGTCGCCGACATAATCGATTGAAAAATCATTTCGGTTGATCCGGTCGCGGAGAATCACCGGCTTTTCATTCTTGCCCAGGCCCAGGTGATCCAGGACGGCGAACTTGTCCTGGTTGCCGACAATCAGGTCCACTCCCTCGATTTCCGCAATGGCGGCCGCTCCCATCTGGGAATAGCAGCCAATGACCGCCGTAAAGGCCCCCGGATTCCGGGAGACAAACTGCCGGATGGCCTTGCGGCACTTGGCATCCGCTTCCCGGGTCACGGTACAGGTATTGATTATGCCCAGGTCGGCCTTTTCACCGAACGGTACCACCGTATAACCGGCCGCCGTCAGGCGGTCCCGGATGAGGTGGGACTCAGCCTGGTTCAAGCGGCAGCCAAGCGTATGAACAACGGCCCGCTGAAGCCCTTCCTGAACAGGAGCATGCGGCATGATCAGGCCATCACAAGGAGGAGCCCCGGCCCGTCAACCCAAGATTCCGGGGAACGTCCCGCAATTTTCCAAGTCCGGTCCCTGGTTCCCGGATCCAGCTCCAGGTGCAGCGGCTTTGAGACAGATGAGTTCACCGGGCCCGGGCTTCAGGCCCTGGGAAGACGGAAATTCGAGGCTGCGGGCATAATCCGGTTGTTCGGGATGGCGCGGGATGTTAGTGATAGATGGGGAAAGGGCTGACACGGATGAAAGGGACAAGAACAACACTGGTGATGCTGCTGGCGGCACTGCCACTGTCTTTGATGGGTAACTGGGAGGAGCGCCGGGAGGAGATGGTGCAGGTCCAAATCGAGGATCGTGGAATCCATGACCGGGCGGTGCTCCGGGCGATGGGCCGGGTACCGCGCCACCAGCTGGTGCCCGAAAACCAGGCCGGTCGGGCCTACGGGGATTATCCATTGCCGATCGGCCACGGACAGACCATTTCCCAGCCGTACATTGTGGCCCTGATGACGGAACTTATCGAGGTCGGACCGGAATCCAAAGTCCTTGAAATCGGGACCGGATCCGGTTACCAGGCGGCGGTGCTGGCGGAAATCGTGAAGCGGGTGGTGACCATCGAAATCATCGGGCCGCTGGCGGAACGGGCGCAGGAGGACCTGAAAGGCCTTGGATATGACAACGTGGAAGTCATCCACGCCGACGGCTACCATGGCTGGGCGGAGGAAGCGCCTTACGACGCCATTATCGTGACGGCGGCCGCGGAACACATCCCCCCACCCTTGCTGGAACAGTTAAGGCCTGGCGGCAGGATGATTATCCCGGTGGGGCGGATGGGTTGGACCCAGAACCTGGTCCTGGTCGAGAAACGGGAGGACGGGAGTCACCTGACCCGCAATATTCTGCCCGTTCGCTTCGTGCCACTGACCCGTGGCCGCCGATGAAAGCCATCGGAAGACCGGGCCTGCTGGACTACACCCTTTTGGGGGCCATCTCGGCGGTGGTCCTCTGCTATGAAATTCTCCTCCTGCGGGTGTTCACCCACAGCCAGTGGCATCACTTCGCCTCCCTTGCGGTTTCCCTGGCCCTTCTTGGCTTCGGGGCAGCCGGCACCCTTTTGTCGGTGCTCGGTTCCCGGCTGCATAGGAATCCGGACCGCTGGTTCCTGGCCGGCCTGCTGGCCGGAATTGCCGGAATGCTCCTCTGCTGGGGGCTTCAACTGAGCCTCACCGTGCGGCCGCTCTTTGCCGCCTGGGACTTGAGGGAACTGGGCAAACTGCTGCTGGTCGATTTCTCCGCATTCATTCCCTTCATGGGCCTGGCCTGGTGTATCGGGCTGGCCTTTGTCCGCTGGCCCGCCTCGGTCCGTCCCCTCTACGGGGCGAACCTGCTCGGCTCGGGGCTGGGTTCGCTCCTGGCCGGCCTCCTGCTGGCCTTCTGCCGCCTGGAGGTGATCCTGCTCCTCCTCCCCCTGGGACTGCTCCTCCTGGCAGGAACATTCCTGGTTCTGCGCCTGCGCCGCAAGCTGTGGTCCCTTGTCAGCCTGCTGGCCGCCGGAGCCATCCTGGTCCGGATTCTTCTCGGCGCCCCCGGAATTCCCGTTTCAGATTTCAAGCGCCTGGCCTACCTGCTCGATCTGCCGGACAGCCGGATCCTCGAACACAGCCCCGGATTGCGGTCGGAACTGACCCTCATCCGCTCCGGGTCCCTTCGCCTGACCACCGGTCTCAGCCTGCGGTGGACGGACCCCGTTCCCTCCAGCGATGTCATTGTCCTCGGGACAGACGAGGCGCTGCCGCTGCCCGGGGGCACGCTGTCGGAATCGCAGCAGGCCCACATGCGGGCCCGGCTGGCATGGTTGCCCGGGCAGTTGCGGCCGCAAGGGGCAGTGCTCCTGGCCGGCACCAGCGAGTGGATGACGCCGGCTTGGCTGCCTGGCCGGATAGTTGACTGGCTCGAGCCCGACCCCCGGATCGGGGAACTGTTCCGGGAACGGACCGGCTTGCCGGGGGTTGATGCCCATTCACAGGAGCTCCGCGAATTCCTGCCCCAAAACGGTGCCGGTTATTCCCTGATCCTGCTCAGCGGGGCCTTCCCGGAATCCGATGCCGCCAGCGAGGATTACTTGCTCACCACGGAGGGCCTCAAGCTGGCCATTCAGGGACTAGATCCGGACGGAATCCTGGCCATCCCGGTGCAGTTGGAATACCCGCCTCGGTATGCGGTCCGGCTCCTGGCAATGGCGGCGGCCGCCCTTGAACAATCCGGTCATCCTGATCCGGAACGTCATGTGGCCTTTATCCGGACGTTGCAGGAGGGACTCCTGCTCATCGCCAGGAATCCCTTGCGGGACCAGGATTTGCAGGCCATCCGTACATTCTGCAGCCGCTGGGAATTTGACCTCGCGCTTTTGCCGGGACTGTCCGCATCCGAAGCAAACCATTATCACCGGTTTCCCGAGCCGGTCATCTTTGCCGCCGGCCAGGCGGTCTTCGGGCCGACCGGTGAACTGCCTCCCGAAGCGCACTGGTTCCAGGTGGAACCGGCCAGCGACTGGCGCCCCTATTACTGGCGGTCCATGTCCTGGACCAACCTGCCGGGCCTCCTGCAGGAGTTCGGGCGCCAGGGAATAATCTGGCTGGACTGGTCCCTGATCATGACCGCCATCAAGCTGGCTGTGGCCACCGGCCTGGCGGCATGCCTGATTCTCCTTCCCCTGGGGCGCCTTCCGCAAGGCAGGGCCGACATTCCCCGATCCCGGATACTGTTTTACTTCGGAGGGCTTGGACTGGGATTCATGCTGGTCGAAATGGCGGCTTTCCAACGCTGCCTGCTCTATCTGGGCGACCCGGTGATTACCGCTTCGGTCGTCTTCGCGACCTTTCTGGTTGGAGCCGGCCTGGGCAGCCTCAGCCCGCCCACCGGCAACGGCCCGGCCGGCCCCCGGGTCATCTTCCTCCTGATCCTGCTGTCGGGAATCCTGGCCTTCATCCTCCTCGCCGCAGGGCAGGACCTCCTCTTTCGGATACCTCCCTGGTTGAGGATCCCCGCCTTGATCCTGATCCTGCTTCCCCTGTCCTGGGCCATGGGCAAGGCCTTCCCCTGGGGCCTCAACCGGTTGAGAAACGACGCTGAGTTCATCCCCTGGGCCTGGGCCATCAACGGCTTTGCCAGCGTTGTGGCCGCTCCCCTGGCCACCCTCCTTTCCGTTCAGTGGGGGCAACCCCTGACCTGGAGCGCGGGAGCGGCCTGTTACCTCCTGGCCTGGGTTGTCGTCGGCAGTGGCCGAAACCGGGTAATTTAACCCAGGGGGCCGGTTGGGCATTGCCTTGCCGGCCCGAATTTCTCCATGGTACCTCATGCTTGGAAATTGTCGCACTCAAGCCTGTCACTTTCTGCTGGTCCTGCTCACCTGTTTTTCGCTGAAGGTCTCAGCCGAAACTCCCACTCCCGAGGAAGTTGAAGCACAGAACCGCCAACGCGGTATGTTTTACGGCAATCCCTTCCGGGAGGTGGACGAAAACGGAAACCAGCGCAAGCGCACGGAATTACCCGTCATCTTCGACGAGCTCTTCGACACCATTCTGCCGGGGCAGTACAAGGAGGGGGAATGGAGCCTCAGGCTGCATCCCAAGCTGAGCGATTTTATCCATGACGACTACGTCCGCATGATCGGGGGGATCCGCTACAGCTTCAGTAACTACTTTGATGCCTATACGGACCTCGGAACCTACTTCGGCAATCCCTTCAAGGACGGCGACGGTCTCGGCATCTACAGCTGGAAGATCGGCACCCGTTATACCTGGTACAATGTTGCCGACACCAAAACCGACGTCGCCGCCGGCTTCATCCTCGACTTCACCGCCGGCAAACCGCCGGTTGACCTTTCCGACGGCTATTCGCGCTATTCACCCTACATCGTTGTCAGCCATCGGTTCGACAAGGCCCGGGACTACCTGTTCTACCTCAATACCACCTACGAGATTGTCGCCGACACCCCATTGAGGTCGGCCTCCCCTTACCACAAGGCCTCCGACAGGCTTTTCCTGCGTCCCGGTGCCATCTACTATCCGGGCGGACACCTGCGCTATTCCCTCGAGGTCGAATACAGCACCAACATGTTCGACTTCAATGATGAAGACTATCTGCCCGGCGAGCCCCCTCCCTACCTGCAGGAGGAATGGTACCTGGCCCACCGGGAGGTTCACGAGGTCGTGGTCCTGCCCGGCATTACCTGGTTCCCCAATGCTTCCAAGGATGACCGGTATATCCTGCCCGGGCACTGGGACTTGTCGGTCCAACTTGAACTTCCGCTCATCGAGGAGACCGGGCGGGACTTCGGGATCAACCTCCGGTTGCGCTGGTACTATGACTATAAAAAGCTGATTCCCGACCGCATCAGTCACATGTTCGACGGAAAATAGGACGCCGGACAAACCTGATTTGGAAGATTCTGATTAATTTTCCAAAAAACGCTTGATCCGGACGGAATCCGGCCCATGTTACATCACTTTCCCCATTATTGCGGGGTGGAGGCCGTCAGGCTCATAATCCCGCAGCCGCGGGATTGGGGGTTCAAGCGCCCACTCAGTTCTTTCTTTAACATTTTAACTTTATTGCAGGGTGGAGTCCCGCCTCCGCGGGATAGCTCGTCAGGCTCATAATCCCGCAGCCGCGGGATCGGGGGGTTGACCTCCGGCCACCCAACAGTTCTTTTCTTCAACACTTTATTGCAGGGTGGAGGCCGTCAGGCTCATAATCCCGCACTCGCGGGATCGGGGGGTTGACCTCCGGCCACCCAACAGTTCTTTTCTTCAACACTTTATTGCAGGGTGGAGCAGCCCGGTAGCTCGTCAGGCTCATAACCTGAAGGTCGGGGGTTCAAATCCCTCCCCTGCACCCAATTTCAACCCCGGCCATCATGGCCGGGGTTTTTTTATTCCCAGGCTCATAATCCCGCAGGTGCGCATAGGCGTCAACCTAAGGAGAGGTAAGGTCCGCTTTTTGAGTTCTTAAGGGTTTCGGATTGGAGCGTTTGAAG
>ENA-ORCW01000598-ORCW01000598.1-marine-metagenome-genome-assembly--contig:-NODE-598-length-16855-cov-3.783764_pt1 | contig 16855 bp, 14 predicted proteins | sample MGYA00237784_ERZ508517 | MGnify/ENA primary metagenome ERZ508517 (study PRJEB26187, sample SAMN06268979) | marine metagenome | isolation source: Tt ae E1 feedstock associated aerobic enrichment on... | reverse complement strand
GGGGGCGTCGGGTTCGAGCAGCGCGCCATTGCCGGTGCCGATGGCAATCCATTGCTCCCCCTGCTTGTCGATTTTTGCACCCATGGCCCGCATGGCGGCGCCGGTACGCAGCACATCTTCGCCTTCCAGAAGGCCGGTGATCCGGGTCTCGCCAGACGCCAGTCCGCCAAACATCAGCGCCCGATGTGAGATCGACTTGTCGCCCGGCACCCGCGCCCGGCCGGAAAGGGCGTCTGACTTTCTGGCGCTCAGGGGGCGCGGCTCGTGTTCGTGCATTGTGTGATCCTTGGCGGTAGGCGCTTTGCCGGGCGGCAGATTATTCGCGGATTTTCCCCGCTCGCTCTAGCATGATGAGGATAGCCGGTCATCCCCCGGTTGACGGATGGCCCCCGACGGGGTTGTAAAGGGAGGCAACCTTGGGAGTGGAGGCCTTTCCAAGGTGTGCATTAGGCTTTGACAGGTGCGCGACTTGCCGTTATGGGGACCGAAATTTTCAGTAAGGCAGGAAGCGCTTCCGGTGCCGGCCGCGATAGAGCCGTCGCAGGCTGGGCCGACCGCAAGACGATGAGGCAGCAAGGTGGCTAAACCGGAACTCGGAACCAAACGTATCTGCCCGGAGACGGGCCGCAAATTCTACGACCTTAACAAGGACCCGATCGTATCTCCTTACACGGGCCAGACCTATCCGCGCAGTTTTTTCGAGGCTGGCGGCGACACCTCCACGGATGAAGAAGACGAAGTGGAGGAAAAGGAACTGGACAGCGAGGAAGAGGGGCCGGAGGTGGTCTCGCTCGAAGATGCCGACGATGAGGCTTCGTCCAGCAAGAAGGCCGAAATCCCCGATATGGACGACGACGACGGCGATGACGACGAAGATGTCGATATCGGCGACGATGACGACGATACATTCCTCGACGAAGACGATGACGATGATGACGACGATGTGAAGGATTTCATCGGCGTCGGCGACGACGACGACGAGAGCTGACTTTTTCAGCATGCGAGAAGAAAACCCCAGCCGGCGGCACAAGATGACGCAGAGGCGAAAATCGGGGCTTGATCTTCCCGCCGGGCAGGTTTAGAAGCCGCCCACACGGTTGGCCCGACGGGCCTGCCGGACCTCTTCGCCGGAAACGGCGGCCGGCCAAATCGCCGGAGGGTGGGGCCATAGCTCAGTTGGGTTCGACTCCCCTTGGCTCCACCATTTTTCCTCTGAAGATTCGACAGACGATTCGTCGATTCGGGCACCGATTGCCCCGTTTCGTTGCGCGTTGGGCGTGCCCGATTTGGGCTTGGTCGCGAACGTGGCTTCGCGCGCGCGGTGTTGCCTTGCTTTTGGATTCAAACGGGCCTCGGTGTGGCGATCTTGAACGTCAGGGAAAATCAGGCAATCGTGCCGGCGGCGTCATGCCACTTGGGGAGTGCCGGTTTAACTGGATTGGATACCATGAGTGAATTGATTGTTTGGACGTATGACTGGGTTCCCGAAGGCCCCCGCGGCCTAGTGCGCGACATAAGATTGAGATGGGCATGCGAGGAGGCCGATCTCGCCTACTCCGTTCGAACCGTCCCCTTCAAAGACCGAGGCCCGGATCATTTGGCGCATCAGCCTTTCGGCCAGATCCCGTTCCTGAGCGATGGTGAGGTTGAAATCTTCGAAAGCGGAGCGGGGCTGCTGCATCTCGCCGGAAAAAGCGAAAGCCTCATGCCGCGCGACCCTGTTGGAGAAGCCCAGACGCTGCAATGGTCGATCGCTGCGCTCAACTCGGTCGAAATGGTTTCGGTTCCCTGGTGGTTCATCGAAGTGACCGGCGCCAAGGAGAACCCTCTGACCGGCTGGCTGGAGAGCCGCCTCGACCGCGTGGAGACCGTGCTCAAGGAGCGGGAATGGCTGGCGGCCGACCGATTTACCGTTGCGGACCTTCTGATGGCCGATGTGCTGCGGGTTAACAAGGTTCGTTCCTTCGGGGATCGGCCGGCGACGGAATCCTACGTGGCGCGGATCACGGAGCGCCCCGCGTTCAAGAAGGCCCATGCCGACCAGATGGCACATTTCGCAAAAGCCGATTGAGGGACTGATGAGAACGCAGGCACGGACGAAATCCGAGCTCTGGTATCACGGCACCAGGGCCGACCTTTCGATTGGCGATCTTATCACGGCCGGCCGCCAGTCCAACTTCGGGTCGCGCAAGGCGATGTCCTGGGTGTATTTCACCGGCACGCTGGATGCGGCGACCTGGGGAGCGGAACTGGCCGTTGGGGACGGCAGGGAACGAATCTACATCGTTGAACCGACGGGCATCTTCGAAGACGATCCCAATCTCACCGACAAGAAGTTTCCCGGCAATCCCACGAAATCGTTCCGATCCCGCGAGCCCCTCCGCGTTCTGGGAGAGGTCGACGAGTGGGAACCCCATTCGCCGGAGCAACTGAAACACATGCGCGATCATCTTGCCCGGCTGAAGGCTCAGGGGGTCGAGCCAATCGACTGATTCTTTCAGCTATATTTGGCTGGAATTGCGCAAACCGGCGGCGGCAAGGCCAGGACTTGTCGCCGTCACCATCACGCCAGCAAGCCTTTCAGACATCAGGCTGTCTCGGGGTGGCGCAACCAGTTTCGCAAGCAGACTTGACGATCACGCCCATTCGTTCCTAACAGTATTTTTCTTGTACACATAAGGATCAGTCATGTCCGAGAGCGCCACGCGCAAACCCGCCGAACGCAAGCGCGGTTCCGGCGTACAGTTCGTCTACAACGTGCTGCGTGACGAGATACTGGACCTGGCACTGGCGCCGGGGACACCGATTGACGAGATCCAGCTTGCGCAGCGCCTGTCGATGTCGCGCACGCCGATCCGCGAGGCTCTGGTACGCCTTGCCGGCGAGGGCCTGGTCACGACTTTGCCCAACCGATCAACCGTGGTCGCCAACATCGATTTCCTGAACCTGCACACGTTTTTCGACGCGATAACGCTGATGTATCGCGTGACCACGCGATTGGCCGCGCTCAATCACCAGGCCGACGATCTGGTTACGATTCGCGCGCGCCAGGCGGAGTTCGCCAAGGCCGTCGATGAGCAGGACGCGCTGGGGATGATCGCCACCAACCGCGAGTTTCACGCCGCCATCGCCGTGGCGGGGCGCAATCCCTATTACGAAAGTCTGTTCCTGCGCCTTCTGGATGAGGGAAGGCGCCTGCTGCGCCTCTACTATTCCTCGTTCAACGATCAACTGCCGCAACGCTATGTCGTCGAGCACGAAGACATGATCGCGGCCATCGAAGCGCGCGATGTGGAAAAGGCCGATGCGTTGGCCAATGAGCATGCGGACCAGATCGTCGAGCAGATTCGCAACATGATCGCCCGGGATCACCGCCAGAAAATCGCACTTTAGGAAGCCATCCTGCCGGTCGTCGGGAAATCCCGCGCGACGCCACTGGCAGTGTCAGCGTCGGGATGCGTGAAAATTTGTGTCGACAAAAAAAATACAAGTGATATTTTCCTGCTGATCCGAACTGAATGCGGCCGCCGGTGGAAGCGGTGCGGCGCACGAGATCAGGCCTTTGAAGGAGATCGGCATGAGCAATCACATTTTCTCGGGATGCATTCCCGCCCTGATGACCCCTTGCAAGGCTGATCGCAGCCCTGACTTCGATGCGCTGGTGCGCAAGGGCAAGGAACTGATCGGGACCGGCATGCGCGCCGTGGTCTATTGCGGGTCGATGGGCGACTGGCCGCTTCTGACGGACGAACAGCGCATGGAAGGCGTTGCGCGGTTGGTCGAAGCCGGCGTTCCGGTGATTGTCGGCACGGGCGCAGTAAACACCGCCAGCGCGGTCGCGCATGCCGCTCACGCGGCCAAAGTCGGCGCGGAAGGACTCATGGTCATCCCGCGCGTTCTTTCGCGCGGCACCTCGGCCGCGGCGCAACGGAACCACTTCAAGGCCATTCTTTCGGCAGCGCCTGAGCTGCCGGCGGTGATCTACAACAGTCCCTATTACGGGTTCGCCACCCGTGCGGATCTGTTCTTCGCGCTGCGCGCCGAGCATTCCAATCTGGTCGGTTTCAAGGAGTTTGGCGGTGCAGCCGATCTGCGCTATGCGGCAGAGAACATCACCAGCGGCGATCCTGCGATCAAACTCATGATCGGTGTCGATACGACGGTTTATCACGGCTTCGTAAATTGTGGTGCAGACGGTGCCATTACCGGTATCGGCAATGTGCTTCCCCGCGAGGTTCTGCATCTCGTTGCGCTGAGCCAGGCGGCTGCCGCCGGCGACGCGGACGCGCGGCAACGCGCCGCCGAACTCGACGCCGCTCTGGCGGTGCTGTCGTCCTTCGACGAGGGCGCTGATCTCGTCCTTTATTACAAGTATCTGATGGTGCTGAACGGGGACGAGGAATACCGCCTGCATTTCAACGAGACCGATGCGCTGTCCGATAGCCAGCGTGGCTATGCCGAAGCGCAGTATCGGCTGTTCCGCGACTGGTATGCCGACTGGAGCAAACTGCCCGGCGCGGTCGCGAAATACGCAGCCTGAAACCTCTTGGTGGAGCCCTCCCGAAGCGGGAGGGCTCTTTCCCTCGTCAGACGGCGTCGAGGCCCTTTTCGCGCAAGTGTTCGAGCATTGCCATTTCGTCGGCGCCGAGGCGAATGCCTTCGGAGCGGGCCTTCGCCCGGGCGGCAAAGCGGCGCTGCGAGGGAAGGCGGGCACCTTGGCCGAGCATGGCCTCAAACAAGGTTTCGGCCCGGACGATGGGATCGCCGGCGCGTCCCTCTGCAAAGCGGGCAGGATCGAAGGCGAGGATCAGTTCGCCATGGGCCGGTGCCAGGGTTGTGGTGCCGAGCGCATCCAGGGCTTCCGGGCTCGTGAGGTCGCCGATCATCACGCCTGCAAGCAGTTCGATCATCGTCGAGATCGCCGAACCCTTGTGTGCGCCAAAGGGGAGCATCGCACCGTCGAGCGCGGCCTCGGGGTCCGTCGTTGGGGCACCGTTTCTGTCGATGGCCCAGCCTTCAGGCAGCGGTTTGCCGGCGCGGCGGTAGAGCTCGATCTCGCCGCGGGCGGCGACGCTGGTGGCGAAGTCGAAGACGTAGGGGTCACCATCGGGCCGCGGCCATCCGAAGGCGAACGGGTTGGTGCCCAGAAGCGGGCCGCTGCCGCCGGCGGGCGCGACGCTTGCATAGCTTGGACACATGGCCATCGCGGCGAGGTCATGTGCCGTGAGCGCTTCTATCTCGGGCCAGAGAGCTGAAAAATGCGTGCAGTTGTTGATAACAAGGGCTGCAAGCCCAAGCTGCCGGGCTTTTTCGACCAGAACCGGCGCACCGAGTTCGAAGGCGGCGTTGGCGAAGCCGCCTTTTGCATCGACGCGCACGATGGCGCTCTCGTCGCGGGCAAGTGTCGGCTCGGCATCCGGAACGACCTTGCCGGCCTTGATGGTGCGCAGGCACCCTTCGACCCGATAGACGCCGTGGGATTTGCAGGCGTCGCGCTCACCTGCAACGATCACCCGTGTGAGCGCGCCCGCATGAAGCGGCGACAGTCCCGCCTTGCGCATGATCGCCTCGACGATGCGTTCGAGGTCGCCGATGGCCAGCATGGTATCGGTCATAAAATATCCTTTCATCCGGTTGCCTGGTTGCAATCCTGCATACTTTTTGTATGCAGATAAAGACGGATGCAAGATGCAGCATGCGAATCCAACGGGTCTTGATCGCATGCAGACGACCCGAAACTCAAACCGAAAGAGGGAGCCGATGCCCTTCACACCACACGGAAAGCACCTGATCGCCGGCGAATGGATCGCCGGCAGCGACACGTTCGAATCGTCCCCGGCGCACGGGCCCGCACACCGCTATGCCACGGGCACGGTCGATCTGGTCGACCGTGCGGTCAACGCCGCCGAGGCGGCCTTTGAGACCTACTCGCGCTGCACGCGGGAAGAACGCGCTGCATTCCTCGAAACCATCGCCGATGAAATCGAAGCCCGCGGCGCCGATATCACCGAAATCGGCACGCAGGAAACGGGACTTCCGGCTGCGCGCCTGGAGGGAGAGCGCGGCCGCACCGCCGGCCAGCTTCGCCTGTTTGCCGATCACATCCGCAAGGGCGATTATCTGGATCGTCGTCACGACGAGGCGCAGCCGGACCGCAAGCCTGCGCCGCGCCCCGAACTGATTATGGTGCAGCGCCCGATCGGACCGGTCGCCGTTTTCGGCGCCTCCAATTTTCCGCTCGCCTTCTCGACCGCCGGCGGCGACACGGCTGCCGCGTTGGCTGCCGGTTGTCCGGTGGTGGTGAAAGGACATTCCGCGCATCCGGGCACCGGAGAAATCGTCGCGGAGGCGATCGGGGCGGCCATTGACAAATGCGGCATGCCGGCCGGCGTGTTCTCGCTGATCCAGGGCGGTGACCGCAGTGTCGGCCAGGCGCTCGTTCAGCATCCACTGATCAAGGCCGTGGGCTTCACCGGTAGCCTTGCGGGTGGCCGCGCCCTGTTCGATCTGTGTGCCGCGCGGCCGGAACCGATCCCCTTCTTCGGCGAACTGGGGTCGGTCAATCCGATGTTCCTTCTGCCTCGGGCTCTCGAGGCGCGGGGCGAGGAAATCGGGCGCGGCTGGGCCGCGTCCCTGTCGATGGGTGCCGGGCAGTTTTGCACCAATCCCGGCATCGCCGTGGTTCTGGCGGGCACGACGGCCGACCGTTTCGTGGCGGCTGCGGCAGAGGGGCTGAAGCAGGTGGATGCGCAGGTCATGCTGACCGACGGCATCGCTCAGGCGTTTTCTTCCGGGCGGGACCGGATTGCGCACAGCGACGTCGCGCGCCCGGTAACGGTGTCGGATGCGGAAGGACGCAATGCCTCTCCCGCGCTTTTTGAGACCACGGGCGCGGAATTCCTCGAAAACCCAATGCTGCATCACGAGGTTTTCGGACCCCTAGGACTGGTGGTGCGTGCCGATTCGGCTGATGAGGTCGAGGCCATTGCGCGCGGGCTCGAGGGGCAGCTCACAGTGACGCTCCATATGGACGATGGCGACATAGCGGATGCCCAGGCCCTGCGGCCGATACTGGAGCGCAAGGCCGGCCGGCTTCTGGTCAACGGGTTTCCCACCGGGGTCGAGGTCGTCGATTCCATGGTTCATGGCGGCCCCTATCCGGCGAGCACGAATTTCGGTGCCACCAGCGTTGGAACCCTGTCGATCCGTCGTTTCCTGCGACCAGTGTGTTACCAGAACATGCCCGAGGCCCTGTTGCCGGAAGATGCGCGAGGCTGATCCTGACGGCGTTCTCCGTCTCCAGGGTCCGGTTTCACGGACGCGGCGTGCAGACAATGCGCGCCGCGCCTTTCGTTCGGAACGCCGATTTCCATATATCGAAGCGATACGGGAGGCTTAAAAAATTTAATTATTTTTTTTGTCGACATAGAGAATTGGAGATGTATAAAATTTGAGTGCATTCCCGGTCGGGTTCGCCGGGCTCAAAAAATAACAATGGAGGAGTTGAGATGTTTCTCGGCCTGAAACGATTGGCCCTGGCAGGGGCCGTGGCGTTTGCCGCATTCGGTGCGCAGGCGCAGGAAGTGACCTGGCGGGTTCCCACCTCGGTGCCCGAGGGGTCGCCCTTCTATGTGAATTTTCTCGAACGCTTTGCGGACAATGTGGACCTGCTGACGGACGGCGCTGTTGAAATCCAGCCCTTCGGGGCGGGCATTCTCGTGCCGGCGCTGCAGGTGTATGACGGCGTGAAAGACGGCATCGTGGAGGCCGGGCATTCGACGCCGAGCTACTTGGTCAACCAGGATCCGGTGAACGCGATCTTCGCCGGCTTCCCAGGCGGCATGGGTCCCGAGGCCTATTCGACCTGGATTTTCGAAGAAGGCGGCAAGGAAAAGCTCGCCGAAATTCGCGCCGAAGAAGGGCTGAAGTCGCTGGTTGTGGGCATCGGCTCTTCCGAAATCATGGCGCATGCCAACAAGCCGATCAAAAGTGCGGCCGACCTCAAAGGTCTGAAATACCGCACATCCGGCCCCTGGGCTGAGGTGATGCGCGACTATTTCGGCGCCGTTCCGACCGTCGTGCCGCCGGGCGAAATCTACACGCTGCTCGAGCGCAAGGGCGTCGACGCGATCGAATGGGGCCCGCCCTCGGGCAATTTGCCCGAAGGTTTCCATGAAGCCGCGCCCTATATCGTCGTGCCGGGCGTTCACCAGCCCACCTTCCTCTGGGAAGTCGTGGTCAAGCAGGAAACCTGGGATGCGCTCGACGATGCGATCAAGGCGAAGATCGAAGCCGCGGCCGAACTGACCACGCTGCAGTCGCTGGTTCATTTCTACGACCAGGACATGAAGGCGATGGAGACCTTGCGTTCCGGCAAGGCCGAAGTGATCGAGCTCGACGCCGGGTTCCAGAAGGAGTTGTCCGATGCGGGCCGCGACTGGATCCGCAAGACCGCCGAAGCGCAGAAGGCCGACGGCAAGCCGCGCATGGCGGAAATCCTCGACGGGTATTTCGCCTATGAGGATCGCTGGGCCGAGCAGAGCGGCTATCTGATCCGCAACGAAAAATAAAACGCGGGAGGCGATCTTGAAACGTGCTGTCCTTGCCGTTGCAGACCGGATCTCCGCGGGCTTGAACGTCATCGCACAGGCGATGGTGCTGATCCTGATCGCCTCCATGCTCTATGAAGTGGTGGCGCGCTATGTCTTCGGCGCGCCGACCCTGTGGGCCTTCGACATCGCCTATATGAGCACCGGTGTGCTCTTCGTTCTGGGGGCGGCGCAGGCCCTGCGCGAAGATGCCCATGTGCGCATCGACTTCCTGTCGTCGCGCCTGCCGAAGCGGGTGCGTGGCGCGATCGACGGCGTGGCGTTTCTCGTCGTTCTCTTCCCGGTTTTCACGTGGCTCGCATCGATTGCCGGCCAGCGCGCCTGGCGCGCCTGGACGACCGGCGAGGTGGAGCATGTCAGCCCGTGGGCGCCTTTGATGTGGCCCTTCTACAGCGCGCTGGCGATCGGACTTTTCGCGCTGGCGCTCCAGCTTCTCGCCGAGGGGTTGCGCGCCCTGTTCGACCCGCGCGACGACGACAGCTTCAAGATCGAGACCTGACATGCTCATCGCAGGATTGATGTTCCCGGCGCTGTTTGCGCTGATTCTTCTCGGATTGCCGATCGCGTTTTCGCTCACCATCGTTGCCGTGGGGGCAGGCCTCGCGGCCTTCGGGTCGGTGGCGTTCAACCAGCTTTACGGCTCGTTCTATTCCGCGTCGACGAATTTCATTCTCTCGGCGATCCCCATGTTCATCCTGATGGGCGCGTTGCTGGAACGCTCGGGCATCGCCGAGCGCCTGTTCCGGGTGATGAATCTCTGGCTGTCCCGCCTACCCGGCGGGCTCGCGCTGGCCACCATCGCCATGGGGGCGATCTTTGCCGCCGCCGCCGGTGTGGTCGGCGCGGTGGAGGTCATGATCGGCATGATGGCCATTCCGGCCATGCAGAAGGCGCGCTACGGCAACACGCTGATCGCCGGAACCATCTGTGCCGGCGGTTCTTTGGGCACGATGATCCCGCCCTCCGTGATTGCCGTCATGTACGCGTCGCTTGCGCAGATGTCTGTGGGCAAACTTCTGGCCGGCATGATGCTGCCGGGCCTGTTGATGGTGGTTCTGTTCCTCGCTTACATCTTCATTCACGGCGTGCTTTATCCGGCAAAGCCGTCGGCTGACGATCCCGTTGAAGAGCCCGTGGACCTCGCCGAAAAATTGCGGTTGACGGCAACGGTTCTGTTGCCGGTCATCCTCCTGATCGTTGCCGTTCTGGGGTCGATTCTGGCGGGCATCGCCTCGCCCACGGAAGCGGCCGCGGTGGGGGCCGCCGGCGCGCTCGTCCTGTGCGTCGTCAACCGACGGTTCTCGGTGGCGATGCTGCGCGAATCGCTGGCGATCACCGTGCGGATCTCGGCGATGATCCTGCTGATCGTCGCCGCCGGTACCATGTTCATGGGTGCGTTCGCCGCCAATGGCGGAGCCCGGTTGATCCGCGAGGTCATCGACGGCGCGGGCCTCGGGCCGACGGGCATGATCGTTTTCTTCCTGGCGGTGGTGTTTGTCCTTGGTTTCGTTCTCGACTGGACGGCAAATGTCCTGATCTGCGTGCCTCTGTTCACCCCGTTCATTCGCGCCGCGGGCATCGATCCGGTATGGTTCGCGACACTCGTTCTGATTGTCATTCAGACGGGTTATCTCACTCCGCCCATGGCGTCCTCGATCTTCTATCTGAAGTCCATTGCGCCGCCGAACATGACTTACGGACAAATGTGCCGCGGCGTGCTGCCCTTTATCCTGCTGCAGGTGCTGACCCTCCTTCTGGTGGCTGCCTTCCCGGCGCTATCCACCTGGTTGCCGGACAAAATCGTCGGATTCTGAGGTGCGGCCGGGCGTGCGCTATCGCGTTGTCCGGCCTGCGATACCGACGACGCACAGCGGGGCACTGCAGAAGGGCGCGAAGCGGCGACAGCAGCCTGCCACCCTTTGCCTTTTACCGATCAAGATCCGGCGAATTCAGGATTCCCTCCGGCCGTCCGGTGTCGATTTGTCGTTCCCAGACGGTTCTCGCGCGGCGTGAGTGCAGCAACACATCCAGGATGGACGCGGCCGTATCGCCAATCCGGAGATGCGAGCAGGCGCCCAATACCGACTTGACAAGCACAGTGTTGGTCGGCTTATTATTTAATTGCAATATATATTCCATAATTAGAGAGGGGCATTATGCGAGCTTTTAAAATTGCTTGTCTCATCGGAGCCGCCTTCTTCGGCTCGGTGACTGGAGTTGTCGCGCAGGAGAAGGGCGGCGTCGTCGATATCGCGACGATCGGTGAGCCGCCGACACTGGATGCCATGGCGAGTTCCACAGACATCGTCGGGATGATTTCGCAGCACATTTTCGAAACGCTTTTCACCTTCGATGCCGACTGGAACGTCGCGCCCCTGTTGGCGGAAACCCTGCCTCAGATATCCGATGACGGACGTGTCTATACGATTCCCATTCGTGACAACGTTATCTTTCACGATGAATCCCCGATGACCGCGACAGATGTGATCGCCTCGCTCAATCGTTGGCTCGAGGTCGCCTCGCGCGGCAAACAGGTCGCCGGGGATGTTGAGTCGATCGAAGCGCTGGACGAGAAAACGGTGAGAATCACCCTCAAGGAACCTTATGCGCCGCTTCTCTCGCTGTTGGCATTCAACAACTCGGCTGCGATCATTCTTCCCGAAGAGAAGATTGCCAATCCACTGACGGACTATGTCGGCACAGGCCCTTACAAGCTTAAGGAGCACAAGCCGGATCAGTATATTCAACTCGTCCGTTTTGACGACTATGCGTCCCGGACGGACGATGCATCGGGCTTCGGCGGGGCACGGCAAAGCTATCTCGACGAGATCCGCTTCGTTCCTGTGCCGGATATCAACACCCGTACCGAGGGCGCCATCGCCGGGCAGTTCGATTTCGTCGACACGCTGCCCGTCGAATCCTTCGAGCGTCTCAAATCCGGAAAGAGCGAGCCCGTCCTGCTCGAACACTTCGGCTGGCCCATCTTCGTGATGAACACCAAGGAAGGGCTGCTGAGCGATATGCGTGTCCGCCAGGCAGTTCAGGCCGCGCTCAATACCGAGGATATGCTGGCAGCCGCTTTTGGCGACACCAAGTTCTATGCCGTCGACGGTCCGATGTACCCGGAGAGCTACGCATGGCGTACGGATGTCGGCATCGAGCTCTACAATCAGGCGGATGCCGAAAAGGCGAAGGAGCTCCTCGCTGCGGCCAACTACGATGGCAAGCCTCTGCGCATTCTCACCTCGCGCCAGTACGAGTTCCATTACAAGATGGCGCTGGTCGCTCAGGCCTATCTGCAGCAAGCCGGCTTCAAGGTCGACATGCAGGTGGTGGACTGGGCGACGCTGGTTCAGCGCAACAAGAAGCCGGAGCTTTGGGAAATCTTCATCACCCACAGCCCCTTCCTGCCGGAACCGGCTCTGAACTTCATTCTTTCCAAGTCCGCTGGCGGATGGTGGGACACGCCGGAGAAGGAAGCCGCACTGAACGCCTTCACCAGCACCAGCGACCTGGCCGAACGTCAGGCCAATTGGGAAAAGCTGCAGGCATTGATTTTCGAGCAGGCACCGATCGTCAAGATCGGCGACTTCGCTTCACTTTCTGCAAAGTCTCCCAACCTTGAAGGTTTCCGGCCAAGTCCGTGGCCGGCGTTCTGGAACGTCTCCCTGAGCGAAGAACAATAGCGGGCACAGAAGCTGCGGCGAATCCCGACTTTCGGGGTTCGCCTTTCTTTTTCGGTATCAAACGGATCGAAGCAGCCACATGAACCTTTCCAGTTTTATCGACGACCTGTGCGCCGAATGGAACGGCGAGCGCTCGCCGGGCGTGATCGTTGCCGTCGCACGCGGGGATGAAGATATCCATCGTGGCGCCTATGGTATGGCTGATCTCGCTCATGGATGTCCCCTGACCTTCCGCTCGGTCCTGCGAATCGCCTCGCAGAGCAAGCAGTTCACGACCCTGCTGACGCTTATGCTGGAGACGGAGGGGCGCTTGTCGCTGGATGACGATATCCACGACTATCTGGACTATCTGCCCGACTACGGAACGCGGATCACCCTGAGGCACCTTGCGACCAATACAAGTGGTCTGCGCGATATCCTGGACAGAATGATCATCGGTGGTACGCCCATCACGGCGCCGTCCTCTCGCAATTTCGCGCGGCGCGTTGCAAGCCGGAGTGCGCAACTCAACTTCGCACCAGGCGAAGATCTGCTCTACAGCAACACGAATTTTCTGTTCCTGACCGAGATTCTCGAAGCGGTTTCAGGGCGGAGCTTCGAAGCGCTCCTGGCCGAGCGCATCACCGGGCCGCTCGGCATGTCCGATACGCGGCTTATGGTGCGTGATGACGAAATCCTGCCGCGGCTGGCCGCGCATCACCGGCGCGGGCCGGATGGCAACTGGCTGCGGTCTGCCTGGGGCATCGCCATTGGTGGCGAGGGTGGACTGGTCTCCACTGCTGACGACATGCTGCGATGGTTGCGCCATCTCTCCCGGCCGACGATCTGCGATCCGGCGCTGATCGAGCGAATGGAGCGTTCGGGCGCCACGATCAACGGCACGCGGTCGCCATACGGAATCGGACTGATCGCCAACCGCATTTGTGGACATCCCAGTGTGGGGCATGGCGGATGGATCGCCGGGTCACGTTCGCTGTCCGTGCGCTTTCCAGAAGCCGATCTGAGCATGGCAATCCTATCAAACCACGACGATTTCTCTCCGCTCGATCTGATGGAGAAGATCGCCGTTCACATTCTTGGCGACGCCCGCAAAATGCCGGCCGCCCGCCCCCAGGAGCTGCCGAACGGTGTCTATCGGCAGGCAGATGGCGACGAGATTTTCATCGTTGAGGCCGGCGCGGACGGACAGGTGCTGACCACCGGCATGGGAAGCGCGCCGCTGGCCGAAACCGAGGACGGCCGCTTTGAGCCACAAAGCGCTCTGCCGCCCTTCCGGCTTTCGATGGGCGAGGGCGGTATCATCAAAGCTGAGCGGTTTGGTCGAACGCTGTCGTTTCGACGCGCCGATCCTGGGGTTGAGGACCCGCCAACGATGCGGGCCGATGCCGCCTATGCCTGCAAGACCGAGGGACTTTGGGCGACCCTGAACCTTAGTGGCGAAGAGTGGCAGCTCCGCCTGGAATCGCGCGACGGGGCGAGTCTCCTCAAACTCAAACGCATTTCCGGAGACCTTTATACCGCGCATCCCGTGGATGACGCGATTCATGATCAGTGGCGGTTCGCTCCCTGGGTATTGCCCTGGTTGTTCACCGTGCGGGTCTCCGACGGGGCGCTTGTGATCAACAGCGACCGAACCAAGAACCTGACATTGCCGGCCTGTTGAAACCGGTCCTGCTTGACTCTGTGCATTCACAGCGTATCATTCTTTTATAGGGAACTAGATTTCATAATAACGAAATACCCTGGAGGAAAACATGTCACGCATGAAACTTGCCTTTCTTTTGAGTGCCGCCGTGTTGAGTCTGGCCGCCCCGACCAATGCGCAGGAGCGCGGAGGCACGATCACCGTCGCGACCATCGGCGAGCCGCCAACACTCGATCCGATGACATCCACCGCGGATCTCGTCGGCATCATCACGCAGCATATGTTCGAAACGCTCTACACGTTCGATGCCAACTGGGCAGCGACGCCGCTACTGGCCGCGGAGCTTCCGGAAATCTCCGACGACGGACTGGTCTATACGATCCGATTGCGCGAGGGCGTGACCTTTCATGACGGCACGGACATGCGCGCGGACGACGCCGTCGCGTCGCTCGAGCGCTGGATGAAAATCGCCACGCGCGGCAAACAGACCGCCGAGCGCATCGCGTCTGTGGAAGCGGCCGACGATCTCACGGTCCGCATCACGCTGACGGAACCGTTCGCGCCGCTCGTTTCTCTCCTTTCGCTGAACAATTCGGCCGCCATCATCCTGCCTTCGGAGATCGCCGGCGAAGCCGAAATCAAGGAACCGATCGGCACCGGGCCTTACAGAATGAAGGAACGCAGGCCCGATCAGTATATCGATCTGGTCCGCTTCGAAGACTATTCGAGCCGCGAAGGCGAGCCCGACGGCTACGGTGGTGCCCGCATGCAGTATGCGGACGAGATCGTCTTTACACCGGTTCCCGATCCCAACACGCGGGTCGAAGGCGCGGTGGCCGGCCAATACCACTACATCGATTCCATTCCGGTCGAATCCTATCAGCGCATCGCCGACGGCCGCACGGAGCCGGTGATGCTCGCGCCCTTCGGTTGGCCTGTCTTCGTCATGAACACGAAGGAAGGCATCAACGCCGACATCAAGGTGCGCAAGGCGATCCAGGCGGCGCTCGCACCGCACGACATGCTGCTGGCCGCCTTCGGAACCGAGGAGTTTTTCAAGGCCGACGGTGCGATGTATCCGGACGGCTATGTCTGGCACACCGAAGCCGGAACGGAACCCTACAAGCCGAATGGCGATACAGAGGGCGCGAAAGCCCTGCTTGCCGAATCGGGTTATGACGGCTCGCCGCTGCGCATTCTAACGTCCCGGCAATACGAGTTTCATTACACGATGGCGCAGGTCGCCGCCGAGTATCTGAAGGCGGCCGGCTTCGACGTGAAACTCGATGTCGTCGAATGGGCGACGCTCACCCAGCGTCGTACCGACCCCGCGCTGTGGGACATCTACATTACCCACTCGCCCTTCCTGCCCGAGCCGTCTTTGACGGGCATCATGTCGGACTCTTCTCCCGGCTGGTGGGTCTCGGACACCAAGCATAAGGTCTTGCAGGCATTCAACTCGGAATCCGATCCGCAAAAGCGGGCCGAGCTCTGGGCCGATGTTCAAAAAGCGATCTACGATGAAGTGCCTGCATACAAGGTCGGCAACTTCAACGCCGTGGCTGCCCAAGCTCCCAGCCTGAAGGGCATGCACCCCGCACCGTGGCCGTATTTCTGGAACGCCTGGCTCGAAGAGTAGCACCTGACCATATCCGCGTTCCGGTGCGGCGTTCGACGCACCGGGACACAAAACCGACGGCGTGGGCGCCATACAAGCTCCGCGCCGTCGCGAACCAGAACCAAAACAACGCGGTCGACACGCACATGGTACGGGAAGTTTTCAACCGCCTTATCGGTATGCTGACGGTGATGATCCTCGTGATGACCATCGTGTTCGTCATCGTTCGCGTCACGCCGGGCGATCCCGCAGCCGTGATGCTGGGGCCCGAAGCCACGGCACAAGACGTCAAGGCTCTGCGCGAGCGTCTCGGCCTCGAGGGGCCGCTTATCGTGCAGTTCGGCTCGTATCTTCTCGGCATCGTCAAAGGCGATCTCGGCCAGTCGATTTTCCTTGGCCAGTCGGTTGGCACGGCGCTTCTGCAACGTGCCGAACCGACCTTCTTCCTGACGATTTTCTCATTGTTGATCGCCATGGTGATCGCACTGCCGGTTGGCATCGCCTCCGCCTATTGGCGCGGCTCCCTTTTCGATCAGACGATGACGACGCTGGCCATGCTCGCCGCCAGCGTGCCGAGCTTCTGGCTCGGCCTGTTGCTGATACAGTTCTTCGCCGTCAATATGGGATGGTTTCCAGCCTCCGGCTATGGTGGTCCCGATACGACGCTGATGGAACGACTCCAGCATCTGGTGTTGCCAGCCGTCACGCTGGGTGTCGTCAGCTCGGCACTGATCATGCGCTTTACCCGCGCCTCCATGCTCGACGTTCTCAACGACGACTATGTGCGTACGGCCCGCTCCAAGGGCATGACCGAATGGCGCGTCGTTCTGAAACACGCGTTGAAGAACGCGCTCATTCCGATCCTCACCGTGATCGGTCTGACGGCGGCGCTGCTTATCTCCGGCGCCATCGTGACCGAAACCGTGTTCGGTCTGCCCGGCGTCGGCAATCTCATCGTCTCGGCCGTGCTGCGGCGCGACTATCCGGTGATCCAGGGATCGCTCCTCGTTGTCGCCGGGCTTTATGTGCTCGTGAACTTTCTTATCGACATGCTCTATCTGCTCGTTGACCCAAGGGTGCGCTACTGATGGCCGGTGCAGTTTCCATCGCGGGCCGCGAGCCCAATGTCCTTGTCCGTCTTCTGGCGCGGCCAACGGCGCTTGCCGGGCTGGTCGTTCTGGTCGTGGTCGCCCTGGCCGCGCTCCTTGCACCGTGGCTGAGCACGCATTCACCAAGCCAGCTCTCGATCGCGAACCGTCTTTCGCCGCCGGGCGGCGAATTCCTGATGGGCACGGAC
>ENA-ORCW01000596-ORCW01000596.1-marine-metagenome-genome-assembly--contig:-NODE-596-length-16993-cov-3.264483_pt1 | contig 16993 bp, 15 predicted proteins | sample MGYA00237784_ERZ508517 | MGnify/ENA primary metagenome ERZ508517 (study PRJEB26187, sample SAMN06268979) | marine metagenome | isolation source: Tt ae E1 feedstock associated aerobic enrichment on... | reverse complement strand
TCCAATCCATGTTGCAGCGGCAATCGCACCGCTGCCTCTGCGACGCTAGAGCGATTCATCGTTTCACAGAAACGCTGAACCGCCCCATCTGTTTGTTTTTCCGCATTTATGCGAATGTCAGGTGTTTCCACCTGACTGCAAGATGCTCTAAGCCTTGAGCAACTCTTCCATCCTCACATAGCTCGCTTCCATGCCGTGCTCCATGCCGGTGGCGAGCATTGCGGCCCGCGTCGCGGCGTCGGGCAGCGTCATGCGCAGGGTCATCAGCGTCCCCGCCCCATCCTTCTCGAACCGTGTCTCGATGTGATTGTCGGGCGTCGGATCCGGCAGGTGCATCCGTTCCACATGAACGATGCGGCTGAAAGGCTCCAGAGCGACATACTCGCCGGTCAGGTGAACCCCGCCGCCATTGCCGTCGGACCATTCGTAGCGGATCTTTCCGCCGGGCCTCGTCTCGTTGATGCAAACCGGCATGCTCCACCCATCTGGGCCGGTCATCCATTTCTGCAGGAGCGCTGTCTCGGTATGTGCCCGGTACACGCTCTCCGGCGATGCCGCAAAGCGGCGCGTCACCACCACATGGGTGTCGCCTTCGGTCTTGAGGTTAAGCTGGCTCATTTCACGTTTCCTTCTTCTTCCTGTTCCATCTGGGCCAGAACCCCGTCCAGCCGGTTGTAATTCTGCTCGAGTGCCTGCCGCAGCATGTCCAGCCACCGGTCGATCTCGCCGATTGCCGATGGCGCCAACCTGCAGGGGCGTTTCGCGCCTTCCACACGCCGCGTGATCAGCCCGGCTGTTTCGAGCACCTTCAGGTGCCGCGAGACCGCCGGCTGCGACATGTCGAAAGGCTCGGCCAGTTCGAGAACCGTCGCCTCCCCAAGCGTCAGGCGCGAAAGAATGGCCCTGCGGGTCGGGTCGGCAAGCGCCGAAAATGCTGCGTCGAGTGTCTGCATAGGCTCGAATCCTTTATATAATTAGATTATTATATAACAAGATTCTTAAATTCAAGAGGCCGGCGCATTTTCCTGCAACCGGAGAACTTTGCCCGGCCGCCTGTCACAGCCCTGTCGCACCATTGTCATCGCGCCGTAACCGGGCCGCGGTAGCCCGGTCACCATGTCATTTGATGGGAGGCGCGCCATGACTGACCTTTCCGCAGACATCGCCCTGTCGGGCAAACGCGCGATCGGCCGGGCCGTCTATCAAAACCGGGCTCTGTCCAAGGCGGGCCTGTCCGAGCGGCTTTTCGCGCTGCTCTTCTCCGGTCTCGTCTATCCGCAAATCTGGGAGGACCCGGACGTGGACATGGCGGCGATGGAGCTCGACGAGACCCATCGCATCGTCACCATCGCGTCAGGCGGCTGCAACATCCTGGCCTATCTCACACGGCAGCCGGCGAGGATAGACGCGGTCGATCTCAACACGGCGCACGTGGCGCTCAACCGGCTCAAGCTCACGGCTTTCAGCGCGCTGCCTTCACATGCCGATCTGCTGCGCTTCTTCGGCATCTCCGGCAATAGAAGCAACGCCGAGGCCTACCGGCGCTTCATCGCCCCGAAGCTCGACACCCAATCGCGTCGCTACTGGGAGAAGCGCGCACCCCTTGGACGCGCCCGCATCGAGGCGTTCAACGGCAATTTCTATCGCAAAGGCCTGCTCGGCTTTTTCATCGCGACGAGCCATGCGGTCGCTCGTTTCTATGGCGTGAACCCGGCCGACATCATGAAATCGCGCACGCTGCGCGAACAGCGCATCTTCTTCGATGAGCAGTTGCGCCCCTTGTTCAACCGCAGGCTTGTGCGCTGGGCGACCTCGCGCAAGGCATCGCTCTTCGGCCTCGGCATTCCACCGGCGCAATATGATTCGCTCATCACCGCCGGCAACGGCACGATGGCGGACGTGCTTTCAAGCCGACTTGAAAAGCTTGCCTGCCATTTCCCGCTCAAGGAAAACTATTTCGCATGGCAAGCCTTCGCGCGGCACTATCCCACACAGAATGAAGCCACCCTGCCCGCCTATCTGGAACGCAGAAACTTCGAGACGATCCGTGCGGCGGCAACCAATGTAAGCGTCCATCACGCGAACCTCATGGATGTGCTCGGCAACAAGCCGGCGCAGAGCGTGGATCGCTATGTACTGCTCGATGCGCAGGACTGGATGAACGACGACCAGCTCAACGCGCTGTGGAACGAGATCACCCGCACGGCGGCACCGGGCGCCCGCGTGATCTTCCGCACGGCCGCTGCGCCCAGCCTTCTGCCGGGCCGCGTGAACAGCCATGTTCTGAACCAGTGGCGCTATGAAAAAATCCGCTCGCGCGAACTCTCGGCCAATGATCGCTCTGCAATCTATGGCGGGTTCCACCTCTATGTGAAAGCGGCCTGAAATGGCCATGCCGCAGACCGCCGGCCATGCCGGCCTGATGGACGGCGTCTACCGCCGCCAGCGCCACATCTACGATCTGACGCGCAAATATTATCTGCTGGGGCGTGACGGACTCATCGGCGGGCTGAACGTGCCGGAGGGCGGCTCGGTGCTGGAACTCGGCTGCGGAACGGGGCGCAATCTGGCATTGGTTTCAGACCGCTACCCGCATGCTTGCCTCTTCGGCCTCGACATTTCGCGGGAAATGCTATCGACCGCGCGAGCGCGCATGGAGCGTGAACGGATCAACGCGCTTCTGGCGCAGGGTGACGCCTCCGCTTTCGACGCCGCTACGCTGTTTGGGCAAGACCGTTTCGACCGGGTTTTCATTTCCTATTCGCTGTCGATGATCCCGCCATGGCGGGAAACCATTGCAGCCGGCCTCGATTGCGTCGCACCGGGCGGCTCGCTTCACATCGTGGATTTCGGCCAGCAGGAAAAACTGCCCGATTGGTTCCGCTCAGGACTGCGACGCTGGCTTGCGGCCTTCCATGTGACGCCGCGCGGCTCGCTGCGCGAGGCACTGGAATCGGAATGCGAGAAACGGGGCGCAACCCTGCGTTTCGATTCGTCTTTTCGCGGTTACGCGGTACAGGCGATTGTGGAACTTCCCTGCGCTTCTCCAGCGAAATAACGTAATTAAAGGCGCCTTCCTACTCCATCTCACCCGGTAATTGCGCCAAAGCTTCTATCAAGGCCTGTGGCTTGTAGCCGAGGCGCGACGGGGTAAGCCCCATGCGCACCACAACCATGCGCAGCGACGGAATGATGGTGATGGTCTGACCGTCATGGCCGAGCAGCCAGAAGGCATCGGGTGGCAAATTGAACCCCTCGTCTTCCGGCACGCCGTGAGGCGTGTTGGCGCGGGGGCCGTGCAACCAGGTCTGCCGTCCATACTCGCCGTTCGACGCCCTGGTTGGCGTGCGCATCCAGCGCACCCAGTCTTCAGGCAGAATACGCTCGCCCCTCCAGATGCCTCCCTGCAGGAGAAGCTGACCGAACTTCGCCCAGTCGCGCGCCGAGGCATAGAGATTCGAGGATCCGACATAGGTGCCGTGTGGATCCGTCTCAAAGACGGCGCTATCCATGCCCAGCGGGCCGAACAGGGCCTCATAAGGCCAGGCGAGTGCATCCTGTGGCGCCTCGAAACTGTTCTGCCAGACGCGAGAGAGGAGAACGCTGGTGCCGCTCGAGTAATTAAAGACTTCCCCCACCGGTCCTTCAAGTTGCCGGTTTGCCGCGAAAGCGGGCATGTCGGCCTCCAGATAGAGCATGCGGGTGACGTCGCTCACATCGCCATAATTCTCATTGAAGGCGAGACCGCTTTCCATGGCAAGCAGGTCGGCCACGGTGATCTTCGCGCGCTCGTCGTCCGCCCACTCGGGGAAGAGATTGTCGTCTTCCACCGAAAGCCTTCCGGCCAGCACGCGCGTGCCGACAAGCGCAGCGGTGACGGTTTTGGTCATGGACCAGCCGATAAGCGGCTGGGTATGATGGGCGATTTCCGCCCCGAAACGTTCGCCGATGATGCGACCATCCTGCACGACGATCACGGCGCGCATGCCAGGACCGGTCAATTCTCTGTCATTGAGAAGCTCGGCCACCAGCGGATGATCCTCGACATCGATACGCGGACCGTCGGGCCATAAGCCCGCACCCCGAGCCGCGGATTTCGGTTTTTCGAAATGCGTGCCCAACGATGCATTTACGTCGCCGCCGGGCACTGCGGCACAGCCGGCCGCACCACGATAGACGGCCAGACCACCGCCAAAAACGCCGAAGAGGCCTGTGTGCACAGTGGCATCGGACGGTTCAACCCGCACGCGCATGAGCTTCAACAATGGATGACCCGGTGCCTGCACGTCGCGCTCCAGGACAGTCTGCGGATCGCGCCCGGCTATGAACACATTCGAGCAGATGATCTTGGCGGCGTAATTGGAGCCGACACGGATCAGCGCGGGCGGGTAGAAATAGAGCCAGAGAGCACCGCCGACCAGAAGGACGGCCACGAGACCGAGGAACCATTTGAAGAGCCTGAGAACCAATCGCATCCCGCCACCAAATTCCCTCATTCCGACCGGTTGCCCGCCATCGCGTGGTGACGGAGCCGAGAAGTTCGCCTATTCCTGTCAGCGACACCGTTATCCGCTGATTCGCACTCCGAGGAGCCTTCGCTCATCATGCGTCGATTGATGATCGCCAGTCTATCCGCTTTGCTCGTCGGCTGCTCCACAGTCGACTACGACTTCTCAGATGTTGCGCCGACGTCACAAATCTCTGCCTCGCGCGGCGGCGGCCTGCGTTTCGCCGACACAGATCCGCACGAATGGGAAGGAGGCGCGCCCTGGCACTATGCGATCCACGGCACGGATGTGGCCAAATATCAGCAGGAGATCGATTGGAACAAGGTCGCCCGCAGCAATATTTCCTTCGCTTTCATCAAGGCCACGGAGGGTGGCGATCGCGTGGACGACTATTTCGCCCGCAACTGGCGCCAGGCCAAAGCCGCGGGCGTCCCTCGCGGAGCCTACCATTTCTTCTATTTCTGCCGACCGGCCATCGAGCAGGCACGCTGGTTCATCCGCAACGTGCCGCGCGATGCGTCGGCGCTGCCGCCCGTGCTCGATATGGAATGGAACCCCTTCTCTCCCACCTGCACCATCCGCCCGCCAGCGAAGAAAGTACGCGCAGAGATGCGCATCTTCCTCGACGCCATTGAGCGACATTACGGCAAGCGGCCCATCATCTACACGTCGATCGATTTCTTCGACGACAATGATCTGAGCAGCTTCAAGGGCTATCCGTTCTGGTTACGCTCGGTGGCCGGTCATCCTGATGACAAATATTCGAACCAACCTTGGGTCTTCTGGCAATACACCGGCACCGGCGTGATACCGGGCATTGAAGGCAAGGCCGACATCAACGTTTTCAACGGCAACGCCGGAGCCTGGCGGAACTGGCTCAAAGCCAATACCGGCTGATCGGTCCAACGCGTTCAGTCCGCGTTTCAAGGAGAGTAGACATGCGCAGCAAAACCATCGCGTTCGGGGCGCTGTTCGCCCTCGGCTTTACCGGCAGCGCCCTGGCACAGCAATGCGGCGGTGACTTCAACGCCTGGCGGGAGAACGTACGCCAGGAGGCGGCGTCAGACGGTATCGGCGAAGGCGGGCTCGCGGCGCTGAACGATGCCGGCATCGACCAGAAGGTTTTGCAGCGGGACCGGGCGCAGGGCGTGTTCAACCAGACATTCGCCGAGTTCGCCGGCCGCATGATCAACGACTACCGGCTGACAAACGGCGCAGCCAATCTTGAAGAATACGCGGACACGTTTGCCCGAGCGGAGAACGAGTTCGGCGTGCCCGGCCCGGTGATCGCCTCCTTCTGGGCGCTGGAGACGGATTTCGGCGCGGTGCAGGGCGACTTCTCGACGCTCGACGCGCTCGCCACACTGGCGCATGACTGCCGCCGACCGGAAATCTTTCGTCCGCAGCTTATCGCACTCCTGCACCTGATCGATCAGGGTTGGGTTTCGGCCAGTGTGACAGGCGCCTGGGCCGGCGAAATCGGCCAGATGCAAATGCTGCCCTCCGACTATTACACGAAAGGCGTGGATGGGGACGGCGACGGGAAAGTGGATCTCAAGGGCAGTTCGCCCGACGCCATCCTGACAGCGGCCAAGAACCTGCAATCGCTTGGCTGGAAGCCCGGCCAGCCCTGGATGGAAGAGGTGCGCGTGCCCGACCAGATGGCATGGGAGAAGACCGGTCGGGTAACCAAGCTGCCGCGCTCGGAATGGGCGGCAATGGGCGTGACCCGCCGCGACGGCAGCCCGCTGCCCGCCGATGGCATGCCGACTGCTGTCGTCATGCCTATGGGCCACAAGGGGCCGGCTTTCCTCGTCTACGACAATTACGACATCTACCTGGAATGGAACCAGTCGCTCATCTACACGCTGACGGCGGCGCATCTGGCCGCACGCCTTGCCGGTGCGCCACGTTTCGACGTGCGGTCGCCCGAAGAGGGCCTGGCGCCCGAAACGATGAAGCAGTTGCAGACAAAGCTCGCCGCGCGCGGGCATGACGTGGGCAAGATCGACGGCATTCTGGGCGCCGGCACCCGCGAGGCGGTGCGTCAGGAACAGTTGCGCCTTGGCCTGCCGGCAGATGGCTGGCCGACACCGACGTTGTTTTCCAACCTTTAGGCTTTTGTCCTGGGTGCCCCGGCGGCCTGATTTTCATCGGGTTGCCGGGGTTTTTCTTCTGCCGTTTCGGCTGCAACGGCCTCCTCGGCAGCTTTCTTTTCCGCCTTTTCCTCTTTCTTCCGGGCCGTCTTTGCGGCCGTCTCCAATGCCCGGCGGGCGCGCCATTTTCGCAATGTCATGCGGCCGGCGCGATAGCGGGCTCGCATCCACCACAACCCCTCGCCCACATTCTCGATCTCATCGGCATAGGCTTCCGAAAGCGCTTCGCGATAGGAAGAAAAGCTCTTCGATGCCACATCCTCGATGCGGCGCATGACCGACATCCAGGCCGGAGAGAAGAGCAATGAAATGGCTGTGACAGCGATGGCGAGGCGGTAGCTGTCCTGCGCCAGCGCCCCGGCTGACAGGCCGGCGGCCGCCAGAACGAAGGAAAACTCGCCGATCTGCGCCATGGAAAGGCCGCCGATCAGCGCCGTGTTGCGGTCGTGCCCGGTGGCGCGCAGCAGGAAGACGTTGAGCAGCGTCTTGGCGGCGATAACCACAAGCGCCGCCCCCAGCACCATCCAGAGATTGTTCCAGATATAGGTCAGATCGAACAGCAGGCCGATGGACAGGAAGAAGATCACGACAAGGATGCTCTGGATCGGCTCGATGACGGGGATTATGCGGGCGCGCAGGTTGGAATTTCCCACCAGAATGCCGGCGACGAACGCGCCATAGGCGGGCGACAGGCCGAGAAAACCGGAAAGTGCCGCCGCGCCGAAGCACACACCCAGGGCGCCGAGCGCCAGGATCTCGACATTGTCCGCGATGGCGGCGGCGAAAGGAACGCGCAGCTTGCCCCGACGCCCCAGCCACCAAAGCAGCCAGCCGAGGAACCCGACAGCCAGCGCCACCTTTGCACCGATGGCGACAAGGCTCGTATCGGCCCCGCCCAGCGCCGACACGATGATGAGCATCGGCACCACGGCAATGTCCTGCGCGATCAGAACGGCAATGGCAATGCGGCCCGCATCGCGGCGCAATTCGTCCATGTCGTCGAGCATTTTCATGGCAACGACCGTGCTCGAAATGCCGATGATAAAGCCGAAGATGATGCCTTCGGCCACTCCAGTCCCGCCCATCCACGCGATGGAAAGGCCGATGGCCAGCGCCACGGTCAATTGACCGACGGCCACGAGCACGGCGGGTTTCAGGCTGATGATGAACGCGCGCAGCGACAATTCCATTCCGATGAAGAACAACAGCATCAGCACGCCCATCTCGGCAAGCGCTGTCACGCTTTCGGAATTGCCGATAAGGCCGAAACCGGTCGGCCCCATGACCACGCCGGCCAGGATAAAGCCGACCAGCGGCGGCTGTTTCAGGCGCATCAGGCCAAGCCCGAGCGCAATGGCCACCAGAAGAACGAAGGCGACCTCCGTCAGTGGAAAGGCATGTGCTTCCGCTTCCAATGTCCGGTTTCCTTTCCCGTACCCTGCCCGGCCCGTCCGATCCGATCAGTCGGCCATGGTTTCGAGACTTGCGAAACCTTCCGGCGCGGAGCCTGCATCGAACGGCGTTTTAACCTCGACGAACGTGTCGGGATAAAACCCGTTAAAACGGGTTCTTAGCGACAAGGAATAGGCGCCAATATGGCCGATCTCGATCCAATCGCCCGTATCCACCGTTTCCGGCAGCCAGAAGGGGCGCGACAGGATGTCGACGGAATCGCAGGTCGCCCCGCAAACCTTGAACGGCACCACCTTGTCGGGATCGCCATTGCGGTTGCGGATCGCCGGATCTGGGATGAAACGAGCCGGCAACGTGATCTTGCCGGTCCAGGAGTCGGAGAGCGACGCCCAAATGCCGTCATTGATGTAAAGCCGGCGGCCCTTGCGCAGAAGAACACGCACGATGAGTGAGAACGCCCGCGCGACGATGACGCGGCCGGGCTCCGCCACCAGCGGCATATCGTCAAAGCCCCATTCCACGATATCGGCGCGCAGCCGCGTCATGATTTCGTCGAGGCTCGGCATCTCCGGTTTCTTGCGGTTGGGGTCGTGCCCGTACTCGGCGGGAAAACCGCCGCCCACATCGAGAGCGGCAAGTTCCACGCCGGCCCTGCCCCGGACCCAGTCAGCCGAGGCAAGCGCGCGCTCATAGGTGTCGGGGTCCTGGATCTGCGAGCCCACGTGAAAACACAAACCGAGCCTGTAGCCGTGCCGGTCGAGACGACGCAGCAGTTCAACAGCCTGGGCCGGGCCGGCACCGAATTTCTTCGACAGCTCGTAGGCGGCATGCCCTTTCGTCTGGATGCGCACGAAAACGGTGAGCGAACCCGGATCGATGTCGAGCGCGCGCACCACACGGATCAGCTTCGTTACCTCGTCCTCGTGATCGACCACAATGACGCGAATGCCATACTCTTCGAGCGACAGGCGGATGTCCGATTGCGCCTTGACCGGATGCATGTAAAGCATCTCGGCGTTGGGCGCGACGGAGCGAACGGCGGCGAATTCGGCGGGAGACGCCACATCGAACGCATCCACACCCGCTTCCGCCAGCGTCTTCAAAACGAGCTTTTCGCCATTGGTCTTGACGGCATAGGCCGTCTTGCCGGGAAAACGTCCCATGAAATCGCGCGCATCCGCTTTCAAAACATCGGGCCGGAAGCAATAGACCGGATCGTCCGGACGAAGCTTGAGGGCGGCGTCGCGGGCGGTCTCAAAAAGCTGCATGGGCGGCTCCGGGTTCGGATGAACGCAAAGGGCGGACCGGAAGGGTAGAGGATTTGCCGTTCATGTAAACGCTCCAGCCACGGGTTTTCCGGCGACAGAACAGGCGAAACAAGTTTCGGGTGGGCAATTCAGGCTTCCCGAGCTAAAGCAAAAGGCAACGATCGATCTCGGCACCCAGGACAACGCGATGACAGCACAGTCGCCGGCGCGCACAACCGCATCAAAGATGTCGCTGGAAAACTGGGGGCTTCTTTTTTTGCTCGGAGCGGTGTGGGGCGGATCCTATTTCTTCGCCCGCATCGCCGTGGGTGAAATGCCGCCATTGATGCTGGTCATGTTCCGCGTGGTCATCGCGGCGCTCATCCTGCAAGTGTTCCTTGTCTTTCGCGGTCCCGCCTTCCGTACGGCCTTGCCGCTTGCCGGCAGTTTTATCATGCTGGCCATCCTCAACAATGTCATACCGTTTTCCCTGATTTTCATGGGCCAGACGGAAATCGGTGCCGGGCTCGCTTCCGTGCTCAATGCAACAACACCGTTCTGGACCGCGATCCTCGCCAATCTTCTCACGGCGGACGAAAAGCTTTCGGCCACAAAAGTCACCGGCATCGTGTTCGGCATTGCCGGCACCGCGGTCATGATCGGTCCCGGTCTCCTTGCAGGACTGGGCGGCCCGATCTGGGCGAAATTTGCCCTGATCGGCGCTTCCGTCTCCTACGGGCTGGCCTTCATCTATGGCCGCCGCTTTCGCGGAGTGCCCTCAACCATCGTCGCCGCAGGACAACTCACCGCCTCCAGCGTCATCATGGTTCCGCTTGTGCTGGCGCTTTACGGCACAAGCAACCTGTTTGCATTCTCCGGCAATGTCTGGGCCGCGGTAATCGGGTTGGCGGCCCTCTCGACGGCATTCGCCTATCTGATCTATTTTCGCGTTCTGGCGAGCGCCGGTGCGACCAATGCCTCCCTCGTCACATTCCTCAACCCCGTGAGCGCCATCCTGCTTGGAAGCGTCTTTCTGGGTGAGCGGCTTGAGACGTTCGAAATGGGCGGAATGGCACTGATCGCCATTGGTCTGATCATCATCGACGGACGTCTGATCGATCGCATCCGTTAACACAAAGTGAATCAGACCGATTGCCCAATGATTTCAAAAAGGCGCGCGCTCCAGCGGTGGATTTTTTCACAGACCTGCCGCAACGCAGCATAAAATCCACTTGCCGGACCGCGCCTCATCTTTAGAATCCGATAGGTCATAAGCAGAGGAGGCTTTGCCATGGGACTGACACGGCCTGTGTATGCACTGATGATTTGTGCGGCATTCGTGTTCATCGGCGCCCTGGTGATGGGCGTGCTGCCGTAAATCCATGACCGGAGCGGCCACCTGAAAGGCAGCGCATCCGGATTTTGTTGATACGATAAGAAAAAGGGCCGGACGATCCGGCCCTTTGTTTTATGCGGCCGCGGGCTGTTCCACCCCGGTGCGCACGCGTGGGCGAATGCCGATCATATGGCAGACGGCGAAGACCAGGTCGGCCCGGTTCATCGTATAGAAATGAAAGTCGTCAATGCCGCGCTCCATCAGATCGAGCACCTGTTCGGCAGCAACCGCCGAGGCCACCAGAGCATGAATCTGCGGCTCGTCTTCAAGCCCCGCGAACCGCTCGGCAAGCCAGCCGGGAATGCTGGCGCCGCAGCGCCCGGCAAAGTTTGCGACCTGCGTGAAATTGTGTATCGGCAGGACACCAGGAACGATGGGAATGTAAATGCCGGCGCGCCGCGCCCGCTCCACATAGCGTTCGTAATGATCATTGTCGAAGAAGAACTGGGTGATGGCGCGCGTGGCCCCATTGTCGACCTTGCGCTTGAGCATGTCGATATCGGTTGCGAAATCGGGGCTTTCCGGATGCTTCTCGGGATAAGCCGACACCGAAATGTCGAAATCGCCCTGCCGCTTCATTGCACCGACCAGTTCGGCGCCATTGGCATATCCGCCGGGATAAGGCCGGTAAGCCGCGCCAACACCGGCGCTCGGATCGCCGCGCAGTGCCACGAAACGCTTTACGCCCATCTCCACGAATTCGCCGACCACCTGATCGACATCCTCGCTCGAGGCGTCCACACACGTCATATGTGCAGCCGGCGTAAGGGTCGTTTCATCGAGGATGCGCTTAACCGTGCGCGCGGTGCGTTCGCGCGTGGACCCGCCGGCACCATACGTGACCGAGACGAAGGACGGAGCCAGAGGCTCCAGCCGCTGCACCGTCTCCCAGAGCCGGGCCTCCATCGCATCCGTCTTCGGAGGGAAGAACTCGAAAGATACGCGAAGCTTGCCAGCCGCATCGGGCTGGCGGGAAAAACGCTGTTGCGGCATCAAGCCGTCTCCTTTTGAGCAAACGACGGCATCGTGCCGTCGGCAATCTGCATACGCCGGTCGCGGGCAAGCCAAAGCTTGACCGTGAGCCCCCTGCCAGCCTCGCCGCGCGGTGCGAATTCCAAAGTGTCGTCAAGGTCGAGCTCGGCGTCCTCAAGCCATTCGACGACCTGGGCGTCAGCCAGGCCAAGGCGCATATGGGCATGTTCCTCGCGCAGAAACTCGTGCTCGTGCGGTGCGAAATCCACGATCACCAGACGCCCGCCGGGACGCAACAGCCTGGCGGCCTCGCGAATGGCGATGCCGGGCTTGTCGATGTAGTGCAGCACCTGATGGATCGTCACCAGATCGTGCGCGTCGCGCTCGACCGCCGGTGCTGCAATATCGCCCAGCCTAACCTGCGCATTGGAGATGCCTGCGCGGTCGAGATTGGCACGCGCCACGGCCAGCATCTCACGCGAGAGATCGATACCGACACCGCGCTGATAAAGCGGCGCAAAGAGTTCCAGCATGCGGCCTGTGCCGGTGCCCAGATCAACCATCGATTGGAACGGGCGGTCGCCGATGAGTTTTCTAAGCCCCTCTTCCACCGCCTTGTCGGGGGCATGCAGAGAGCGGATTTCATCCCAGCTTGCCGCATTCTGCGAAAAATACTCCGCAGCCCGCTCCTCGCGCCGGCGCTTGATCGCGGCAAGCCGTTCCATGTCGCGCTCGATCACCGCATCCGCAGGATTGAGTCGCGCCACGACACTGTCAACGAATTCGCGCGCCGCATCGGCATCCGCCAGTCGGAAATAGGCCCAGGACCCTTCCTGGTAGCGTACGATAAGCTGCGCCTCGAGCAACAATTTCAAATGCCGGGAGACACGCGGCTGAGACTGGCCGAGAATCTCGGTCAGATCGGTCACGGTCAAATCGCCCTGCGACAGAAGGGCGAGAATGCGCAGGCGGCTGGTTTCGGCCGCCGCCTTCAACGTATCGACCATCTGGTCGAGATGAATTGCCGGACGCATCAGCATGCGCTTCTCCCAATACATATAAAGATATGTTTATATCGTTTCACCTTGCTTGGCAAGGCGACGCGGTTCAGTCTGCACAGCGTGAAAACGTTAGCGACGCATCAACCAAAGAGAATTTTCACACCATGAAGCGAGCATCCACCGGACGGCGCAAATCGGTCGACAAAGCGCTTACGCTTTTGATTCCCTGGGTGCCGTTGGCCGATGCCGAGGCGATCCGCGACCGGGCGAATGACCGCAAGTTGCGCACTCTGCCGCCTGCCATCGCCGTGTGGCTGGCGACGATCACGCATATCCGCCATGAGCACACGGATTACGACGCCATGCTGGAAGACGGCTACGAGCGCGACGCGGCGCGGCATTTCATCGTCGACGACATCAATGCGGTGCTGACGCGCTGGCACGCCACGCGGCTGCTCGATCCGGAAGAGGAAACGGAGCCCGGCAGCGCGGTGTAGCAGCCGATACGCAATCGCTGGTTCTATCGCCGCGCTCCGCAGTCGATAGGCTTTCCATAAAAAGATTGGAGGAAATCATGGACCGAATCGACGCGGAAAAACCGCTTCCCGAGCTTGCCGAACATCACCGGGATCCACATAGCTATCCCTCCGGCGTCGCCTTTCTCGACGGGCAGTATGTCCCCATGGCGGAGGCCAAGATTTCGGTGCTCGACTGGGGTTTTCTCCACTCCGATGCGACATATGACACGGTCCATGTCTGGAACGGGTGCTTTTTCAGGCTGGATGAGCATCTAAACCGCTTTTTCGGTGGGCTTGAGAAACTGCGCATGACGATTCCGCACGACCGCGCGGCTGTGGCGGAGATTCTGCACAATTGTGTCGCGCTTTCGGGCCATCGCGCCGCCTATGTCGAGATGCTTTGCACGCGCGGCGCTTCGCCGACCTTCAGCCGCGACCCCCGCGATGCCATCAACCGCTTCATGGCATTCGCCGTGCCTTACGGTTCGGTCGCCAATGCCTCGCAAATGGAGCGCGGACTGCATTTGGCGATCAGCGATACGGTCCGCATCCCGCCCGTGTCCATCGACCCGTCCATCAAGAACTATCACTGGCTCGACCTGGTGCGCGGCCTTTACGAGGCCTATGACCGCGGCGCGGAAACCGCGCTCGTGCTCGACACGGACGGCAATGTCGCCGAAGGACCGGGTTTCAACGTTTTTGCCGTGCAGGCGGGAGCCCTGACCACGCCGGCCAGTGGTGTTTTGCCCGGCATCACGCGCCGCACGGTGTTCGATATTGCAAAGGGAATCGGGGTTCCGGCGGAAGCCGCCCCCCTTTCACGCACGGCACTATCCGGCGCCGACGAAGTGTTCATAACCTCGACGGCGGGCGGCATCATGCCGGTGACGCGCATCGATGGAAAAGCGGTGGGCGACGGTCTCCCCGGCCCGATCACCAAGCGATTGAAAGATCTCTACTGGAAGAAGCACGGCGATCCGGTCTGGTCGTCACCCATACGCTATCCCGACTAATGCACCGATTTACGGCGTCCCTCGCGCTGTCAGAAGAGCGCACGGCGCTGCCGCCTACATCATGCGCAAAAGCGCGCCGCCGATGGAATAGCCCGCGCCGAAGGCACAAAGCAGGCCATGCTCGCCGGGCTTCATGTCGCGATGCTTCTCCTCCAGCGCGATAACAGCGCCGGCGGCCGCCGTGTTGCCCAGGCGGTCGAGCACGGTGGGCGCGCGGTCCTGCCCCACCTCGCCGCCGAATGCGAGTTTGAGGATCATCGCGTTCATGCGCGCATTGGCCTGATGCAGCCAGAAGCGGCGCATGGTGTGCGGCGTGTGGCCATGTTCGGCCAGGAAATCGACGATGAATTTGTGGCCGGCAACGGTCACGTCCTTGAAGACCTTGTTGCCGTTCTGCTTGATGAGATTGCCTTCCATGGCGAGATAGGACGGATCGTCCTGTGCCAGGCGGCTCATGAACCCGAAATTCGTGCGGATATTGTTGGAAAACTGGGTCCAGCTACGCGTATCGACGATCTCGAAACGGCCCGGCCGTTCCTCGCTCGCACCCAGCGCTTCGATCAGCACGGCGACAGACGCATCGCCGAAGATGAAATGGGTCTGCCGGTCGCGAAAATTCAGATGCGCGGTAATCAGCTCGGGTGTCACAACAAGCACACGACGATGGGCGCCCGCACGCACAAGGTTGGTGGCCACATGCAGGCCGGCGAGCGCCGAGGAACAACCAAGCCCCATGTCGAAGCCCGCGCCATTGGTGCCGAGCGCTTTCTGAATCTCGATGGCAAGCGCCGGATAAGGACGCTGGTGATGGGCCGAGGCACAGATAACGAGATCGACGTCGCGCGCCTCCACCCCGGCATGATCCAGTGCCTTTCGCGCCGCAGCAACACCGAACTCGGCCATGACGGATAATTCGTCATCGGCGCGGGCGGGAATGTTCGGCGCCATGCGCTTGGGATCGAGAATGCCGTCACGCTCGTAGACATGCCTGCGCTTGATGCCCGACGCATGCTCGATGAAGCCCGCGTCGGATTTCGCCAAAGGCGGCAAACCCTTGGCCGCACGCTGCGGGTTCTCCACGTCGACCCAAGCGTTGAAGCTCTCGACCAGTTCTTCATTGGAAATGGATGCTTCGGGGATTTCGACACCGATCCCGCCGACGCAAACGCGCGTCATGGCGTTGGAATGGTGCGACGCGAAATCTGAAGCCTCTTGCTCGCTGGTGCGCAGCATGGTCCGTGCCTGTGTTTGCCTTCAAGGCGGATTTACGCCGTGACGCGGCAGTGTCAAGGAAACACTGACTCAGACGTTCACGATGAGATACTAACCGAAACACTTCAAGAGAGTGCTAACGTCAAAAAAGAAGGGGCCGCAGCCCCTTCCGAATGTGCATTGTACAGACAGTCGCGTGTCTGTCTACCGCGTCAGCCGCTTGTACGTCACCCGTCTGGGATTGACGCTGTCGGGGCCGAGGCGGCGGATCTTGTCCTGCTCGTAATCCTCGAAATTGCCCTCGAACCATTCCACATGGCTGTCGCCCTCAAAAGCGAGGATGTGAGTGGCGAGACGGTCCAAGAACATGCGGTCGTGCGAGATGATAACGGCGCAGCCGGCAAAATTCTCCAGCGCATCTTCGAGCGCGGCCAGCGTCTCGGTGTCGAGATCGTTGGTCGGCTCGTCGAGCAGCAGAACATTGCCGCCTTCCTTCAAAAGCTTGGCCATGTGGACGCGGTTGCGCTGACCACCCGAAAGCGTGCCGACCTTCTGCTGCTGGTCGCCACCTTTGAAATTGAAGGACGAGCAATAGGCGCGGCTGTTGACTTCATGGGTGCCAAGCTTGATGACGTCATTGCCGCCGGAAATTTCTTCCCAGACCGTTTTGTCGGGATTGAGCGCGTCGCGGCTCTGGTCGACATAACCGAGCTTAACGGTTTCACCGATGCGGATCTCGCCGGCATCGGGCTCTTCCTGACGAGTGATCATGCGAAACAGCGTCGTCTTACCGGCACCGTTTGCACCGATCACGCCGACAATACCACCGGGCGGCAGCTTGAACTCGAGATCGTCGATCAGAAGGCGGTCGCCATAGCCCTTGGCGAGCCCTTCGGCCTCGATGACCACATTGCCGAGCCGCTCACCAGCCGGAATGACGATCTGCGCATCGCCCGGACGCCGGTCGGCCGCCGACTGCACCAACTCGTCATAGGCGCGGATACGGGCCTTCGACTTGGCCTGGCGGGCTTTGGGGCTCGCAGCCATCCACTCGCGCTCACGCGCAAGCGCCTTCTCGCGGGCGGCTTCCTCGCGGCCTTCCTGCTTCATACGCTTGGCCTTGGCCTCGAGATAAGCGGTGTAGTTGCCCTCATAGGGAATGCCGCGGCCGCGGTCGAGCTCGAGGATCCAGCCGGTGACATTGTCGAGGAAGTAACGATCGTGGGTGATGATCAGCACGGCACCGGGATATTCGCGCAAATGCTTTTCAAGCCAGGCCGTCGTTTCGGCATCGAGGTGGTTGGTCGGCTCGTCGAGGAGCAGCAGGTCGGGCTGACGCAGGAGAAGCTGGCACAGCGCCACGCGGCGCTTCTCACCGCCGGAGAGGTGATCGATCGAGGCATCGCCGGGCGGGCAGCGCAACGCCTCCATGGCCATTTCCACCTGGCTCTCCAGATCCCAGAGATTCTGGCTGTCGATCTGATCCTGAAGCTGGGATGCCTCCTCCGCCGTCTCGTCGGAATAGTTCATCATCAGCTCGTTGTAGCGGTCGAGGAT
>ENA-ORCW01000595-ORCW01000595.1-marine-metagenome-genome-assembly--contig:-NODE-595-length-17063-cov-3.064583_pt1 | contig 17063 bp, 17 predicted proteins | sample MGYA00237784_ERZ508517 | MGnify/ENA primary metagenome ERZ508517 (study PRJEB26187, sample SAMN06268979) | marine metagenome | isolation source: Tt ae E1 feedstock associated aerobic enrichment on... | reverse complement strand
AGCAACAGGGCCAGGACCCCGAAGGTGGAGAAAAGCGTGAGAAAGAACCGGAAGTAGAAGAAGCTGTCGCTGACGTGTTCCCGGAAGGTCTGGGCATTGGTGAAGGCCACATCCGGATCAATGGAGGCCACCGCCTTCCCGACCTCCGGGATGAGGGAATGCGGATCCATGTCGGTGCGGATTATGATCTGCAGGTCTCCCCACAGGGCCTGTCCCTGGGGACGGTAGAAGCCGGCCCCGTCGTCGTTGTTCAGGGTCAGGCCGTCCATCTTCAGGTCCGGGGCCACCCCGATGATGCGGTGCAGCTTTTCCGCCTCGTTGGCGTAATCCCCCTTGCCCTCCATGAAAAAGGTTTTCCCGATCGGGTTCTGGCGCGGCCAGAACTTGTCGGCCATGACCGTGTTGACGATGGCCACGTTCTCCTTGCCGCGGATGTCCCCGTCGTCGAAGTCCCTCCCGTTGACCAGTTTCACCCCGAGCGTGTCGAAGTATCCCGGCGTGACCACATCCACCCGGACCAGCGGGTATTCCTCCTTGTTGACATACATCTGGCCGGGAATCCGGATCGGGTCCTGCATGGAATTGACGCCCGGCATGTCGTAGCCGAGGGCCACGCTTTTCACCGCGGGCAGCGTCTTCAGTTTCCGGTGCACCTCCTCCCAGAACCGGACCTCGTCCTCGACATTTGGATACGACTCGTTGTCGATGCCGGTATTCCCGATCAGCAGGCCCCGCTCATCGAAGGGATAATCAATGAAGGAGAGCATGACTATGGCCGCGATGAGCCGGCCGGCGGCCACCAGGAGGGCAAAGGACAGGGAAAGCTGGAGGATGGTGCTGACGGTGCTGAGCCGCCCCAGGCGGAGACTGGAACCGGTGCGCTGGTTGTCGCTCAGGAGGGAACCGATGTTCGGCCGGGAGGCGCGCAGGGCGGGCAGGATGGCCGAGCCCAGGACGGAGAGGATCATCAGGCCCACGGCCACCAGGATGGATACCGGGTCGAGGGTCCATTCCATGAATTCCGGCGGGGCGAAGGGCCGTGACTGGACAAAGAGCCACACGTAATGCAGGGCCCGGTCCGCCACAAAAAGGCCGATGACGGTTCCGATGATTCCGTACAGCAGGGCCTCGGTAAGGATCTGGATCATGATCCGTCGCCGGCTGGCCCCAAGGGCGCTGCGGATGGCCAGCTCGTTGGTCCGGACCACCATCCGCGCCGTCAGCAGACTGGAAATATTGGAGCAGGCGATCAGCAGGACCAGAAAGGTCGCCCCAAACATGCTCCACAGGAGGAGCCGGACCTGCCCATCGACATAGAGTTCGGACAAGGGCCTCAGGTAAGGCCGGTTTCGCTCCTGCTGACGGATGCCCTGCCGCTCGTCGATGCGGCCCATGATGACCTGAAACTCGCTTTGGGCATCCCGAAGGGAGCGCCCTTCCCCGAGGGTTCCGACCAGGGTCACAAAATCAATCCAGCCGGTGAGGTCGCGCAAGGTCCCGGGCAGGAGGGGAATCCAGACTTCCTGGAGGAAGGGTAGGTCATATCCCGGCGGCATGACTCCCACCACCGTGAAGGGCTCCCCCTCGCAGACGACCTCGCTCCCGATAATGTCCGGATCCGAGGCAAAGTGTTCCCGCCACATCCGGTAACTCAGGATCAGGACCCGGCTTTTGGCCGGTTCGGCATCCCGGGGCTGGAAGACCCGGCCCAGCAGGGGCGAGACCGGCAGCACCTCGAAAAACGATGGGGTCACGTAGACGCCGTTCATGTGGTGGGGCTGGCCGGGCCGGCCGACCGTCACTCCGTCCGTGCTGATGGCCGCCAGGTGGCTGAAGCTGGTCTGCTGGCGGGCAATTTCCTGGTACTCGTCGAGGTGGATCAGGGAATTGGGATCGCCTAACTGGACCGTACTTCTCCTCGAGACATGAATGATCCGGTCCTGGTCCTCATAGGGAAGCCCGCGCCCCACTACCGCATAGGTGATGCTGAACATGAAGGTGGTCAGCCCGATGCCGCTGGCCAGGCAAAAGACGGCCAGCGCCGTGATCAGCGGGGTTCGCCGGATCAGCCGGAATCCAAACCTCAGGTCCTGCAGGAGAATACTGTTCATGGAGAGTGAGAAAACCCGAGTGTAAGGTTCCCTTCGCCAAAAGCGATCCTCCAGTTGGATCATTCCGGAGAACTCCGGAAGCGGTTATGGAATTTGGCAAATTCCCTTATTCCGCCGAGCGGATGGCCGCCAGCTGGGTCTCCATCTCCGCCACGTCCTGCTCGGTCAGCGGATAGAGCAGCATGACCAGCCCGTTGGCCAAAGCAAAGCCCGCCGGGATCAGGCAGAACATGACCCGGATCCCCAGCAGCGCGAGGGAGGTCTGCTCCTCATTGGCGACGAACCCGAATCCGCTCAGCATCCAACCGCTCAAGGTGCCCCCCATCATGAGGCCCATCTTCTGGGCGAACATGGCTGCCGAGAAGACCAGGGCCGTCGTCCGCCGGCCGTACTTCAGTTCGCCGTAGTCGGCCACGTCGGTGTACATGGCCCAGACCAGGGCCGGGGTCGGGCCGGCAAAGACATTGCCAAGGGCGTTGACCAACAGCATGGTTCCCACGGCATCCGGGGGAATGACGAAGAAGGCCGCCAGGGAGAGGGCGTTCAGGACATACAGGCCGATCAGCGAATTGCGCTTCCCGAAACGCTTGCGGAGGGTGTTGGTGAAAAAGATACCGGCAATGAAGGCCAGCGACCCGGTGGTGATCATCAGGGAGGTCAGGTCCAGGAACCAGAAGACCGGTTCCCCGGTGTCCCCCACGTAGTACTTGAAATAATGAAATGTCACCGCACCGCGGACGGCCACGTTGGACAAGGTCAGGATGGCCGCCACCACCATGACCAGCCAGGGCTTGTTGCGGACCAGGATCTTCAGGTCGTTGCGGATACTGGTCCCCTCCCTGGCCGGCTCCGGGGCCAGCCGCTCCCGCGTGGTGGCGAAGGTGAAGAGGAACAGGAGGGTCGCCAGGCCGCCCAGCAGGGCAAAGGTCAGCCGGTACCCGAGGACTTCGTCCCCGCCCCCCAGGACCCGGACCAGCGGCCGCACCGCCAGACCGATGATGAACATCGCGCTGAATGCCCCGACAAATCGGAAGCTGGAAAGGATGGTCCGCTCCTCCGTGTCCGGCGTCATGACCCCCATCAGGGCCGAATAAGGCACGTTGATCGCGGTGTAGACCATGCCCAGCAGGGTGTAGGTCGAGGCCGCGTAGAGAACCTTCCAACCATCCTCAAGCCCCGGGCTGGCAAAGGTCAGGAACCCGATCACCCCGAAGGGGATCGACATCCACAGAAGATACGGCCGGTACCGGCCCCAGCGGGTCTGCGTCCGGTCCGCGAGGATCCCCATCGCCGGGTCGTTCACCGCGTCCCAGAAGCGCGCCGCCAGGAACAGGGTCCCCACGATTCCCGGCGAGAGTCCCCAGACATCCGTATAGAAATACAACAATACCAGGTTGAAGGCATGGTAGAAGATGTTCGAGGCCAGGTCCCCCGCCCCGTAGCCCAGCTTCTCCAGCAGTCCCAGCCGCGCTGCCGCCGGCCGGCTCGTTCCATTCTCCATTTGCTTCATCAGGGGGTCTTTCGTCAGGGGTTCAGGATTTTCTTAGCCTGCCCCTCCCTTGTGTGATAAATGCAATCGAGTGCAATTCAATTGTCGCCGCCGGGAGGCGGATTCTCCATTTCCTCCAGCAGGTCCACCGACTTCAGCGCTTCCAGCTCATCCTCCAGGGCGGTCTCCTCGGCCGCCTGTTCCTCCTCGATGCGCTGGAGGGCCTTCTGGGTTTCCGTGAGTTCCAGATCCGGGGCCTTCTCGACCTCGATCATGGCCGCATCCCGGCGATCCTCGGACACCGCCTTGTAGATCTGCATGGCGAAGTAGAAGCCCAGTACGGTCAGGAAGAGCAGGGCGGAACCAAGGATGGCGTAGACGCGCAGCCTGGGATTGACGCCCAGGGTCGGGGCCTTTTCCCGCAAACGGACCAGCCGCGCCTCGTGGCTGTCGGACTCGAAGCGGGAGGCCCGGGGCTTCCGATCCTTGATGTTCATGCCCTCATTCAGGGGAATGGAGGGACACGGAGCAAGACCGCTTATGTACGGCCGGGCAGCCTCTCACTCAGGATTGGCGGAGGAAGACGCCTCCTGCACGGCCTCCATGACATCCTGCTGGATCTGCGGCATCAACTTGCCCATCTCGGATTGCATCCGGGACATCGTGGCCTGCATCAACTGGGGCTGCTTCTCGAGGAACTTCTGCCCCACATCGGACTGGTAGAAGTCGATGAGGGCCTGCAGTTCCTCCTCGGAGAAGACATCGGCGTAGATTTCGGCGAACATGGTGTTCCAGTCGATCGACTTGATGACCTGCATGGAGGCCTGCATGGACTTCCGGGAAAGGGCCTTGGCTTCCTGAACCTGCTCCGGGGTCAGGTTCTGGGATTCAATCATCCGGTCGGCGAAGCCTTCCACCTGGGCCAGGGAGGCGTCAATGGCGCCGGTAATCTGCATCAGCTCCATCAGCTCGCGGGCCTTGTCGAGGTTGGCGGCGGAAACCAGGTTGCAGGAGATAAAGGCCAGGCTGACCAGTGAGAGGATTCGTAGCTTTGTTTTCATATCATTCGTTGGGGTTGATCCGGGAGAAAACGGAAATCCTGAGTACCGGATAATATTCCGTCAACCCTGCGTCCTCTCGGCGAATTCCTTTAACTGGCGGGGATCAGTTCTTGATCGGCAAACCATCGGCGTCCGTGAAATTGCCGATGGCGATAAGAACGAAATCAATGATGGTCCAGATACCCAGTCCCCCGAGGGTCAGGAGCATCAGGATGCCGGTCCCGATCTTGCCGACATAAAAACGATGGACGCCGAGTCCACCGAGGAAGAAACACAACAACAACGTGGGAACGAACCCCTTATCACTTTTTTCCATAATGTATTCTTTTCAGTTTAGTTTCTGGCCCGGGTAGGTGACGTAACGCCCCTCGCCGTCCTTGTAGCCCCCGGTCAGGAGCAGGACCGTGATCAGGATGGTATGCAGGATATCCACACCCAGCACCAGCAGTCCCACGCCCTCGTGCCCGTTGGTGATGAGGAACAGGGCGCTGACGGTCATTCCGAGGTCGACCAGGCCGTGCAGCCAGCAGCCGAGGTAGAAGTGGTGAATCCCCAGGACGCCGAATATCCCGGATAGGATAACCGCCGTGCCATAGCTTTTCTCGGATTCGATCTTCTGCATCAACTGTTGCCTCCCCGGTCCGGAAACAGGGCCCCGGAGCCGGTACATGAGTTGTAAATTCCCGGTGCCGGGTCAACAGCAAACAACTTCTGCGGGGGATCGAAGTAGCAAGGTTGCCATTACCGGGAATCAACCTATCAATGGCATCCATGTTTGATCCTGTTGAAGTTATCAAGGACCTGGTCCGCCACCCCAGCGTTTCGACCGACCCGGACTATGCCGAGGGCATGCAAGGGACCCGGGAGGTCCTGGTCCGGCTTTTTGAAGAGATGGGCCTCGAAGTGGAAATCGTCGACACTCCGCGCCACCCGGTGGTCCTGGCCAGGCGCAGGGGACCCGGGGAATGGCCGCATGTCATCATTTACGGACACTATGATGTCCAGCCGCCTGATCCGTTCGACCTCTGGGAAAGCCCGCCCTTCGAGCCGACCCTCAAGGGAACGCGGCTCTACGGCCGGGGCGTGGCCGACAACAAGGGGCCGATGATGCTCCATGTGACCTCGGTGGGCCGGATCCTGGAGGAGAATCCCGACTTCCCGCTCCGCATCACCTTCCTGATCGAGGGCGAGGAGGAGATTGGAAGTCCCAGCCTGCCCGGTGTCCTGGAAAAGCACGGGGAAGAGCTGAAGGGCGACTTCATCCTCCTCACGGACACGCTCAATCCGACCGACGACCAGGGGGCGATCAACACCGGCTTGCGCGGCATGGTCTCCTTCGAGTTCGAGGTCACGGGTCCCGACCGGGACCTGCATTCCGGCAACTTCGGGGGATCCGTCTACAACCCGCTCCAGGCCCTGACCGAGATCTGCGCCAGCCTGCATCATCCGGACGGCCGGATCAACGTTCCCGGTTTTTACGATGATGTGGTTCAGCCGGCGGATTGGGAAAAGGAGGAAATCGCCCGCCTGCCGGTCGGCGACAAGGATCTCCTGGAATCCACCGGGGCTCCGGAGCTCTTCACCGCGCGCCGGCGCACCGGCATGGAAGCTATCCGTTACGAGCCGACCCTGGAAATCAACGGCATCGGCGGCGGATATCAGGGGGTCGGGGACAAGACCATCATCCCGGCCCGGGCCTTTGCCAAGATCACCTGCCGCCTCGTGTCCAACCAGGATGCCGCGGACATCCGGGACAAGGTCTTTGCCGCCATCCGGGACCGCTGTCCGAAACAGGTCCGCCTGAAAATCACGGAATTCCACCATGGCATCCCCTACTCCGTTGTTCCGCCCGGACGGTCCAACACGCCTAAGGACCAGAATCCGCACCTGGCCCGGGCCTTCAAGGCCTGCGAGGAAGCGGTCGGCTCCGTTTACGGGATTCCGCCCCTCTACCTCAGGAGCGGCGGCTCCATCCCGATCATCAGCATCATGAGCCAGGTCCTCGGCATGGATTGCCTGATGCTCGGCACCGGAACGGAGCGGAACAACCTGCACTCGCCCAACGAGTCCTTCGACCTGGCATACCTGGAGAAAGGTATCGCCGTTTCCAAGGCCATCCTCGAGAACGTGGCCGGTAAGGCCTAAAGGACTTCCCGCGGCATCTCCAACCGGCGTTGCAGCAGCCGGATAATTGCCGGATGGTTGCCCACCAGCCCGGTCATTCGTGTTCGCAGCCCCGGATGCCGCTCCCGGGCCCGTTTGCATATCCCGGCAATATCCCCTTCCGGTCCGGCGTGCCGGCCCGGTGACAGGAAAAGCAGGGAGACCACCACCTCCCCGGCAGACCAGCCTTCCGTTTCCAGCAGATTCTCCAATAGCGGTTCATTGAAGGCATAAGCCTCGCCCTCCCGGCGCTCCATCGAGGAAGCCGCCACCGCCGAAACCCGCTCCCCGAGGACCTTGCCCAGCTCCCCCGCCAGCCGGTCCCGGACCGCAGCCACCTCCGGCAGCGGCGAACCGTGGTCGACCAGGGCCACCCGCGGACGTTGCCAGCCGGTATCGGCCAGCACCTCCCCCACCCGCTCGGCCAGGATGGAAGCCAGCCTTGTCCGACCGGTCTGACTTGTCTGACTTGTCTGACAAACAGGCGCCTCCTCCCCCAAAAAAGGCGTGCGCTCCAAATGGAATTCCCCGAAGCGCCGGCGCAGGGAGGCCAGCCTTTGCGGCAGGTAGTCGATGATGGCCCCGGTGGGTCCGAAGAAGAAGGGGATCACACAGAATTCCCGCAGATCCGACTCCAGGGACCAGCGCAGCCGGCGTTCCAGATTGACCGCGGGTTCCGCCTCCAACTGGTCGGCCGGTACCTTGCTGGAATGCAGGAGCGAGGCCGGCAGGATCTCCAGGCCCGTGGCCAGGCCCAGTTCCCGTGCCACCCGGCGCAGATTGAGCACGCTCTCCGGCCGCAGGCTGCCATTGTCCACCAGGAGATACTGCATGGCTGGAAATGTGGACCATGACGCCCGCATTTCAACGAACATTCCGCAAATCTGGAAATTCTTGTTGAACAGCTCCCGGCAAACCCCACCAATAAGGCCACCCGCAACCTTTCGAACAGCTCCGGGTAAACCCGGTAACCCGCAATCCGTAACCAGTAACCAGTAACCAGTAACCCGCAACCCGTAACCCGCCACCGCATGACCTCCGAAGTCCTCGACATTTTCAAGCAAACCGGCGCCCTGCTCGAGGGGCATTTCATCCTTCGTTCCGGGCTTCGCTCCGGACACTTCTTCCAGTGCGCCCGGGTCTGTGAGCATCTGGACCAGGTCAGCCGGCTGGCCGAGCTGCTGATCGGGAAGCTCCCCGACATGTCGGAGGTCGAGACCGTGATTGCCCCGGCCATGGGCGGCCTGGTCATCGGGCAGGAGGTCGCCCGCCAGCTGGGTAAGCGGTTTATCTTCGCCGAAAAGGTCGATGACCGGCTGGCCCTGCGCCGGAACTTCAAGATCCGCAGCGGCGAACGGATCCTGGTGGTGGAGGATGTCATCACCCGGGGCGGACGGGTCCATGAAACCCTGGACCTGGTCGACTCCCGCGGGGGAATTGTCGAGGCCATCGCCGTCCTGGTCGACCGCTCCGCCGGCCAGGCCAGTTTCAGCGCGCCCCTGGTGGCCCTGCTGGAAATGAATTTCCCCACCTACGAGCCGGACAAGATCCCCCCGGAACTGCGCAATATCCCCGCGGTCAAGCCGGGGTCTTGAAGACTGCCGGACCAGTCCGCCAGTCCGACTCGTCCGACTGGGCCGACCGGTCCCGGCCCCACCTGCATCCAACCGTATCGACCGGATCTGCTTGAAAAGCCGTAAAAGCTGGTCTTCCTGTCTAGGTATATGAGTACCATGCAGATTTTCCTTTTCCTGATCATTCCGACGGCCATCCTGGGGATTGTGGCCCAGGCGCGGGTTCAGGGCGCCTACAAGAAATGGTCCCGGGTCGGGTCGCGGAGCCGCATCACCGGACGCGAGGCCGCCCTTTACGTGCTCCAGAAGGCGGGAATCACCGACGTGGAAATCACCGCCACCAGGGGAATGCTGACCGACCACTATGATCCGAAGAACAAGCGGCTCGTGCTCAGCGAGGCCAACTACCATGGGCACAGCCTGGCCGCCCTCGGGGTGGCCGCGCACGAGGCCGGCCACGCCGTCCAGCATGCCACCGGCTATTCCATGCTCAAGCTGCGCATGAGCCTGGTCCCGGTCACCATGATCGCCTCCCAGCTGCTGCCCTTTATCATTATCGGCGGCTTTTTCTTCGGAATGCTGGGCCTGATCAAGCTCGGGGTCCTGGTCTACCTGGTCCTGACGATCTTCCAGCTGATCACCCTGCCGGTTGAGTTTGACGCCAGCCGCCGGGCCAAGGTGGAACTGGTCTCCACCGGCATCCTCCAGCAGGATGAGATGGAGGGGGTCAATGATACCCTCAATGCCGCGGCGCTGACATACGTCGCCGCCTTTGTCAGCTCCCTGGCCAACCTGCTCTACATGCTGGCCCTGGCCCGGAGGGATTAACGCTTCGCGCAAGGAACGGCCTCAGAGAGACCCTGCAACCGCCGGAACGGTCTCAGTGAGACCCTGCAGACGCTGGAACGGTCTCAGTGAGACCCTGCAACCGCCGGAACGATCTCAGAGAGATCCTGCAACCGCCGGAACGATCTCGGTGAGATCGAACATGGTAGCCGCGGGTCCCGCGAACGCGGGACCCGGGGTAGCGACGATCAATTTAGACACACGACCCCGGAGGGGTCGCAGAACCTGACCTGGCTGCGACCCCTCCGGGGCCGGTACTTTTATTGCCACCGATTCCCGGGGCGTCGCTCCGCTCCACCCCGCGCTAATGCCTTAAATCCCTTCGGGATCCTTCACCAGGCCAGGGGTTTAATTACCGGATCCTTCCGACGAACCGGTAGCTTCTTCACTGCTTCCCTCTTCCGCCGGGGCGCCGGCTTCATCACCCGCTTCTTCCGCTGGTGCCTCTTCTTCCGGCGCAGGACCCTCTTCTTCCGCCGAGGCCTCTTCGTCCGCCGAGGCCTCTTCGTCCGCCGCCGGCTCAGCACCTGCCGGCGGCTTCCAGTCTCCGGTGGCGGGGCCATGGATGGCTTCCAGTTCCTGCTGCGACCAGGGATCGGTGCGGGACCCGTACTCGGCGCGGACTTCCTTGACCAGGTCTTCCGAGACCGCGTAGGAGTCGTTCTCGAACTCCGGGCTGGTCCGGACAAAGGTCAGGACGGCCGCGATCTGCTGGTCGCTGAGCCGGTTGAACGGGGTCATCGCATTGTTGTATTCCTGCCCGTTGACTTGCACCTTCCCGGCCAGGCCGGAGAGGACGATCTTGATCAGCCGGTTTGGAGTGTCCTGCACCCAATCGGAATCCACCAGGGGCGGATATACACCCGGCAGGCCGAGACCGGAAGTCTGGTGACAGGCCACGCAATTCTGGCTGTAGATGCGTTTGCCCAGGGCCATCATGTCGACTTCCCGCGGGCCCTCTTCGATGCCGGCCCCCGGTTTCTTGGTCTCGTCGTAATGAAACGGCCCGAAGTCCCCGGAATAATGGACCAGGTAAATACCGGCCCAGAAGGAAAGAATCATGAAAAGGGCCACGAAGAAGAGCGGCATCGGCGAGAAATTCTCCGACGGCTCCTCCTTTTCCCGCATCAATTGGCTGTGGACCTTCTGCAGGTCGGTATCATCAAAACGGGTGCCCTCGAAAGTGGAACGGGATTCTCCCTTGGGAGGAAACTTGTCTTTCTGGTCGTCGCTCATGGAAAGTATACTCCGTCCTACTGGGTAAATTTGATTTCCGGCAGTTCGTAATCCTGATGGAGGCTCATCAGGTAGGCCACCAGGTCCTTGGCCCGGCGACTCGGGACCACCTCGTAACCGGCCGGAGGCTGGTAGGCCTCGGGCAGCTCGATGGCTTCGGCCGAGGGCCCGGTCAGGGGACTGATTTCACGCACCTCGAAAAGGAACCCGTAGGGAGGCATGATGGATCCCGGGGAGGTAATCTGCGGATCGTAGAGATGCTGGAACTGCCACAGCTCCGAATAGCGGAGGCCGACATTGGTCAGGTCGGGGCCGGTCCGCATGGTCCCCAGCATGACCCGGTCCTGCTCGATGTAGTCGCGGGGCACGGATTGGCGCTGGCCCCAGCCGCGCTCGAAATCGGCCCCGAAACCCTGGCGGCGGACCTGCTGGGAATGGCAGTAGAGGCAACCCATCTGCTGGTAGACCAGCTTGCCGCGCTGGGCCTCACCGACCAGCGGCTGCGGGTTGGCGGTCATTCCCGGGGTGTTCTTGATGGTTTCCCCGTCGACCAGGTACTTGCCGCCCGGGGCCGGCTGGTCCTGGCTGTCCACCAGATCCGGAGTGGCCGGCGTGAATTCCTTCAACTGTATTTGCGAGGTCAGGACAATCCCGGTCCAGGAGAAGGCCAGGGTGAAGAAAACCCCAAGGAAAATCAGTGGTAGGCTTTTCATCGGATCAGGCCTGTTCAGTGGTTGGACTCAAGAGCGTGGGAGCGGTCTGTTCCCCGGCCCGGCGACGGCTGAAGATCATCCAGAAGACGTTGACCCCGAAGGCCAGGTGGCCGATTAGGATCATCAATCCGGAGAGGGAACGCAGCCAGAGCCAGGGCCTGGTGTTCTCGACAATCTGGATGAAGGAGCTGTAGACGGGTGTGCCATCCTCGTTCAGGGCGTTCATCTGCAGCCCCTGGATCCAGCCTCCGACCTGCAGGGCCACGACCATCAGCAGGATGCCCATGCCGGCCATCCACCAATGCACCTTGATCAGGAAGGCGTTGGGCCATTCCCGCAGAAGCAGGCGCGGCATCATGTAGTAGACGGCCCCGAACATGATCATGGTGAAGAAGGCGTACACCCCGTGGTGGGCGTGTCCGACCGTGAAATGGGTGAAGTGGGTGACCTCGTTGACGTGGCGCAAGGCCATCAGGCTGCCGGTCAGGCTGACGAAGGTGTAGTTGATGGCCCCGAACATGACGAAGCGGATGGTCGGGCTGGCCCAGCCTTCCTTGTGCAGGCCGACCACGGTCAGGTGGTGGTTGATGCCGACCACAAGGACCGGGATGACCATCATCACGCTGGCCACCGTGCCGGCGGAAATGACCCAGGCCGGTACCGGGCCGCCGATCAGGTGGTGTACACCGGCCCAGTTGTAGAAAAGGGCCAGGGCCCAGAAGCCGACCACGGAAAGGTAGTAGCTGTGGATCGGGCGACCGAGGACCTTGGGAATCAGGTAGTAGGCCACCCCGAGGGCGATGGGGGTCAGCCAGAGGCCGAGGACGTTGTGGGCGAACCACCAGTTGGTCAGGGACTGGACAACCCCGGTGGCGGGCTCGAAAATGAGCATGATCTGGGCCACGGTGTAGAGCCAGGGAAGCCAGAAGAAGGCGGCCAGCAGGTACCACTGCGAGACGTAGACGTGGTCGGTCTGGCGCCAGCGGAAGGCAATGATGACCCAGACCCCGACCAGGGCGTAGGTGATGATGATCAAGGGCGCCGCGTAAGACGGCATTTCCAGCCATTCGACCCCGATCATGTCACCGCGGAGGATGCCGAAGATCCCTACCGTGACCGCGATGTTCCAGAATATCCCGGCAATCAGCAGGATGCTGGTGTGGCGGATGCGGGCCCGGCTCAGGCGGCCCATGATCCAGGGCGCCACCGCGAAAATGACATTGTTGCCCCAGCCGAAAATCATGGCGTTGAGGTGGGCGGAGCGGACGCGTCCGAAGGTCAGCCATTCGGTGCCGCCGAGGAAGTCCGGATTGGTGGCCTTGATGGCCGCCACCAGGGCGAAGACCGTGCCCAGGAGCAGCCAGAACACCGCCGAGACGAGGAACAGCATGGCCGGCTTGCGCATCGAGGCGTCCACTTCGCCAAGACGCGCCTTCAGGCTGATATCCGCATCGCCGGTCGGACTCAGGGATTGTAGTAGAGAAGGGTTAGAGCTCATGGAATTGATGATTGGAAGCGGGATCGTATACCAACGCTTAATTCTTTTTCTTGCGCCGCTTGCGGGGGAAGGCGTCGGTGATTTCCCCCATCGGTTCATCCTCGTCGAAAATCGATTGGGCCCCCTTTTCCAGATTGGTCAATTGCCCGTGCCTGTGGGCCCAGTGCAGGGCCAGGGCCGCCCCCAGAAAGAACAGGCAGGCGAAAACAAACCCGATCAGGATGTATTGGCCCCAGTCCATCACTTGGCCGGTTCGGCAGCTTCCTGCTGTTTTTCGCGCAGTTCCTGCACGGTCAATTCCATGGCCCGCTCGACCGGAATACGGACCACGCCCTCGTTCTGGTTTACCCATTCGTAGGCGTTGACGAGGCGGGCCTGCTCGGTTTGGACCTCCTTGAGGATCTTTGACCGGGCCTCCACGTTCAGCGCCTCCTGGGAGACGGAACGGTTCGGGAGGTAGGCCACGGCGACAATGAAGGCGAAGACCAGGAAGACCCCGATAAATCCGATGGCGGAAAACAGGACCTTCTTGTCGGAGGGCTCGGTATTGAGAATTTCGTTACTCATGGCAGTTGATCGATTCTTCAATCCGGGGATCCCGGATCGGGATGGGCCGCTCCCTGGCGGCGGACTTGAGGAAGGACCAGATGACGATGGCCCCGACGCCGAGGAACATCGTCACGTCCACCCAGCTGATGCCGAAGGGTCGGATCATGTAATGGCCGTGGCTGTCCTCGGCCAGCTTCTGCGGGACAATGTTCCAGTACAGGTCCAGCAGGTGGAAGGTGAGGATCCAGATGGCGATGAAGCGCAGGCGCGCGGCGAACTTGTTCCGGTACCAGAGGAGGTACAGGAAGGGCACAAAGAAATGGAGGAAGATCAGGCCCATGCTGACCCACCACCAGCTGTTCTTGCTGCCGTCCGCGTTGAGCTCGCGCATGTTGTACCAGAAGGTCTCCTCGGGGATGTTGGCGTTGTAGATGAGGAAGTACTGGGAGAAGCTGATGTAGGCCCAGAAGACCGTGAAGGCCAGCATGATGCAGCCCATCAGGCCGTCCTCACGGCCGGCCATGTAGAACAGGGTCAGGACCGTGGCCGAGAGGCCCGCGCGCATGCAGGCGGCGAAGAACCAGACCCCGTACATGGTCGAGAACCAGTGGTAGTTGAGGGACTTGAACCAGTCGATGGCGGCAAAGGTGGTGGCGAAGGCGCAAAGGAAAAGTCCGGCCGCGGCCAGCTTGCGGGAACGGTGCACGTTGGAATGGTCCCCGGTCCGGTCCATGTTGAAGGACCAGCGGCGGAAGAGCAGGGCCAGGGTTGTCCAGACGCCGAAATAGAGGACGTAGCGGACAATGAAGAAGCCCTGGCCGAGGTATCCGGCCTTGCTCTGGTAGAGGACGTCATGGGCCACCGTGCCGTGACCGCCGGGAACGATGGCATCGCTGTTCATCCAGATCCAGGGAATGCCCGTCTTGTCCCCGGAGAGTACACTGAGCAGGACCAGGGGCAGGAAGATCAGGGCCAGGTACGGGAAGGCCCCCACGGCATGCTCCAGCTGCCTCCGGATGATGACCGACCAGCCGGCGTCGAACATCCACCAGATCATGGTCAGGAAAAGCATCCCGATGAGGATCGAGAGCCAGAAGGAAATGCCCAGGATCCAGCCGACAAAGGGCCGGGCGGGATCGGTCTCGGAACCGGTGAAGAGCCCGATCGCGGAAAGGGCGATCAGGACCAGTCCCACGATCAGGAAAAGGAAGGACTTGTTGCCGCTTCCACGGTCCGCGGCGGCGCTGCCGCTGGGGGAAATGACGTCGCTGCTGGTGCTCATAATCCAAGATCTCCTTTGTGCTCGGGCGGCACATCGTCAACGGTGGCCGAGGCGGCCCGCTGCAGGGCGCGGACATACATCACGACCTTCCACCGGTCCTCCACGCGAATCTTGTTCCCGTAGGGACCCATGGTGTTCTTGCCGTAGGTGATGGTGTTGAAAATTTCGCCCTCGGGCAGCTCCATGATCCGGGTCTGGAGGAGGTTGGCGATGGTGTTGTAGCCGTAGCGCTGCTGGGCCACAACGCCCTGGCCGTTGGCGGAATCCCCGTGGCAGATGGCGCAGTAGATGGTGAAAATCTCCTGCCCGGTGCGCATGTTGTCGTAGTTGACCTCGACCGGGAAACCGCTGCCGAAGGAGCCGTCCTCCACCTTGCCGGTGGCCAGGTAGCTGTCCTCGCGGAACTGGCCGTCCGGGATCCAGTGCGGGAAGGCCTTCTGGTCCCCGGTGACGTGGGGAACCGTGCCGGGAACGGGCGGGCGGTCCATCCGCCCGTCGGCGAAGAAGCTGGTGGCGCCCTGCTCGGCGAACTTGGCCTGCCGGTCCATGTCCGGAAAAATCTCCAGCGGCGGCTTGGTCGACTTGCAGCCGCGGAAGCCGAAGACGGTCAGCACCAGGGCCACCAGGAAAAAGTAGATGATGAAGAATTGTCGCATGCTATTCTTCCTCCTCGTCGTTGATGACCGCGATTTCCGCGGGATGGAGGGATTCCAGGAACTCGCGGGTTGCCGCTTCGGAGAAGAGTTCGTCCCCGGACTCGATGACGACGGCGAACTTGTCATCGGTGAGGTGGCGGAACTTGTCGTAGTTCATGACCGGATGATAATGCATCGGCAAGCGGTTGGTGATGAACATGCCCCCGATGGTCCCGAAGGCGGCCAGGAGGATGGTCAGCTCATAGGCCACCGGAAAGGGAAAGATCGGGCTGAAGAAGGGCTTGCCGCCCACGATCAGGGGGTAGTCGAACTGCCCCATGTACCAGGCCGTCAGCATCCCCGTGGCGAAACCGATGATTCCGCCGATCAGGGTGAAGGCGGGCACCTTGGAACGGTGCAGGCCCATGGCCCCGTCCATTCCGTGGATCGGGAAAGGCGTGAAGACGTCCCATTTCTTGAAGCCGGCTTCGCGGACGCTCCGGGCGGCGTGGTAGACCGCCGGGGCCGACTCGAAGAGGGCGAGATATCCGTATGGTTTACTCATGGTATCAGTTCCCGGAAATTAGTGATGGCCGTGAACGTCCGCCTGCTTGGAGACGGCCTTTATCTCGGCAAAGGCCAGCAGGGGCAGGAATCGGACAAAGAGCAGGAAGAGCACCCCGAAGAGACCGAAGGTCCCGAAGAAGGTGAAGATGTCCACGATGGTGGGGCTGAAGTAGTCCCAGTTGGCCGGCAGAAAGTCGTTGGCCAAGGAGGTGACGGTAATGACAAAGCGCTCGAACCACATCCCGACATTGATGAAGCAGGAGAGGATCCAGACCAGCCAGAGGTTTTCCCGCACCCACTTGAACCAGAAGAACTGCGGGGTGATCACGTTGCAGGAAATCATGATCCAGTAGGCCCAGGCATAGGGACCGAAGGCCCGGTTGACGAAGGCGAATCCCTCGTAGGGATTGGCCCCGTACCAGGCGATGAAGAATTCCATCATGTAGGCGTAGCCGACCATGGAACCCGTCGCCAGGCAGATCTTGGCCATGCAGTCGATGTGGTACTGGGTGATCAGGTCCTGCAGGCCGAAGATGGCCCGCAACGGGAGCATCAGGGTCAGCACCATCCCGAAGCCGGAGAAGATGGCCCCGGCGACGAAGTACGGCGGGAAGATCGTCGCGTGCCAGCCCGGGAGATTGGCCACCGCGAAGTCGAAGGAGACCACCGTGTGGACGGAAAGCACCAGCGGGGTGCTGAGGCCGGCCAGCAGCAGGTAGGCCATTTCATAATTGCTCCAGTGGCGGTTGGAGCCGCGCCAGCCCATGGAGAGAATGCCGTAGAAGAGCCGGCGGAAGCCGAAGTAAAAACGCTCGAAGGCCTGGCGTCCGGCGGTCCCGGCATTGGCCATCCGCTGCTCGAAGATCATCGGCACGCGGTCCCGGATGGTGGCCAGGTCGGGGATCATCCCCATGTACCAGAAGAGGATCGAGACGGTGCCGTAAGTGGAGACCGCGAAGACGTCCCATTCCAGGGGCGAGCGGAAGTTGGGCCAGATGGCGTTGGCATTGGGCAGCGGGAAGAGCCACCAGGCAAACCAGACCCGGCCGACGTGGAAGAGCGGGAAGATCCCGGCACAGATGACCGCGAAAATGGTCATGGCCTCGGCGGCCCGGTTGATGGAAGTCCGCCACTTCTGCTTGAGGAGGCAGAGAATGGCCGAGATCAGGGTCCCGGCGTGGCCGATCCCGATCCAGAAAACGAAGTTGACGATGGCCCATCCCCAGAAGGTTGGGTTGCGCAGGCCCCAGACCCCGACCCCGGTGGAGACCAGGTAGGTCAGGCCCATCAGGGTAAAGCTGGCGATCGCGGCCCAGATGATGAAGGCCACCCACCACCA
>ENA-ORCW01000594-ORCW01000594.1-marine-metagenome-genome-assembly--contig:-NODE-594-length-17116-cov-2.902870_pt1 | contig 17116 bp, 13 predicted proteins | sample MGYA00237784_ERZ508517 | MGnify/ENA primary metagenome ERZ508517 (study PRJEB26187, sample SAMN06268979) | marine metagenome | isolation source: Tt ae E1 feedstock associated aerobic enrichment on... | reverse complement strand
CGCCAGCACCAGCTCCAGGTGGCGCAGCAGGCCGTCGTGGTAGCGCTCCTGCACCAGCGCCGCCACCCGCTCGATGGTGCGCACCAGGTGCAGCATCACCACCAGGTCGGCCTTGCCGTAGTGCCGGATTTGCGTGAAGGCGATGTTGGTCAGGTCGGCGAAGCCGATGCGCGGCAGGAAGACCGCCGGCCGGTCGTCGACGTAGAGGATCTGCTCCGGCGGCTCCTGCCGGCCGGCCACGGCCAGCACCTCGGCGGGGATGCGGGCGGCAGCCCAGTCGGAGTAGTAGACGCTTGCGGCACGGGAAGCCTGGCAAACGATAAGAAGCAGCAGCGAAAGTATGTATTTCATCAGCAAGGGAAAGATCCGCTCAAATTTGAATGTGCACGAACCCGTTATTGGCAAGCCTATCCTCCTACCGTTTGCCCAGCGGCAGGTCCCGGAATTCCACCGGGCGCTTCAGTCGCTGCCGCATCCGGGCACAGAGCAGGAGGTAGATCTCGGCGGTGGTGAAGGCGTCCCCCCATGCGGAATGGCGCTCCATCGGGTACAGGCTGAGCTCGGAGCAGACATCATCCAAACTGGGCATGGGCTGGTTGGCGTAGCCAGTGCGGTGGAATGCATGCAACTCCTGGGCGGCCATCATGGCGGTATCGATGTAGGGATTGCGCCACTTCAGCTGCAGGACCCGCCGCATGGCCTCGTCGAGCATGCGGACATCAAACTGCGCGTGATGACCGACCACGACCCGCCCGTGGAGCAGGGGCAGCAATTCCTCAAGGAAGGCCTGTTCAAGGATTCCGCCCTCGATATCCGAGGGAACCAGTCCGTGAACGGGGGAGGATTCCGTCACCTCGACCCCTTCCTGGTGCACCAGCCAGGCCCTGGAGGACTCCAGTTGCAGGGCGCCCTCCTCGATGATGATGGCCGCCGCCGAGAGGATTCGGTCCCTGCCGATGTGGAAGCCGCTGGTCTCGGTGTCAATGACCAGGACCGAGCCGTGTTCGGCGTGGGCCTTCTTGAAGGACAGGGAGTCCAGCGAGACCCGGTAGGCCTCGGCGATGGGATTGTCGTTCCTGCGTGCGAACCATTGCCTCATGTGCCCACCCGTTCGATGGAGAACTCGGTCCGCAGCGCCCGTTGCAGGATGCGCTGCACGTCAAAGGCGTTGGTCAGGAGGGTGCGCTGGACCTTGTCCAGCTTGCCGGGCTCGATGTAGCGGCCCGAGTCGCCCCGCTCCAGGCCGTTGAGGACCCGCAGCCGGAACATGAAGTCGTAACTTTGCTGGACCATGACCGCCATGTCCGCCTGCCGCGGCGCCGCCCGCTGCAGTTCCCGCAAGCGGCCGTCGGTACTGTAGACGCTGAGAAAGCGGTACTTCAGGGCGAGCAGCAGAACGCCGTCGCGAAGGGGATTCAGGCCCCGGCTCTTGATGTCGAACTGGCCCTCGGCGGAGCCTTTCCTGGCCACGACGAAGTTGCCCCAGAAGTTCAGCGGCGGCGGGGTCTGGACTGCCATCTCGGCCATCCGCCGCTGCAGCAGGGGCGTCTTCTGGAAGAGGTCGAAGAGCTTGGCCCGGAGTTCCTCCGCCAACTGGGAGCTGCCGGTCACCGGGCGCAGGTCAAACATGGTGATCAGGCGCAGCAGGTGGTCGCTGACCATCAACTCATCATGGCTGAACTCGGCCAGCCATTCCTTCTCGGTCCGGCACCAGCGCGGATTGGAGGCCATCACTCCGCCCTGACAGCGGGAGAAGCCGCACTCGACCAGTTTGTCCACGATTTTCCGGGTCAACTGCAGGAAAACGGACCGGTGGGCATCGTCCTCCTTCGGATCCCCCGAGGCCTTGAAAATGAAGGCGTTGTCCATGTCGGTGCGCAGGATCTGCTCCCGACGGCCATCGCTGCCGACGGCCATCCAGGCCCACTCCACCTCCGGCAGGCGGATGCCCTCCTCGTCCAGCTCGGCCACGGCAAAATCCATCAGCCGGATCACCAGCTCGTCGTGCAGCTCGGCGAAGACATGGGCCACGAAGATGGCCGACAGGCCCGGCTCGAGGTAGGCACGGGCCAGCTCCTCAAAATCATCGCATAGTTCTCGCAGGCGGGCCGTGGTCCGGGCGGCCCGGATCTCGTTGATCATCCCCGCCGGGTGGTGGCCGCTCTGGACCAGGAAGTCCTTGTGGGTGAAAATGTCGAGCAGCGGCGAATCGACGGTGCCGTCCTCGGTCACGCAGATCTGGCCGATCCGCTTGCGCAGCATGAGGAGCATCGCAGCCATGGCGTTGGACCCTTCAGCCACGGCATAGACCGGGCTCGCCATGACCTTCTCGACCCGTGTGCGGAGGTTGGTCTTGCCCACGATGCAGTACTTGATGAGGTCCGAGTTGGTCACCACCCCGAGCGGGTGTCGTTGCTCGTCCACGACAACTATGGACGGCACCCGCTTGCTGGACATCAGCTTGGCCACATGGAACAGGCTCTCGTCCGGGAAGCAGGTCAGGAGGCGGTTGATGTTGCGGGTCCGGATGACCTTGGTGCTGTCGAAATGGGCCCGGGAAAGAAAATCCCCGCCCGCGCTCTTCCCCTTGGCCGGCATCGAGATCCGCGCCCCCACCCGGGTCGACCAGAACAGGTGACGCCGCACATAGTAGCGGGCCGGATCGTGCCGGTTGAGAATCCGCAGGAAGAGGTCCACCGGAATGACGTACAGGATGGCGTCCTCCGCCACCCGGGCCGAGGTCAGGAAGGATTCCTTCTCCAATACCGCGCTCAGCCCCAGCACGTCCCCGACGTCGCGGATGTCCACCAGGTCGTCCTGTCCGTCGTTGTCCCAGTAATACTCGATCCGCCCCTTGTTCAGGAAGTAGATCTCCCCCTTCGAGGGGCTTCCCTGGGTCCACAGCTCCTCTCCCTTGACGATGACCTTCACCTGGACGCGGCGGGCCAGCTCCATCACCTCCTCCCCCTCAAACATCGAGAAGGGCGGGTATTTCCGCAGCATCTCCGCGATCCGCTGGGATATCACGTTCATGGGGCCGGTCCGGGCTTCTTCCATGTCCCCATTAAACCAGCCTGGAATTTCGGGTCAATCCCCGGAAGAGCCGGGGTCGGACCTCCCGAAGTTGTTCATGTAAAACCACTTAAGCCCAAAATTCAGCGCGAATTTACGGTAAGCCGGGGCAATCATAGCGGAAAAACAACGGCTAACTAATCTACACCGGCATGAATCCCCGGCTCCGTATCCTGAACACCCTGAACCGCCAGGCGGTGGACCGTCCCCCTGTGGACCTGTGGCTGACCCCGGAAGTGCTGGCCGCGCTGAAGGCCCGGACAGGTGAGGAGGACGACTACGCGACCTTCCGGCACCTGGGCCTGGACAAGATCGCCTGGCTGTGCCCGAACTACCAGCCGCCGGACGGCGGACCGGAGCAGGACACGGAAGCGGACCCGTGGGGAGTCCGCTCGGAGGAGATCCGCTCCGGGGAGGCGACGTATCACGAGGTCAGCGGCCCGCCGCTGGAGGAAATGGAGGAAGTGGAGGAACTGGAGGACTACCTGTACTGGCCGGATCCGGATCGATTCGACTATGCCTCGATCCGGGCCAAGGCGGAGCGGGCGAGGAGCTTTGAATTTGCCACCATCGGGCCGTGGGTCTCCCACTTTGAAGTCTACTGCCGGATGCGTGGACTGGAAAACGCGATGATGGACATCGTGGCTGAGCCGGAATTCCTGCAGGCGGCGCTGGACCGGATCGAGGCCGTGCAGACGCGGATGCTGGAACGCTTCTTCAAGGAAATGGGCGACCTGGTGGACATGGTCCTGGTCTCCGACGACCTTGGCGCGCAGGAGAGCCTGCTGATGTCCGAGGCCCATTGGAAGACCTTCCTGAAGCCGCGCCTGACCCGTTGGTGCGACCTGATCCACTCCCATGGTAAAAAGGTATTCTACCACACAGACGGGGCCGCGCGTGCGCTGATCCCGGGACTGGCGGACTGTGGCATCGACATCCTGAATCCAGTCCAGCACATCTGCCCGGGCATGGACATGAAGGAACTGAAGGCCGAATTCGGGGAGCGCCTGATCTTCCATGGGGCGGTCGAGAACCAGCATGTTCTCCCGCATGGATCCCCGGACGACGTGCGCCGGGAGGTCCGGGACTGCCTGGAATCCCTGGGCGCCGGGGGCGGCTACATTGTCTGTTCCTGCCACAACGCCCAAGCCGGGACCCCGGTGGAGAACATCCTGGCCATGATCGAGACCGTCCACAGCTGGCAGGGTTGAAACCGGCTCGGCGACTGAACGGCAGAACGGGTTCCCCTACTTCCGATACCGGCCGTGGTCGCGTGCCGTTTCATACAAGGCGACCACATTCTCCGTTTTGGAGTTGTCCTGCAGCTGGTGGGTCGGAGCCAGCGCATAGCCCCCGCCCGGCATCAGTATGTCCAGCTTCTCCCGGACATAGGCCACCGTCTCTTCAACGCTTCCATCCACCACCGGACCGGCGGTGGAGATGCATCCGTGAAAGGAAAGGCGGTTCCCGTATTTGGATTTCAGATACGCGGGATCCATGTCCCGGGCTTCCGGCTGCAGGGTGTCGATGACCTCGATTCCCATTTCAATAAAATCCTCGAAGGCCCAGCTGCTGGAACCGCAGGAATGCATCATCACACGGGCCCCGTGGGCCCTGGCCAGGTCGACCAGTTGCTGGTGCCGCGGCCGCAGGTGCCGGCGGAACAACTCGACGCTGAGGATCGGCGCGATCTGGGTCCCCAGGTCGTCCCCGATCCACAGCAGGTCGATGGTTCCCCGTCCGGCCTCGAAGCAACGCTCCATGACCTCCAACTGGATATCCAGCCGGCGGTCGAACAAGGCCAGCAGCTCCTCCGCGCCCTCGAAGAGGTCCATCAGGACAACCTCCATGGTCCGCAGCATGCCGCTGGTGTTGATAAAGTCCCCGACCCCGGGATTGCCCAGGACCAGGCAGTAATCCTTCCAGTCCCGGCACTGGCGGGCCACCACCGCGTAATCATAGTCGTCGGCCGTCGGGAAGGGCCACTTGAGGATCTCCTCCAGTTCCGCCTCCTGCAGGGGGAAGTCGCAGTAGTCCCAGTAGCCGCCGGTGGTGTGCCCGATCCAGCGGGTATGGATTCCCCATTCGTTGATCCTGCGGCCCGGAATCGCGGGAAAGCGGACCGGTCCGGCAAACGGCGCCTCAACATTCCGGAAATCCACCCCGAGGGCCTGCCGCAGCCCCTCGTCGTCGTCCGGCTTCAAGCCGTAATGCGCCTTCAGCCGGGCGTCGATGCCGGGATTGCAGAGGTAATCGACGGGGACCCGGTCCGGCTCGTCGTGGTTGAAGGCGTACTGGACCCGTTCCTTGCTGTTCATTTCCGATTCTGCCTTTCCCCGGGGTTCACGCCTTCAGGCAATCCGGCGGCGGATAATTGTCCAGCCCGGGGCGCGGAAAACTCGATTTACCGTACAAGCCGGCAGACTTCGCGACCTGTCCCGATCGGCTGATATACAGATTGCTTTCACCCGATCACCCAGGCTCCCCGCGGCACCGGCATTATCGATTCATAAAATAACCACCATGCGCTTTTCACCAGGAATCTACGAACATGCGGCGGCCCTGATACATAGCAGGCCCTGGACCGTATCCCACGATGCAGATCTCCTGGCGGATGCCCATCGCGTTGCCTGGGAACGCTACCATCATCCGCTGGTTGTGGCCGGAATTGACGTTTACAACCTTGAACCGGAGGCCTACGGCGCCCTCATTCCGGAGCCGGCGGGCAACAACATCCCGTCGATCGCGCAACATCCCTGCAGCGAGGTGGAGGATCTGCTGGAACTGACCCCGCTGAACCCGCTGGCCCACGACCGGATTACAGGAGTCCTCAAGGCGGCTGAATCCCTGGCCGCCACCTGCGAAAATTCCCGGGTTCTGGTGCCCGTCTGCGGACCCTTCGCCCTGGCCATCGGGCTGATCGGGATGGACGAGCTGCTGATGTCGGTGGTGGAGGACCCCGGGCTCCTGTCGGAAGCACTGGGTCACCTGCTGGAAGGCCAGCGCGCCTACATGCGGGCCGTCTACGAGCGTGGCCTGGAGCCGCTGATCTTCGAGTCCGGGACCACCCCTCCCCTGTTGCCGGCCGAGGCATTCCGCAGGATCGAGGCACCGCTGCTGGCGGAGCTGATGGAATTTGGACGCGGAATCGGCGGACAGGCTCCCGGCTGCATCATCGGCGGCGATGCGGCTGCGGTGGCGGAGCCGCTTTTTGAAACCGGTCCGGGACTTGTCATTGCCCCTTCGGAGACCGACCGCGCCGCCTTCATGGAGGTGGCCCGGAGGTTCCCGCAGACCCATGTCCGTGTCAACATGTCGGCCACGGTCCTGCTGGTAAACGACTTCGGCAAGGTCCGGGCCGAGGCGGACCGCTGCCTAGATCTGGCCCGCGAGCGGGACAACACCTCGGTCGGCTGCGGGGTCGTGCCCTACGAGGCGGATCCCGATTTGGTTTGTCGTGTGGCCGACCATGTTGAGAATCAGATCGAAAGCCAAATGCAGCGATTTCGATAGCGATAGCGATAGCGATTTTGCTTACTGATTGTATTAATTAAAACCTCCCGTTTCGTATCAAGATTATGAGCACACCCTCCATCCAGACAACCACCGTCGGCTCCTATTCCCCCATCGACTGGCTGGCCGCCCTGCCCAGCGAGCAGGCTGTCCTCGACGCCACGGCCGTGGTCATCCACACCCAGCAGCGCTTCGGTATTGACCTGCCCACCGACGGCGAACTGTACCGTTTTGATGTCAACCATCCGGACACCAACGGGATGATCGAGTACTTCATCTCCCGTCTTGGCGGAATCGATACCAAGGTCGGGATCAGCGACGGAAAGGCCTTTCGCAAGAAACAGGAAATGAGCTTCCGCCGCAAGCCGGCCGGCGTGGTCCGCGGCCCCCTCAGCGAGGGTTCCCTGGATCTCTACGAGGCCTGTTCCCGTTCCGTCTCGGTGGCCAACGGTCCGCTGAAATTCACCCTGACCAGTCCCTACATGCTGGCCCGGACCCTCCTCGACAACCACTACCGGGACCTTGAGTCCCTGACCCTGGCCATCGCCGACGCCCTGGCGGACCAGGTCAAGGAGCTGCCCTGCACCTGCGTCCAGGTCGACGAGGCCAACATCCCCGGCAGCCCGGAAGCGGCTCCCCTGGCCCAGGAAGGGATCAACCGCATCCTTCGCAGGGTGCGGGTCCAGAAGGCGGTCCACTTCTGCTTCGGCAACTACGGGGGCCAGACCATCCAGAAGGGAAACTGGAAGGCCCTGATCGACTTCCTGAACGGGCTGGAAACGGACCACCTTGTCCTGGAGCTGGCCCACCGTCCGGATTCCGACCTCGAGGCGCTGAAGGAGATCGATCCCCGCATCGACCTCGGGCTGGGGGTGATCGACATCAAGGTCAACCACGTGGAGACCCCGGAAGAGGTGGCCGGACGGATCGAGAAGGCGGCCGAGGCCGTCGGCGTGGAACGGATCAAGTGGGTCCACCCGGACTGCGGACTGTGGATGCTCAAGCGTTCCATCGCCGACCGGAAGATCGAGAACCTGGTCAAGGGACGCGACCTTTTCCTGGGGCGCTGATCCAAGGCCAGCTTCAGCCGATTTAACGGGAAGAACCAGGACGCCCAGAGACCGGCACAACCTCTCCAAACGACCAGACAGGCATAAGACGCCAGGACGCCCAAAGGCCGGCACAACCTCTCCAAACGACCAGACCGGCATAAGACGCCAGGACGGCCAAAGGCCGGCGCAACCTCTCCAAACGACCAGACCGGCATAAGACGCCAGGACGGCCAAAGGCCGGCACAACCTCTCCAAACGACCAGACCGGCATAAGACGCCAGGACGGCCAAAGGCCGGACGATATACCAGCCCCGCCCGAATTCCGCGGAGCGGGAGCAGGGCGGGGTCAACCGGTGCCTTATTTGTATGAGGGCCAAAGGCCCGGCCACATACCCGGATACAAGGAAAGATAACCGTCAATAATGACCAGTTTTGAAATTTGAATCCCCTTCTGATGGTCCGCAATGATTCCTAAATGCCCCAGTCATTATCGAACATTGTCGTTCACACTGTTTTCTCAACCCGTCAACGAGATCCATGCCTGGTCCCGAGGATCCGAGCCAATCTTCATGGATACATGGCTGCAATTGCCCGCAACATCGGATGCGAATGCTATCGGGCCGGTGGAGTTGAAGACCATGTCCATCTGGCAATCCGGTTATCCCGTACACTCGCGGCGTGTGATATGGTTGAGCAGATTAAGACTGCCTCGTCCAAATGGATAAAAACCCAGGCCGGAGAACTGAAAGGGTTTTCCTGGCAGAGAGGCTACGCTGCCTTGTCAATCGGCCCGGATGGTATTCCAGCACTTTGCAGATACATTGACTCGCAAGAGGACCATCACAAAAAGTTGAATTTCATGGACGAATACCGTTCCCTCCTGAAGGAATACGGGATCGGTTTTGATGAGCGGTACATGTGGGATTGATATTTATGTGGCCGGGCCGTTGGCCCTTCCGGATTACTCCGCCTCCTAACCCAGCCCTGCGCCCCGCCGATGGCGGGGCTCCGGACTGGGCTGGTATGGGGTCCGGCCTTTGGCCGTCCAAACCGGGTCTACGTCCTTGCGGTCCTTGCCGAGGGCAAGCCAAACCTGTCTCCTTGCCGTCCAAACCGGACCTGTCTCCTTGCCGTCCAAACCGGGCCTGTCTCCTTGCCGTCCAAACCGGGTCTACGTCCTTGCGGTCCTTGCCGAGGGCAAACCAAACCTGTCTCCAGGCCGTCCAAACCGGGCCTGCCTTCAGGCCGGGCATGGCAGTTGCCGGCCTTGCGGCCCCCATTGGAAATCCTGACCTGCCGGCCGCTCAGGCGGCCCCGAAATGAATCCTGACCTGCCAGCCGCTCAGGCGGCCCCGAAATCTTTCTCATGCATGGCCTCGACATCGGCCATGGTGGTCGGACTGAAGGACGGCAGACCGGTGGCCTTGAGGGCATCCGCCAGCTCCTCCGGCTTCTTGGCCCCGGAAAGGGCCAGGGAAATTCCCGGCTGGTCGAGGATCCAGCGGTAGGTGGCCTGGGGAAGGCTCTCCACCGGTTCGCGGACCATGGCCCGGGCCAGGGAGGCGGCGTAACCGGCCCGCTCGGCAATCTCCTCCGGGGAATAGCGCGCATTCAGGCTGCCAGGCGGGAATTTGGTCTCGGCGGTGATGGTTCCGCTGAGGAACCCGTTGGCCATGCATTCCCGGGCCATAACCCCGCAATTGCAGCGGATGGCCGTCTCGATGAGGGACCGGGCCTCGCGGTTGAAGGGGCTCAGGACGACCTGGATGACATCGATCCGCCGCTGCTCCATCCAGTCGGCGGACATGGGGGCCGTCTCGTCAAACATGGATACGGAATGGCCGATGAAGCGGACCTTCCCCTCCTCCTTGAGTTGCCCGAGGACCGCCCACACCCCGTCGTCGATCTCCTCCGGCTTGAAGGGGGAATGAAAAAACAGGACGTCGATATGGTCGCGGCCCAGGCGGCGCAGGCTGGCCTCGCAGGAGGCCCTGGCCTCCTCACCGGTGAAGCGGCCCGGCATGACGTTGCTGGAGGTCCGGCCAAACTTGGTCGAGACGAGGACCGATCCGCTTTCCCGGCCGAGAGCCCGGCCAAGGACGCTTTCGGCCACGCCGTCCTCCTCTTTCGTTCCGTACAACGGGGCCGTATCGAAAAGGTTGATACCCGAGTCGATGGCCCCGCGGATCAGGCGCTCCGGGGCGCCCTTCTCCACCTGGCCGTAAATGGCGGTGCCGAGGGCCCAGGTCCCGAGGCCGATTTCACTGACTTTGAGGCCGGTCCGGCCCAGTGTGCGGTAGTTCATGCGCGTATGTCCATTTTCCTGATTAAAGCCTCCATCCGGGCGGAAGCCCGCTCCAGCACGCATTCGAGCTGTTGGCGGCCCCGTTCCCCCGAGGCCCGTCGCGGGTCCTCGCCGGTCAGGCCGTCCTCGTCGAGGCTCAGTTCCCGGTCCGGCAGGGCGGACAAGTCGACCGAACCCGGCGCAAAGTGCATCTGGAAGGAGGTTTCGGTGGCCCCGGCGTGGTCGGCCTTGAAATCGGAGCCCAGGAAATCCAGGTCCGACCAGACCTCAATTGCCGCCTCCAGGTGGTCGACAGCCGCGGCCCGGGCCCCGTTGGCCAGCGCCTCGATCTGCTCGGGCGGGTAATGCCCTGTGAAGAGGATGATAATGCGAAAGCCCTCATCGACCAGCTGACGGCAGATCACCTCCGCCACCCGGCTGGCAACAGTAGCCGGAAAATCTATACAATGCGGAAATCCCTTGAAGGGTTTGATGGTATTGACCCCCATCGGAATGGCAGGCAGGACCACTCCCCCGCAACGGGCGGCCAGGGCCTCGCAGATCCCCTGCGCCTTGACCGAGTCCAGCCCGATCGGGGCATGCAGGCTGTGCCATTCCAGGGCACCCCAGGGAACAAGGGCAACCGGACAGCTGTCGAGGATGGCCTCGATGGCCTTGGGGCGCAGTTCCCCATAGCGTCCCCAACGGGGGCTCTCGCCCTTTTCCGGCGACGGGCTCATGCCAGGCCCGCCAGGCTCAGGATCTTGTTCCCGGTCAGGCGCTGTTCCGGGGGCAGGCTGTGCGGAGTGGCCTTGCCATGGGTCCCGTGCAGTTCCTCGAAGCGGGCCTTGGTGTCGGCGACAAACTGCTCAACCGTCCGCTCCTCTTTGAAGAGCTTCATGATTTCCGGCAGCCAGCGATGGCCGTAGCGGACGTGGTTCTGCTCGTCGTTGCGGTCGAAGGCCAGCAGGGTGTCTGCTTCAAAGTCGTTCAACTCCCGGACCCGGTCCATGACCTTGGCCTTGGTCGGGAAGCTGCCGGCCTCGAACTCCATGGTCATCATGGCGTAGCGCTCCGGCGGCGTCATCCGGACCAGGACATGATACAGCTCCAGGGAGTGCTCCACGGTGTCCAGGTCCACGCCCAGCTTGGGAAGTTGCCGGAACCCGAACTGGCTGTGCCGGGACTCGTCCCACAAGTGGCGGGCAAGGTCGAAATGGAGGTCAAAGGGCGCTTCCGGCGTGTCGTAGAAGACGGTCGCCAGGTAATCCACGGCATCCAGTTCCATCATCAGCCAGACATAGACCATGAGCCGGATGACCCGGGCATCGGTTTGCGGGTCCTCCAGCCATTGGCGGACGATCGGGGTCTCATCCGGGTCCTCGCTGAAGACGCTGGAACAGATGGGGAAGTCTCCCCGGTTGCAGGTCAGCGGGTGGGAGTATTCCGATTTCTCGCAGGCCCAGGTGAAATCCGCCGGCAGGCTGTTCTTGGGCTCGTGCCCCAGCCATCCCCCGATGGCCGACAAGGCGGCCTGCAGGTGCGCTTTCCATTTCCCGGAATCGATTCCCTCAAGGTACGGTTCCATCTCCTCCGCGTGCCGTTCCTCGTCGAGGATGAATTCCTCGACCAGGTGGCGGGAGGGCCAGTCGGCCAGCTGATGGGTCAGCTGGAGGTACTCGCGGTAGGCGCTGAGGATGGCCGGCTTGATCACCCGGTAGAAGCCGGCCAGGGCCGCCTGCTCATCCTCGTTCCGGATCGCCTCCTCGAAGATCTTCCTGAATTCCGCCCGCACCCCGTCGTCCTTGCCGAAACCGCTCATCTCGCGGCCGCGCTCCCGGAGGAAGCGGGCGTGGCCGGCCGACTCCCAGACGTGCTGGCAAAGCAAATACTTCAATTCGATTCCGCCGAGCCGGGGAACCAGGGCCGTGGCGGTCCTGACAAACTCGCGCTCGACCTCGAAGAGCATGCGCTGCAGGGCCGCCATTTCCTGGACGGCGGCCATGCGGCCGGTGGCGGAGGCGACCCGCCTCTGTGACGTGGGGGATGAACTCATGGCAAATTCCTGTATTGATTCAGCAGATACGCCCGCGCTTGCCGGCCTTGCTGTGGCCCGGGGGGTTGACGCCCACCCAGCGCTCGTCGATGGGCTCGCTGGCCCGCTGGTAGCGGCTGTCGGAGGATATGCGGAGGCGGTTTTCGGTTCGGTTGTCCAGCGCCGCATGGACCGTGAACATCCCGAAGGTCAGGAAATCCCCGGCCCGGAACTCGGTTGTCAGCCAGCGGCCGCCAAACTTGTTCCGCACCACCGGCGGATTGTGGGAAAGGGTCCCGGTGAAGGTCCAGCCGCCCTCCTCGGCCCGCTTTTTCTGTTCCGGCTTGTTCTCGCAGTAACTGTCGACATCGCGGTAGACGTAATGCTCCAGCAGGTCCATCCGCTTGTGGGACCCCTCCAGGATCATCAGCCCGCCCAGCTCGAAGGAGACGTCGCCGTAGGGCAACCAGCAGGTCATGTGCCGGTGCGTGCCCCGCCCCATGTAGGGCAGGTCGCAGTGCGGGTTGGTCCCCTTTCCGGGTCCCATGGCCCGCAGCCAGGTAAAGTCGTAATGGCGGATTTCCTCGCCATAGAAGCGCTGGTAGAACTCCACCAGGCGTCCGGAATAGAGCAGCCGCTGGACGGCCTCGTTGTTGTTGGCGAATTCCGGGTGGAAGCCGAATTCAGCACCCGGCAGAAGCACCGCGTCCATCGGGTCATGGTCGGGATCCAGACCGCCCATCTCGACCATCCGCTCCACGATGGAAGCCCGCGCCTCCAGGACCAGGTCGCGGTCGAGGCAGCCTTTCATGTAGAGGTAACCTTCGTCGGCCAGGCGCCGATGCAGCTCTTCGGGATTATCCCGGGCATCGGAGGAGTCGCGCAGGAGGCCCACCTTGTCCTCGTCCATGTCGAGGGGATGGCCGTAGGAATGCAATTGGGGAATGGGAGAGAGGGTTTTCATGGGAATCCGGGTTGAGTAAAGTTTCTAATAACCTGCATTAATATATACCATGAACCGGGCTGGCAAAATGGTTGAAATGGGATATGTTTTGTATAATTTGGTAATTCCTCCCCGCCCATGCCGAAATCCTCCCAAAGCTGGCTGAAAAGCCCTTTATCCTGCCCGATTGGCACCATCTGGATGGCCGGCCAACTGCATGACAAGTCGACCATACCAGTCGACAAAATGCGTATTTTGGGACGGAGCGCCCTGGTCCTGGTGCTGGACGGACGGGGAACCTACGCCGACGGGAGCGGAATCCGGGCGGAGCTCGAACCCGGGGACACCATCCTGGTCACCCCGCAGCTCCCGCATGCCTACGGGGGAAAGGAGGGCACGGCCTGGGGCCAGGCCTACGTCGTCTTCAGCGGACCCTGCTTCGACCAACTGCACACCGCGCCGGTCTACCGCTCGCACCAGCCCCTCTGGCACCTGGAGCCGGCGGAGATGTGGCGGCAGCGAATGCGGGACATCCTCAGCCCCCGCTCGGAGGCCGATCCGGTGGAGGTTTTGTCCCGGGTGGGCCGTTTCTGGCAGCTGTTGCTGGACATGGCCACCACCGACGCCGAGGCCCGGCGTCATCCGGAGGATGCCTGGCTGGAGGAAAGCCTGCGCCTGCTCGGCGAGCGGCACCGGGAAGGCTGGATGAATCCGCGCCAGGTGGCCCGGAAAGTGGGCCTCAGCTACGAAAGTTTCCGAAAGCGTTTCAGCGAGCGGATGGACCGCGCCCCCGGGCAATACCAGCAGCAGCGACGGGTCGACCTGGCCTGCGCGGCCATTTACCGGGGAACGGGCAATTTCAAGCAGCTGGCCGAGGAGCTGGGTTTCTGCGACGTGTACCACTTTTCGAAGGCCTTCCGAAAACAGATGGGAATGCCGCCCTCGGCCTATCGCCGCAGTGTCCGCGGCGGTTAGGAACCGGCTCAGCCGCGCGTCTGCACGGAGGCCTCGAGGGGAGGGAACGGGGCCTCGATCATATCCGCACGGAACTCGTTGTAATCACTGGTTTCGATGGTGCCCGGCTCGACCGCCCATGGCGCGCCGGCCTCGTGGAAGGAACAGCCGTCACGGTAGGCCCGGGTCGCGAAAACTTCGAAGTTCTCGATGATGTCGAAAGCCTCCCCGGACTGGTCGACGAACTGGCGCCGGAAGTCATCCGGCACGTCATGGACGCGGATACAGTCCTGGGCGGCGTTGATCCACTTGACCTCCCCCTTGGCCTGCTCGGTGGAGCAGTAGCGGACGGAGGTATCTCCCTGCAAAAGCCGGACCACGGAATTGAACATGTTGGTCCGCACGGGGACCTGTTCCTCCACCGGAAAGGTGCGGACATTTCCCCCGGCATCCAGGGTGTGGCCCCCGTTGAAACGCCAGATCATCACCCCCTTGGAACCGGTCAGGCGGATTTCCGGGTCAATGGTGTCCAGCGAACTGTGTGACAGGATGACATTGGCCTCCGCGCCGCTGTCGAGCGTGGCCCGGGTCCAGATTGTATCGAAATTCTGGATCGGCTTGGAACGGTACAGTTCCGCCATTACCCGGACCGGATCGGCGCGTCCGCCGAGGCTGGTCCCGGCCAGGAAAAGCATCAGGTTGGCCAGGTGCGCCAGGGCGTTGTGGAAGGGGGAATCCAGCACCCAGAACTCGCCCGCATGGACGCGCCCGCTCCAGTAATTGCGTGAGTAGTAGGAGTGCCCCCGCGGCCAGAGGCCAATGCAGTCCACGCGGGAAATCCGGCCGATGGTCCCCTCCATGAGCAGCTCCTTGATCTCCCAGGTGCTCCGGCTGTAGCTGTGCTGGTAACCGATGGCCACGGGCAGGCCGGACTCGTTCTCCGCCGCCTGGATGGCCGCGACATCCTGGAGGGTCGGGGCCACCGGCTTTTCCAGGAGAACCGGCAGCCCACGGGCCAGGCAGTCAACGGTCATCCGGGCATGCCAGCCGATGGCGGTCGGCACGCAGACCCAGTCCAGCCGGCCGGCCTCGCTTTCGATCATGTCCTGGTAATTCGAGTACACCGGCACCTTTTCCCGCTGGAGGATTTCAAGCTGTTCCGCCGATTCCTCCCGGTTGATGATCGTCACCGCGCCCCACTCCACCAGGCCCCGGCGGACCAGCTCGCTCAGCTCCTCAAAGTAGGCCAGGGCGTAACCGGTGACGCCGATCAGCCCCACCCGGAGAGGCTTGCCGGGCCGGCGGGGCTTGCTGTTGTTTCTCTCAGGCATGGGGAATTGTCATTACGATTCCACTACTCGGGACGGGTGTACTCCTCAAAGGTCGGGTTCTCCGCGGCCATGCGCAGGAAGGTGTCCAGCGGAACCACCTCGAAGGCCGGCCCCAGCTGGTCCAGGATGCTCTTGACCCGGGTGATGTCGCTCCACTGGCGGACGTGCATGAGCAGGAAGTACGGGCGCACCTCGTTGATGGCGGCCAGTTCAAGGAGATCGGCCACCACCTCCGCCTCGCTGCGGTCCGGCGAGAGGTAGTAATCGTAGGAGACCAGGACCCGGCCATCCTTGCTCTTGAAAGTGTAGGCCGGCGCGTAACCGTTGATAAAGCCCACGGCGTCCGGCATCTGGCGGAAATAAGTGTCGATCACCGACTCCGGAAGGTCGGGGTTGCCCTCGATGGAGGCTCCCTCGGAGTAGTCCATGATCTCGAAGACACTGAGGTCGAGGATCTCCATGAACTCCCGGGACTTGTCGAGGACCATGGGCAGCGACTCGGGCGGAATGGCCTTGGCATACATGTAGCCGGGGCCGGAGAGGCCCCCGATAAAGAGGTCGTTGGACGTGGCCTGCTCGTAAAACATCTCCAGCATGGAGGGGCCCATCCAGATCCAGTTCGGGGTCACCTGCCAGGCGTAGGGAATGGTGCCGCGGCCGGGCCTGGTCCAGGCCCCGATGCCGAGGGAATCGGTCTGCACGGCCGCCAGGTAGACCTTCCGTTCCGGCTTGACGACCTCGCCCGGCCGGACGTTGTGGTGGTTGCGGAACTTGAAGCCGGGGGAGAGCGGGACCTGGGTATTGAAACTCATGTTGGGCAGTGTGTGCAGCCCGGAGACCCGGATCACATGGGAAGAGGCCAGCTTGACGTGGTCCCGTTCCTTGTCCTTGCCGTAGGAATGCCAGCCGAAGCACATCCCCATCGGATTCATCTCCGAGAAGAGCTGGTCCGCCATGGCGTATTCCCCGGCGTACTTGGGATTATTGGCGTCGGTGCCGAGGTCGGTGAAGAAGCACTCGTGGTACATGCCGAAATCGGCCACCCCGGGACGCATCCGGCTGCCGGAATCACCGCCCATCCAGACGATGTAGTCCTTGCTGCAGCGGTCCCAGTAGGCGTCGTAGGCCCAGCGGTAGATTTCCAGGTCGCTCATGCCGGTGAAGCGCCCGCGGAAATCCTCGATCTGTTCCAGGCCCAACTCCTCGACCAGCGGGATCTGGTCCTCGCTGATGACAATGGCATCCTCCAGCCCGGCCAGGGTGAAGGCCACGATGAGGGAGGTGCGGACCTCCTTGTCCCAGACGATGTACTTGTCGACCTTGTCGCGGTAGGTGGTCAGGGCCTGCCGGAAGGAACGGAGCTGGCGGAAGGTGAACTGCTTGCGCGCCTTGTAGTAGTCGAAGATCTCGTCGGTAAAGCGGAAGTCCCATTCCGGGCCGTAAATAAAGTACAACAGCGGCCCGTCCTCGTTGACCACCCCCTGCAGGGTGATCAGGGCGGCCTGGACCGGAAGGTCCCCGTCGATGCTCCAGTTGTCGCTCATTTCCATGTAGCAGGCATCCCGGTAGCCCTCCTGCTTCAGGACGTAGGTGATGGGCTGGTCGGCCGGCCGGGTCGGCCTTTGTATTGTCCAGGTCAATACGGTTCCGTCGGCATTCAGCATCATGGTCGAGCGAAGGCGCATTTCAGAAACGCCCTGCGAGGATTGGACCGGGCAGACCTCGTCGAGCCGCAGCGTCGTGAAGTCCTCGCTCCATTCTGCGGTGATCCGCCGGTCCTCGCCGACGACGCGTCGCAGCCCCATGAATACATTGCTGGGGAAGACCTTGTGGTCGATCTCGACCCGGTTGACCCGGCCGCCGGTCTGCAGGTCCAGGTAATCCTCCTGGAATCGCCGGGTGCCCCAGCGTTCAGTCATTGAAAGATGTTCG
>ENA-ORCW01000592-ORCW01000592.1-marine-metagenome-genome-assembly--contig:-NODE-592-length-17233-cov-2.818722_pt1 | contig 17233 bp, 13 predicted proteins | sample MGYA00237784_ERZ508517 | MGnify/ENA primary metagenome ERZ508517 (study PRJEB26187, sample SAMN06268979) | marine metagenome | isolation source: Tt ae E1 feedstock associated aerobic enrichment on... | reverse complement strand
ATCCGCTCCAGCCGAAACCGGGACGAAGCCAAGGTCCGCCTCATGGACAAGTATCCCCTGTCGGTCCGGCAGGCCGACGCCATCCTCGACATGCGGCTCTACCAGCTGACCGGCCTGGAGCGGGAAAAGATCGAGGCCGAGTACCTGGAACTGATCAAGCTGATCCAGGAACTGACGGAAATCCTCGAGAACGAGAACCGCCTCCTGGAAGTCATCAAGGGGGAGTTGCTGGAGATGCGGGAAAAGTACGCCACCCCGCGGCTGACCCAGATCCTGCCGGCGGAAGGGGAATTCCGGATGGAGGACCTGATTGCCAACGAAGGCTGCTGCATCACCATTTCCAGCAAGGGCTTCATCAAGCGCACCCCGGTCAGCAGCTTCCGCTCGCAGAAGCGCGGCGGAAAGGGGGTCATCGGGGCCGGATCCTACGACGAGGATTATGTGGAGCATCTCTTCACCGCCAGCACCCACGACTACATGATGTTCTTCATGAACAATGGCCGGGTCTACGTGGAAAAGGTCTTCGACATTCCCGAAGGGACCCGGATCTCCAAGGGCCGCAGCATCGCCAATGTGCTGGAACTGCAGAAGGACGAGCACATCGCGGCGATGATCCCGGTCAAGGAGTTCGCCGAGAACCTGCATCTGGTCATGGCCACCCGCAAGGGGGTGGTCAAGAAGACCAACCTCAGCGAGTACAGGAATTTCCGCCGGGGCGGCATCATCGGCATCAACATCGACGAGGATGACGCCCTCATCGGGGTCAAGCTGACCTCCGGGGAGGACGACCTCTGCATGATCACCCGCAAGGGAATGTCGATCCGCTTCCGCGAGACCGACCTTCGCGACCAGGGCCGGGCCACTCGCGGGGTCAAGGGAATCACCCTCAAGGGGAAGGACGATTACGTGGTCACCATCGAGGTGGTCCGCGAAAACGAGACCCTCCTCATCGCCGGCCAGAACGGCCAGGGCAAGCGCACCGCCTTTGACCAGTACCGCGTCCAGAACCGGGGCGGATCGGGGATCATCGCCATGCGGACCACCGGCGTGGCCGGGGCCCTGAGCGTCGACGAGGAAGACGAGATCATGCTCCTGACCAACGGCGGACAGGCGGTACGGACCCGGGCCCGGGAAATCCGGGTCATCGGCCGGACCACCCAGGGCGTGCGCCTGATCAACCTCGCGGAAGGGGACAGGCTGATCGGAATCAACCGCATCATCGAGATTGACGAGTCCGAGGCCTGAGGCCCGGACCGGCAATTTTCCTTTCATTAACCTTTGCCACTGCTAAACTCGCGGGCCACATGAAAGTCGTAATCGTTGGTGCCGGGGAGGTTGGCCGCCATCTCAGCCACGTCCTGAGCGAGGCCGATCACGACGTGACCGTGGTCGAGATGGATGCGGAGCGGGCTTCCCAACTGGATGAGGAATACAACATCCGTGTCATCAACGGGAGCGGCAGCAGCGCGGGAGTCCTGAAGCGGGCCATCGAGGACGGCTGCGACCAGTTCCTGGCCATGACCAGCCGCGACGAGACCAATCTCATCGCCTGTTCGCTGGCCCGTGTCCTCGGCGCCAGGACCGTCATCAGCCGCATCCACGACCAGACCTTCAACGATACCTCGCACGTCAATTACCCGCTCCATTTCGGAATCGACATGATGCTCAATCCGGAGGGGCTTTGCGCGGTGGAACTGGCCAAGTCGATCCGCAACCCGGCCCGTATCGCGGTGGAGAATTTCGCCCGCGGGCAGATCGAGGCCCAGCGCATCACCGTCGATGAACGGGCCCGCTTCAAGGGCAAGTCGCTGCGGGAACTGAAGCTGCACCCGCACGTCAAGTTCGGCTTCTACCAGCGCGGCGAGGAACAGGACATCCCCTCCGCCGACACGGTCCTCCAGGAGGGCGACGTGGTGACCGTTTTCGGGCCGCCCAACGAGCTCTACAAGCTGCGTTCCAACCTCGATCCGCATGCCAGCGGAAGGGAGGTCCGGGTGGTGATCTTCGGGGGCAGCGAGACCGCCGTGGCCCTGGTCCGGCTGCTCAACAATCCCCGCTTCAAGGTCCGGGTCATCGAGCAGGACCAGGACAAGTGCCGCCGGCTCGCGGAACGCTTCCCCCAGGTTACCTTCATCAACGGGGACGGGACTTCCCTCCGCCTGCTGGAGGAGGAGCAGATCGGCAACGCTGACTACTTCGTGGCCTCCACCAGCGATGACGAGCGCAACGTCATGACCAGCGTCCAGGCCGCCAAGCTGGGCGCCCGGCACGTCCAGACGGTGATCAACAAGTCCGACTACGAGGAGATCCTCTACAACCTGCGGGGAGTCCTCGATATCGAGACCCTGGTCGCGCCCCGCCTGGTCACGGCCAACGAGGTCCTGCGCTACCTTTCCGACGAACCGTACATCGAACTATTCAACTTTCCCAACCAGGCGGCCCGGATCCTCGAGATGCAGGTCTCTCTCAACAGCCCCTGCGCGGGCCGCAAACTGAGGGAGATCTCCTGGCCCAAGCACGCGGTGGTGGTGGCGCTCCTGCACAAGTTCCAGGCCAAGGTGCCCGGAGCCGAGGACCAGATCCTGGCCGGCGACCGGGTGGTCGTCATCACCCGGCAGGAGAATATCAAGGACCTGCTCAAGCTCCTCCGCAACGACTGATGCGTCGCGCCCGAATCCAGTCCCTGCAGGTATGAATTACGCCATTCTTTTCAAGCTGCAGAGCATTATCCTGGGCGCCATTGCCGTGGCTTTCGCCATCTGCCTCGGCATGGCCGTCGCCATGGACCGGCATACCAGCTCCGACCTCTCGGTGATGGGTTTCTCGATCAGCTTTCTCATTGCGGCCTGCCTCTCGGCAGGTTGCTTTGTCCTCGGCAAGACCGGCGACAACAAGCTTTTCCGCAAGGAGGCCCTGGCCACCATCGGCTGCGGCTGGATCGTGGCCAGTATGGTCGGGGCCCTGCCCTATTTCCTGATCCTGCCCGAAGTCGGTTTCATCGGCGCCTTTTTCGAGTCCGCTTCCGGCCTGACCACCACCGGAGCCTCGGTCCTCAGCAACCTGGAATCGATTCCCCCCAGTCTTCATTTCTGGCGGGCCATGAGCCAGTGGATGGGCGGCCTCGGGGTGGTCGTCTTCTTCGTCGCCGTCCTCTCCTTCCTCGGTGCCGGCGCCAAGGTCCTTTTCTCCCGGGAATCCTCGGCTTCCGCGGCCGACCTCAACACCTCCCGGGTCCAGGACGGCGTCCTCCGCCTGGTCAAGCTGTATCTCCTCCTTTCCGTGATCTGCACGGTCGTCTACTGGATTTGCGGGCTCTCCTGGTTCGAGGCTGTCATCCACATGTTCACCACCCTCAGCACGGGAGGTTTCAGCACCCGCTCCGGCAGTATCGCCGATTTCCACAATCCGGGTCTGGAATGGGCCATCATCGTCTTCATGGCCATCGGCGGCACCAGCTTCCTGGTCCTCCTGGAACTGCTGGGGCGAAAATGGCGCGCCGTCTGGAAATCCACCGAGTTCAAGGCCTATTACCTGATTCTCGGGCTCTTCAGTGCGGCCATCACCGTCTTCCTGCTCATCGACGAACGCCAGTCCATGGAGTTCTTCACCGCTCTCCGGACCGCCACCTTCCAGCTGGTCTCGATCATGACCACGACCGGATTTGCCACCGCCGACTTCGATGTCTGGCTCCCGGTCACCCACATTCTCCTTCTCGTGGCCATGTGCATCGGTGGCTGTTCCGGGTCGACGGCCGGCGGCGTCAAGGTCATCCGCTTCGTGGTCGCCCTCAAGGTCACGGGCCAGCATATCGAGAAGGCCTACCGCTCCCGTGTCGTCCGTCCCCCCAAGGTCAACGGGAAAAGCCTTTCCCTGACGGAGCAGGAAACCGTCATGGTCTACATCGTGATCCTGACCCTGGTGGTCATCACCGGGACCCTCATCGTTTCCTTCCTCGAGCCGGCCATGAGCTTCCGCGGAACCGTCTCCTCCATGGCGGCCTGCCTGTTCAATATCGGCCCCGGCTTCGCCGAGGTCGGCCCGACCCGCAACTTCGCCGGATTGCATGGCTACACCCAGCTCTTCCTTTCCTTCCTGATGATCCTGGGCCGCCTGGAGCTCTTCGCCCTGCTGGTCCTATTCTCGCCTTCCCTCTGGAAGAAATTTTAAGTTCCACTGATGGAAACTATCAATACGCAGTCTTGCGAACGTTGACCATCCTGACAGACTCCCATCCATAAATGAGTTCGACCGAGCACAGCATCATCGCCCAGGGCCTGGCCAAACGCTTTGGCCGCAACAAGGCGGTGCGGGATCTCTCCTTTTCCATCAGCAAGGGGGAAATTGTCGGATTCCTGGGCCCCAACGGGGCCGGCAAAAGCACCACCCTGCGCATGCTGACCGGCATTCTTCCCGCGGACCGGGGGCACCTCCAGGTTTGCGGCTTGTCGGTCCCGACCCATGACCGCGAGGTTCGCAAGCTGATCGGCTACATGCCGGAAAACAATCCCCTGCCGGATGACATGCGGGTCATCGAGTACCTGCGCTTCCGGGCCCAGATCAAGGGCATCCCCTGGGGTGAGCGGAAGGCCCGGATCCATCATGCCATGGAGGTCTGCGAACTGCACCGGAAGGCCCGCCGGAAGATTATCGGGACCCTCTCCAAGGGCTTCCGCCAGCGGGTCGGGATTGCCGATGCCATTCTCTCCAGCCCGGCGGTCACCATTCTCGATGAGCCGACCATCGGCCTCGATCCCCACCAGGTCATCGGCATCCGCCGGCTCCTCAACAACCTGCGCGGGGAAACCACCGTCATCTTCTCCAGCCATATTCTCTCCGAAGTCGAGATTTCCTGCGACCGCATCCTGATTCTCAACCAGGGCCGGCTGGTCGCCTCCGGAACCGCCGATGAACTGCGCAGCGAATTCCTGCCCGGTTCCCGTTACCTCCTCGAGGCTGCCGGCGACAAGGAGACCATCAGGAACGAACTGAAGACCCTCGGGGAGGATTGGAGCGTGGAAATTTCAGCCGACTCCCGGAACGGATTCCATGAGATCACCCTCGTCAATCATGATAATGGCAGCAACGGGGAAGCCATCCTGGAGCGCCTTCTCAAGTCGGCCGGCATGCGGGTCCGCTCTTTCCATCCCGTTTTGCCCAACCTGGAGGATATTTTCCTGACCGCCACCCGCCGCAGTTGGGATCTCTCCCCCGACGAGATGTCCGAGAGCAACGGACGGTACCAGCAGGATTCCCGATGATTCAGATTTACCGCCTCACGCGCCATGAATTGAAGAGCTTGTTCTACACGCCAAGCACCTACATCGCCATGGTTCTTTCGCTCCTGCTGATGGGCTTTTTCTACTACATGACCCTGATCACCATCAGCAGCGAGGAACAGGAGCAGATGCCGCCCACCATTTTCTTCAGCCTCTTCTGGGTCCCGGTGCTCCTCATCGTGCCCATGCTGACCATGCGCAGCTTCGCCGAGGAACGGCGTCTGGGAACCATCGAGACCCTGCTCACCGCTCCCGTCCAACCTTCCCAGCTGGTGGCGGCCAAGTTCCTCGCGGCCTACATTTTCTACCTTCTGGTGTGGGTACTCTCCATCGCCTACCCGCTCCTGACCTCCTTTGTCCTGCAGCAACCGGAACTGAATGAGCGCCTCTTCCATACCGGGGCCCTGACCGGCGGATACCTCTTCATCGCCACCTCCGGGGCCTTGTTTGTCTCCATCGGCATCTTCACCAGCAGCCTCACCCGCAGTCAACTGGTGGCCGGCATGCTCTCCTTCAGCATCCTCTTCATGATCATCGTCGGGGTGGCCGCCATCCACATGCTCAAGCCGGATTTGGGGGGCAGCGGCCAGCTCCCCGATGCCGTGCTCGACTACTTCCAGGTATTCCGCCACTTTGATGATTTCAGTCGCGGACTGGTCGATACAAGGCCCTTCGTCTATTACCTCTCCGGCGCCGCCGGTGTTCTCGGGTTCTCCGTCCTCATCATCGAGTCGAAACGCTGATCGCCATGTCCAAGTGGGAATCCTACCAGTTCGTCAACCGCCTGAAGTTCCTCAACTACTGGATCCAGGTGATCCTCATCCTGAGTTTTATCCTCGGGCTCAACCATCTCGCCATGCGCCATTTCCTGCGCTTTGACCTGACCGAGAACCACCGCTACGCCCTCTCCCCCGAGACCCGCGCCTACCTGCAGGAGATCCGGGAACCAATCCAGATGGTAGTCACCATTCCGCAGAATTCCCAGCGCGAGGAAGAGCAGGTCCTCTACCGCTATGTCAGCCAGTTGCTCAAGGAATACGCCTACCACAGCCGGCGCGACGGTTCCTTCCTGATCCAGGTCGAGTATGTCGACATCTACACCGACCTGGCCCGGGCCGATACCCTGGCCCGGCAGTACGGGCTCGACCAGGTCAATTCCATCCTCGTCACCAGCGGGGAACGGCGGAGGATCATCCGGCCGGACGAGATCGTTACCTTTGCCAACCTCAAGCCGGTCGCCTTCACCGGCGAAGCCACCCTGACTTCCGCCATCATGGAAGTCACCCAGGAGCAGTCTCCCAGAATCTACTTCCTCCAGGGCCACCAGGAAATCAAGCCCGAGGACACCTCCCCGCAATACGGGCTTTCCCAGATCACCACCGAACTCCAGAAACGCAACTACACCATCGCCCCCCTGGACCTGACCGCCGTGGAGCAGGTTCCGGAGGATGCCTCGATCCTGGTCATCGCCGATCCCAAGGGCCCCCTCCTCGCCACCGAGCTGGACAAGATCCGCTCCTACCTCGTGGACCGGGCCGGACGGGTCCTGATCTGGGTCCGCCCCAAGGCCGTGACCAACCTCCATCCCCTCGTCTCCGAGTGGGGCATCCGCCTTTCCGACCAGGTGGTCATCGAGCCCAACCCGGAGTTCCGGGAAGCCAAGGGCTCGGTCCTGATCCGTAACTTCGGGGAGCATCCGATCACGGAATCCCTTGTCGAGAACAAGACCTTCCTCATTTCCGGCTGGCTCCGCCCGGTCTATCCGGTCGCCCCCGAACCGGCCGACGAACGGCTCAGCTTCATCCCCCTCTTCGCCACCTCCGCCGAGAGCTGGTCCGAATCCTCCTATGATCTTCCCGGTTCCCCCTCCTTCGATCCCGTAAGCGATATCAAGGGTCCCGTCCCCGTCGGCGTGGCCGCCGAGCGCAAGGCCTCCAGCCAGCTGGGTATCCGCGTTCCCGGCGGCCGCCTGGTCGTCTTCGGCTCCGCCGACCTCTTCTCCAACCAGAATATCCCTTCCCTCGGCAATTACTCCCTCTTCTTCAATACCCTCAACTGGATGCTCGACCGCGACCGCATGCTGGCCATTCCCCCGCGCCCGGTCGACACCTACCAGCTCGCCATCAGCAAGGAGCAGATGGACCGCATCGCCCTCTTCTTCCTCGGCGTCCCGGGCGCCCTCACCCTCTTCGGTTTTGTCATTTACTGGATCCGCCGTTCCTGACCGCCATGCGTTTTAAACTGACCATCCTTCTCCTCATTCTCAATGCGGCCCTCTTCAGCCTGATCTTCTATATCGACCGGGCCCAGAGTACCCGCCAGGAGTTCGAATCCTCTTCCCGTCTCATCCTCGACCCCGTCTTTGTCCAGGGCCTCCAGAAAATTTCCATCTCCAGCTCCCACAACGACTCGGTCTGGGAGTTCCAGAAGTCCGGCGACCAGGAATGGGTCGTCTCCGCCCCTTACAACTGGAAGGCCAATCCCTACGCCATCCAGCAACTCCTTTTCCAGCTCAAGGAACTCTCCTGGGAATCCCGCTTCCCTGTTTCCGACCTCGCCCAGGCCGGTCAGTCCCTCGAGTCCTACGACCTCGCCCAGCCCCGCCTCCGCATCCAGCTCCAGAACGGGTCCTCCTCCACCACCATCGCCCTCGGCGCCCAAACCGAAATCGGCAACCGCTTCTACACGATGTCTCCGGACGGTGACTATGTTCTGGTGATCGGCCGCGGACTGACCGAACTGCTCCAGCAGGACATGGAGAACTTTCTCGACAAGCGCATTTTCAGCCGGGCCATCGAGGGCAGCCGGGTGATCCAGATCCAGGACCGGTCGGCCAGCAATGTCCGGGTCCGTCTGGAACGGCGGGAATCCGGCTGGCGATTTGTCTCCCCCATCGAGGCGGAAGCCGACGGGGAGCGGATCCAGGCCATGATTGCCGAGTGGCAGAGCCTGGAGGCGGAATCCTTCGAGCCCTCGCAATCCAATCCGGTGGAGATGGACAGCAACGCCCTGCGGCTTACGTTCGAGGGCCTGAGCGAGCGGGAGACCCTGATCCTCACGCCGCTGAACGGGGACAGCGAGACGGCGGCCTGGTACCGGGCCAAGCGGGAGGCCTACGGGGCCCTGTTCAGGATTCCGGCCTTGCAGGTGCAGGAATTACGCCGGGCCCAGGCCGAATTGCGGGAGCGCCGCATCCTGCACCGGAGCGCGGAGGACTGGACCAGCCTGACCATTCAGCTGGGAGACCGCAGCACGACGCTGCAGCAGCTTGAAAACGGAGCCTGGCAGGTTCTCTACACCGGCCCGGACGGCCAGTTGAAGGCCCAGCCGGCGGACAGCGAGGCCATCGAGAACCTGAAAGAACTCCTGAAGACCATGGAAGCGGTCCGCTTTGTCAGCGATGCTCCCTCGGAAACCGACCTGGCCCGCTTCGGTCTGGCCAATCCCCAGCGCCGGGTAACCCTGCGGAAGGCCAACGGAGCAACCGTGGAGCTGCTCATCGGCGGATTGGGCACCGAGACCGAAAACACCCTTTTCTATGCCAGCACCAACCAGTCGGCTTCCGTGTTCCTGGTCCGTCCGCACGTTCTTGCCAGTCTCCCGCTGAATCCGCTCCATTACCGTGAACGGGTTTTCAGGACTCTTCCCGAGAGCGCGGAGGTCCGCGACGTCCAATTGGTCGAACGGGCCACCGGCCGGGACCTTCTGGGAGAGCTGGAAGGCCAGGTCCGGGACGACTTGCGGGCTTACCTCCGCAGTTACCTGCGGGCCATCACGGTGGATCAGTTTATTGACAAGCCCTTCGCGGATCCCCTCCGCCTGGATTCCGAAAGCAGCATCGAGTGGCCATACCTGATCCGCGCCGAAGTGCGCTACCCGGCGGGAAGTCCAGCCCAGGCCGGCACCATTGAACTGTATCTTTCCAAGCGGCTGGGCGGCACCATGCAGTACCTCGGGGATCCCGAAACCGGACTGGTCGGCAGCATTCCGGTGCCGCTCATAGAGTCGCTGGACAGCTACCTGACCACCTATCCCGAGGATCCGGGGCAACCCGGTCCGGAAATCGAGGATCAAGCAGAACGGGTGCCCGGACCCTGAGCGCTCATGCGCCCGCTCTCCCATTTAGGCAAGATTTTGTGGCGCACCGGATGCCTCTTCTGTCACTGCGTCAACACCTTCCTGATTCTCCTCGTGGTCCTGCAGACCGGCCTGCTGGCATTGAACCTGGCCCAGAAGGAAGTGCCCGTACCCGACAAGCTGGCCCGGATGGTGATCAACCGCCTTGGTCCGGATCACCTGGAAACCTACTGGTCCAAAGCCTCCTTCGATCTCCGGGCCGGCCTCCTGCTGGATGACCTGTCCATCCGGGACAACCGGACCGAACAGACCATCGCCACCGTCTCCCGGATTCGGATCCAATGGTCCCCCCTGCACATTATCCTCGGGACCGATTATCCCCTCCGCGAACTCAACGCCATGGGCGTCCAGGTCTTTCTCCCCGTCAGCTACTCCCCATCCGGACTCAACGAGCCCGCGCTCAATATCCAGCACGTCTCCCTGCTGATCAGGAACAGGGAACTGCTCCTCGACAACCTGATCCTCCGCAGCGGTGGATTTCGTCTCCATTTGACCGGTTCTGCTCGGCTCTCCTACATCGGAGGCGGTGCCGTGGAGGCTCCCGAGGCATCCTACTGGAAAGCCCTGCAAGCCCTGAAGCGGCTTCCCCAGGATCGACCCGCCTTCCTTGAGGGAAACTGGCACATGTCCAGCCCCCACAGGCATGAGCTGCAGCTGGAGGGAATCATCCCCAGCCTGTCCTTTGCCGACGCCGCCCTCGGCCAGCTGCAAACCGCGGCCAGCGTGGTCTGGACCGGTGACGCGTTCCTGGTCCCTTCAGCCAGGCTGTCCGGCAACCTGGAGATTCCCCCCCCCGCCAATCCTGATGCGCCCGCTTCACTGCTCAGGAAAATCCCCAATTGTCACTTTTCGGTGAATTTAACCCGGGCCGGCTGGTCCCCGGATTCCCTCCAGCCCCCCGCCGAATGCAGCTTCCAGGCGGCCTTTGCCGGAACCGGCATTCCATTCAGGCAGATATCCGGCCAGGTCCGTCTGGACCGGCAAATTCCCGAGCTGGACTATATTCTCAGCGGGGCCCGGACCTTTTCCGCGGGCCGGATTCTTCCCGCCCCGGATGCCGTTTCCTGGAAAAGCCTGCTCCAGCCCGAGAAGATCGAATTCCGCGCGGAAATCCGCCACCCGGTCCTGGAGGATTACCTCAAGGGGCCCGCCCCGGATCGCCGCCTCGTCGGCTGCCAGGCGGACTACCTGAAATTGTCGGGTATCCTTTACCCGGCGCGGAAATCCCTGCAGGCCTTTGTCCAGGCTGACGGGCTGATTATCGGGCAAACCCCCTTCGCCCGCGTCAGCACCCGTCTTCACTACGATCCCCTCCGGCTGCGCATCGACGGGGCCCACGTCCGCAAGGCTTTCGATGAGTACGCCTTCGGCTCCTACTGGCAGGATTTCGAGACCTCCCGCTTCTCGCTCAATGTCGGCGGGGCCATTTATCCTCCCGCCCTGGACCGCATCCTTGGCGACTGGTGGCTCAAGATCTTCACCAACATCACGGCCCCGGTCCCCATTCCGGGAAATGTCACTGTTTGGGGATCCTGGAGGGATTTCAACACCATCAAACACATCACCCATGCTCACGCGGAGGGGGCCTACTACAACGGGGTACGGGTTCCGGACCTGAGGATACGGGTTCGCAGCAACGACCGTTGGGCGGCGGTGGAGATGCTGGAAGCGGAGTTCCCGACCGGGAGCCTGGAAGGCACGCTGGCCATCCGCCTGGGAATGGGGGAGGAGCGGTGGCAGCCCTATCTGCTGGACCTGACCAGCACAGCCGACTGGGAGAGCCTGTCTGGAGCCAGTGGCATCGAGGAACTGCGCGACCTGACTTTCAACGGGCACAATCCGGAAGTCCGCGTGGAAGGGGTGGTCTGGAAGGAGAACGTGGATGAGGAGGAAAAGGCCTCCATGGGCAAGCTCTCAATCGGGCTGGAACAGGATGAGGGCAGTTGCCTGGTCAAGGGCCTCCGGGTGGAGGATCTGAGCCTGAAAGCCCGCTACCTGGGCCAGACCGTGGCCATCGAGCCCCTGAGCGGCATTTTTGCCGGGGGCATTTTCACCGGAGGCGTGTATTTTGGCAACTGGCTGGATCCCCCCAACCGATACCGTCACTACGACCTCGACTTGTTCGAGGCCCGTTACGATGAGGCAATCGGCCAGTTCGCGGACCTGGCCGACAACCCCCAGGCCATCCGCGAGGCCCTCGTCGGCGACAACCAGGGCGGGAAACTGGACCTGGACCTGAACCTCTGGAAGCAGTCCGAGTCCGAGCCGTTTTCCGGATACGGTTACATGTCCATCCGGGAAGCCCAGATCGGGCAGATTCATGTCTTCGGGGGCCTGAGCCGGCTGCTTGACGGGATGGGTCTGGGCTTCAGCACCCTGGATCTCGATTCAATGAGCGTGGAGTGGGAACTGGAAAACAAGGACCTGATCATCGACAACAGCCTCGTGACCGGACCTTTCCTGGAATTGGCCCTGGCCGGCAGCATCGATCTGGAGGAACGGAAGTTTGCCCTGCAGGCGGCGGTGACCCCCTTCCGCAACGTTTTCACGATGGTTGTCTCGCCGGTCAGCGAAACGCTCCAGTTTGACCTGACCGGCCCCCTCGAGAGCCCCAACTGGAGAATCCGATTCAAACCCTTCCGGTGGTTCACCAACCGGTTGGGAGGCCCCGCCGTTACGCCCTGAGGCCGCTTGGGCCCGGCGTCGATTTCCATTGCCCTCCGCGGGCAAAAGGCTTCAAACTGCGCCCCTGATTATTGATCCTCAACGGAGACACACACTTTGGACTTCAAGGAAATCAAAGCTATAGTTGAACTCATGAAGCGTTCCGGTCTGACTGAATTCCAGATCGAGGAACAAGACTTCAAGCTCCGCATCTGCCGCAAGAGCGACGAGGTGCAAACCGTCTACCAGGCGGCCACCCCGGCCCCCTTTCCGGTGCAGGCACCCCAGCCAGTGGCACCCCAGGCAGCCCCGCCCCCGGCGGAAGCCGCCCGCCCGGTTGATGAAAGCAAATTGATCAAGTCGCCCATGGTGGGCACTTTCTACACCTCCCCCTCCCCGGAAAGCCCGCCTTTCGTCAAGGTCGGTGATTCCGTCGATACGGAATCGGTGGTCTGCATCGTGGAGGCCATGAAGGTCATGAACGAGATCAAGGCCGAGATCAAGGGCAAGATTGCCGAAATCCTGGTCGAGAACGGCGACAGCATCGAGTACGGCCAACCCCTTTTCCGCATCGAGTAAGCGGATCCTTTGCAAATCCATGTTCAAGAAAATCCTCATTGCCAACCGGGGTGAGATTGCCCTGCGCATTATCCGCGCCTGTCGCGAACTGGGCATCGAGACCGTGGCCGTCTATTCGGAAGCAGATGTCCAGTCCCTCCATGTGCAACTGGCTGACGGGGCCATCTGCATCGGTCCCGCGCCCGGCAACGAATCCTACCTCCGGGCGGAACGCATCATTGCCGCCGCTGAAATCGCCGACGTGGATGCCATCCATCCCGGTTACGGTTTCCTCTCCGAGGACGGCGATTTCGCCGAGCAGTGCGAGGATTGCAAAATAAAGTTCATCGGCCCGCGCTCCGAGACAATCCGGCAGATGGGCGACAAGGCCATGGCCCGGGAGACCGTCCAGGCCGCGGGGGTCCCCACGGTCCCCGGCAGCGACGGCGTGGTCCGTGATCCGGACAAGGCCCTGCAGGTGGCGGAGAAGATCGGCTTTCCGGTCATCATCAAGGCCGTCGCCGGCGGAGGGGGGCGCGGCATGCGCCTGGCCCACAATGCCATGACTTTCCAGAAGGAGTTCGCCGCCGCCAGCAACGAGGCGGAAAAAGCCTTCGGCAACGGGGACGTCTATATCGAGAAATACATCGAGGAACCCCGGCATATCGAATTCCAGATCCTGGCCGACGAGCACGGCAACGTGATCCACCTGGGAGAGCGGGATTGCTCGATCCAGCGCCGGCACCAGAAGGTGGTGGAGGAATCCCCCTCCCCCTTCATGACCCCGGACCTCCGTCAAGCCATGGGCGATGCCGCGGTCAAGGCGGCCAAGTCCTGCGGTTACTGGAATGCCGGAACCATCGAGTTCCTCGTCGACAAGCACCGTAACTTCTACTTCATCGAGATGAACACCCGGATCCAGGTGGAACACCCGGTGACCGAGGAAGTGACCGGGATCGACCTCATCAAGGAACAGTTGCGCATCGCCAGCGGTGGCCGGCTCGGCCGGAAGCAGGAGGACGTCAAGATTACCGGCCATGCCATCGAGGTCCGGGTCTGTGCGGAAAATCCGGGCATGAATTTCGCCCCCAGCCCGGGGGACATCAGCCTCTACTATCCCCCCGGGGGACACGGGGTCCGCGTCGACAGCCACATCTACGGAGGCTACACCGTCCCCAAATACTACGACAGCATGATCGCCAAGGTGATTGTCGTGGGACGGGACCGCGAAATCGCCCTGGCCCGCATGAACCGGGCCCTCAACGAATACCTGATCCGCGGCGTCTTCACCAATATCGGTTTCGCCAAGGCCATCGTCAATGACCCTGAATTCGCCCGCGGCAACTTCACCACGCGCTTCATCGAGGAATTTATGCAGCGCACACCGAAAACGCTTTTCGAGAGCAAACTCCACTAATATAGTGGATCCGTTAACCAAATTACCCGACATTTGTCATGGAAGAAGATTCAAAGATTGATACCCTCGAGAACCTGGAACCCATTCAGGAGGAATCCGGCATGGGCAGTATCAGCATTAACAATGAAGTGGTGGCCGAGATCGTAGCCATGGCCGCCCGCGAGGTTCCGGGCGTCGTCTCCCTGGCCAGCGGCAGCATCAAGGACGACATCGCCGGCCTCTTCGGCAGCAAGCGCGACGGCACCTCCTCGGTGACCATCCGGGAGGCGGAAGACGGCTCCTACCACATCGGCCTTAAGCTGATCCTGACCTTCGGGGTCCAGCTGGCCAAGGTGGCCCAGTCCGTCCAGGAAGCCGTTCGGGAACGCGTCGAGAACATGACCAACAAGGAGGTTTCCAAGGTCAACGTCATCGTCGACGGCATTCGCCGGGAAGAGAAGAAGTCCGAGGAATCCGAACAGGAGTAACCCACTGAGAGGAGAACCACTGACCGGGGTTGGAAATGGATAAGCTCAACGAAATCTACCAGACCATGCTGGATACGTTCAGCCCCTTGGTCGAACCGCCCTGGTTGTACATGATCATCGGGGGGGTGGTCATCCTGATCCTGCTCTACCTGGTCTACAAGTACCGGCGGAGCCACCGTGGGATCATCCCCTTCAAGACCCAGGGCGGAACCATTGAGATCTCCCCCTACACCTTGCGCGGCGTCATCCAGCACGCCGCCAACAGCGTGTCCGGCGTTGAGAAAGCTTCCTGCCATCATTTCATCAAGGGTCGCAGCATCGGCGTCCGCATCGCAATCCACCTGCGTGCCAACAGCCGCCTGAAGGATGTCGACGCCACTATCAAGCGCTCCGTGCGGGCCACCCTTTACGACCAGTTCGGGATGGAAAACATCGACCCCATCCACATCAAGGTGACCCGCATCATCGGGGATCCGGTGGCCACCGAGGTCAACAGCTATCCCGACGAGGACGATGAATCCAGCGCCGGTTTGCTGGATTCCGGGGACGACTCCGAGGACGAGCGCTCCTACGCCGACGAGACCCGGATCTGAGGCCTCCCGACCGCGCTTGACAAGCCGCTGCGCCGCACCTTCTGTGGGGATTCACCCGAGGAAACATGGAAGGCGGCAACCAGGTCATAACAGTTGTTTGCACCGGCAATGTCTGCCGGAGCCCGATGGCCGAACGCCTCCTGCAGCATGCCCTGGCCGCGCAGCCCGAGCCGCTTTCCTCGATCCGCGTCTATTCCGCCGGGGTTTCCGCCTTTCCCGGTGATCCCGCCTCGCGCCATGCCGTGGAGGCGCTTCGCAAGGTGAAGCTCGACCTGACCGATCATCGCAGCCGGCCCCTGAGCGGGCAACTGGTGGAAATTTCCGATCTCCTCCTGACCATGACCTCCTCCCACAAGGACATCATCGAGGCCCGCTTCCCCGAGCTCAAGGCGCCTGTCTTCCGTTTCCGGGAGTGGGTGGATGGGGGCCCCAGGGAAGTTCCCGATCCATTCGGGGGACCCCTGGAATATTATCTCGATGCCCGCGACAGTCTGGCTGAAAGCATTCCTTCCATCATCAATTATCTTCAAACCAGTTTCATCCAATGAAAGTAAGCATCGGATTTGATCATGGAGCCCTCAACCTGAGATCTCCCGTCATTGAAATACTCAACGAGCTGCAACACCAGGTGACCGACCACGGCACGGATTCGCCGGATTCCGTCGATTACCCGGATTACGCCCGCCTCGTGGCCGAGGATGTGTCCAGCGGCCGGGCCGACATGGGGATCCTTTGCTGCACCACCGGCATCGGGATGAGCATCGCCGCCAACAAGGTCAAGGGCGTCCGGGCGGCCATGGTCCATTGTGAGGATGAAGCCGAGCTGACCCGCCGCCACAACCACGCCAACGTCCTCTGCCTGGGCGGCCTGCACACGACCGCCTATGAAGCCAAACGGCTGATCGAGGTATTCCTCAAGAGTGAACCCGAGGGAGGCCGCCATGCCCGCCGGGTCGGCAAGTTCTCCGCCCTCGAGGACGAGTCCTGAGTTTGACAGGCCGGCCGCAACCGCAAAGATCCCGCATTTCCACATCATGAGCAACGACCCGCAACCGAATACCCTCAATCCTTCGCCGCTCCGGGATCTGGATCCCGAGCTTTTCGCCGCCATCGAGGGCGAACGAAACCGGCAGCAGAACCACATCGAGCTGATTGCCTCCGAGAATTTCACCCTGCCGGCCGTCATGGAACTGACCGGCAGCGTGCTGACCAACAAGTATGCCGAGGGATATCCCGGCAAGCGGTATTACGGCGGCTGTGAATGGGTGGATGTGGCCGAGCAACTGGCCATCGACCGGGCCATGGAGCTCTTCGGGGCGGAGTATGCCAATGTCCAGCCCCACGCCGGCAGCCAGGCCAATTTCGGCGTCTACACCGCGGTCCTGACCCCGGGTGACAAGATCCTGACCATGAACCTTTCCGACGGCGGGCACCTGACCCACGGCAGCGCCGTCAATTTCTCCGGCAAGTTGTATTCAGTCGTCCACTACGGGGTTGACCCGGAAAGCGGGCGCATCGACTACGACGCCCTCGAGGCCCAGGCCCGGAAGGAAAAACCCAAGATGATTACCGTCGGCGCTTCCGCCTATCCGCGGATTATCGACTTCGAGCGCATGGCCGCCATCGCCTCCGAGGTCGGCGCCTACATCCTGGCCGACATCGCCCACATCGCGGGGCTGGTCGCCGCCGGGGAACATCCCAGCCCGGTCCCCTACTGCGATTTTGTCACCACCACCACCCACAAGACCCTGCGCGGTCCCCGTGGTGGTCTGATCCTGGCCTGCGACGACGCCGATCTGCAGAAAAAACTGAACTCTGCCGTTTTCCCGGGGGGGCAGGGCGGTCCGTTGATGCACGTAATTGCCGCCAAGGCCGTGTGCTTCAAGGAGGCCATGAGCGATGAGTTCAAGGCCTACCAGCAGCAGGTTGTGAAGAACGCTTCCGCCATGGCCCAGGTTTTTGTTGATCGCGGGTACGACGTGGTTTCCGGTGGCACCAAGAACCACCTGTTCCTGGTCAGCCTGATCAAGCAGGACATTACCGGTAAAGATGCTGATGCGGCGCTGGGTCGTGCTCACATTACCGTGAACAAGAACGCGGTTCCCAATGATCCCCGGTCTC
>ENA-ORCW01000591-ORCW01000591.1-marine-metagenome-genome-assembly--contig:-NODE-591-length-17286-cov-4.115928_pt1 | contig 17286 bp, 13 predicted proteins | sample MGYA00237784_ERZ508517 | MGnify/ENA primary metagenome ERZ508517 (study PRJEB26187, sample SAMN06268979) | marine metagenome | isolation source: Tt ae E1 feedstock associated aerobic enrichment on... | reverse complement strand
ATCTGGCATTGCCGTCCGGCACAAGCGGTGACGTGACTCTTCAGGCTCCTGAAGGTGCCGGCATCCTGCTGAACCAGCCGATCTACAACATCCACGACGCCCTGCTGGTGGTGATTCCCAACCCGGGTGGTGGTGGAGTGGTCGGTCGCCAGAAGATCGCCGAAGGCAACACCGTCGTCCCGCAGGACCGGGTGTTCCTGAACTACAGTAGCTTCATCGGTGTGCCCCTGACGACCACCGGTATCGACGTCGAACGCTTTGTGCCCGGCTTCGAGAAGACGTTCCTGGGCGGCAACATGTCGCTGGAAGTCCGCGTGCCGTTCGCCACAACGCTCAGCGGCGACATCGTCGCGGACGGAAACTTCGATACCGAGTCGGCTGAGCTGGGTAACGTGACGGCGACGATGAAGGTCGTCCTGATGCGGACGCCGGGCTGGCTGCTGGGAGCTGGTGTGTCGCTGTCGACGCCGACCGCGCCGGATATCAATGTCCGGCTGACGGATGGCACCCCGCTGGTTCACCTGCAGAACGAGTCGCTGCACGTGATGCCCTACATCGGGGCCGCGTTCACGCCGACCAGCCGCTTCTTCGGCCAGTGGTACATTCAGGGTGACATCGGAGCCAATCCGAACGACGTGCGCGCCCTGGACACGACCACCGGAATGCTGGCCGACGCCGGCAAGATGGACGATGCGGCCTTCCTGTATGCGAGCCTTTCGCTCGGCTACTGGCTGTACCGGGCCGACCCGGTTGTGGGGCAGTGGGATGCCGGCAACCAGGTCTATCGCTCGATCGAGTACACCGGTCAGCACTTCTTCACCGGTTTTGCTCCGCTGTTCGAGCTTCACTACAACCGCTCGCTCCAATCGAGCGACACCATCCGCTCCGGCCCGATTGTGCTGGAGAACTTCGAGCACTTCTCTCTGACGAACATGGTGCTCGGTGCGGTGGCGACATTCGGGACCGGCGGATCGATCACCGCCGCCTGGGCAACGCCGATCATTGGCGAAGACGACAAGCAGTTTGAACACGAAGCGCGGATCATTCTGGAATGGCGACACTGATCGTCGTTCCATCAGAACCGCGACCCAGAGAACGGCCTGTGGTGATCACTTGATCCCACAGGCCGGTTTTCGTTTGTGTGTGATGACGCCGAGACAAGTCTACAGAGATCTACGAAGAGACGCACATCTCATGAGTGTCTCGAGTTCGGTTTGATTGAACGACAACTCCGCCGGCGGTACGATCGAGAGACGCAAGAGTACTTCTATTGTGGAGTGGGCCGAGTCATGGCAATCAGTGTGCGTTGCAGATGTGGAGGTGAGTTTGCAGCGAAAGACGAGCACGCAGGACGACGTGCCCGGTGTCCCACGTGTGGTGACGTTCTCGTGATACCGCCCAATGACCGTTCCGACGCGATTGGTGGTGGAGATGCAGACGACGGAGATTGGGAGGAAGATCGTGACTCGCTACGTGTAATGACACATGTTCGAGACCTGCTTGTGGACTGCGCGTCTGCCTTGGAGCAGCTTTCTGGGCGGATCTCTCAGCTTGTAGAACTCACTCGCGAGAGTGTTCAGTCGACTCAAGTGGTCCCCAAGCAGTACAAGATACTCACCCAGAAGGATAAGTGGTTCAGTGGCAAGTTTGATCCCGCCACACTTGAGCAGGCGCTCAACTCGTATGCTGAACAAGGCTGGACGGTCTCTACGACAGCGACGGCAACAATTCCAGGCTTTGGCGGAAACCGGGAAGAGATTATCGTGATACTGGAACGCTGACGTGCACGTAACCGAAATGGACGGCGTCTTCTTCTTCGAAGAGGTTCCTCGCCAATGTGAGACGATCCAAGAGATCAATCTCGAGATCGATGACCAGGTATGGGGAGGTGCACAACTGAAGTCCTTGGCTGATGTGAAGCGAGCTATGGCCCGGGAGGCAAAGCGATTCAACGGGAACGCAATAGTCCGATTCGAGTACGGCCAGCGATGCGTTGGCTTCTGGCGTTCGCTGTTCAGTCTCGATGATGTCAGTTGGTACGGTCGCGGAATTGTTGCGCACGTGACGAATCCCGGTTCGAGCTTCCCGGGTTGATGATGAACACGTAACTGCAAGCTCCAGGGGCAGTTCTGACTTCGTTGTATTCGTGTTGGAGCGGCGTATGAGTGGCGTTGACGAGCGACGAATGGAAGATGAGGAGGAGAAGGAGCTGATCGGGGCAATTGATGAACTCCTCGACCGGGGACACCTTGAGCCTGAGACTGCAGCCTACGGTGTCGCGAGGCAGACTCTCACGAAGGGACGCTCATCACTTTCAGCGAAGCAGCAACACGTGTTGCAAGAGTATGTACTTTCGCTGATCGTCAATCGGGAGTGCGAAGGATGCGGTTGCATCATTCCGTACTCTGAGGTCGTTGAGTCACTTGACAATGGTGGCTTTTGTGGTGGATGTGCTCATGGTCAGCAGAAGTGGATGAAGAACTGACGCTACAAGGCTCCCACAGCACTGACATCGCACTCGGTCGAGGTAGGGGCGATTCGTCACTTTCTTCGTGACGCGACGGGCTGGATCTGGGACAATTTTGGCCACTGGGGCCGTTCCATGTCGCCTGTCCCTCTCCGCTCGCACGGGAGACTGACCATGCGTACTGCTGCCTTCGTGAGTGTCTTCCTCCTCGTCGCTGCCGTGGTCACCAGCCTTGCGGTGGTCGCCTCTGATGCCCAGCGTCGCCAGGCCGTGTCCGAACGTCTCCGTGCCGAGGCGGCCCGGCGAGAAGCTGAGGCCGCTCACAAGTATGAGGAGGCGGCCCGGATCGAAGCGGAAGTCCGTCAGAACCGTGTGCTCCGGACGACGCGCGAGCTGCTCGGGCGCGAAGCCCGCAACGTCGAACTGCGGATCGCCAACCTGGAACGTCATCTCGCGGAGCTTGAAGAGACCGGCGCCGACGAACGCGAACGGGACGAGGTCCGCAGCGAGATCGAGCGGGAACGCGATCTGCTGCACGAGATCGAGCACCGGAGGGAACAACACGGGCACAACGGAGTCGACGAGGACGCCCACCACGAGGACGGCCACCACGACGGGCACGACCTGGCCGAGCACTTCGAAGGCCGGATGCACCATCTCCAGGCGGCGATCGAACACCTCGAGCACATCGGCATGCAGGATGTCGTGAAGGAACTCCGGCACCGGGCCGAGGCGATGGAGACCGAGTTCCATCACTCCCGCGAAGAACGGGAACGTGATCGTGCCAGACGTCACGAACGCGAACAGGCCGAGCGTCACGAGCGCCAGCACGACGAGATGGCCCGCGCACTCGAGGAACTGCGCGATACCGTCGAGCGGCTCAACGACCAGATGGCCGATCTGCGAGAACGGCTGGAGGAACGGGAACGCGCGGCAGAGCGCCTGTGACCTTCGGTTCAGGAAACCGATGCTCGATCGCACGCGAAGGGTGGCATGCTCGCCCTCAAAGGCGAGCATGCTTAGTCTCGTATTTGTCGGGGAGTCAGTAGCAGGTGAGTTGAGAAATGACGCAGTATTCAAGGGCACGGCACAAATTCAAGAGGTGTCGCAGGTACAACGAGCCCGGGCATGCACATGCCCTCACATTCAGCTGCTTCCGGAATCGTCCGTTTTTCTCCAGCGATCGAAGCCGACGGTGGTTCGTCCGGGCTCTGGAGGCAGCACGAGACCGACATGCATTCGATTTGTGGGCATGGTGCATCATGCCTGAACACGTTCATGTCCTGATCTTGCCTCGTCGGAACGAATACTCGATCAGCGCCATTCTCAAGACGCTCAAGCAGTCCGTATCACGCGTTGCCCTGGAGCATCTTCGAGATACGCGCTCGCAAGCAATGCATCTCCTGGAGGATCGGCAGCCGAACGGGAAGGTCAGTTATCGATTCTGGCAGCGGGGAGGCGGCTATGATCGGAATCTGATGGAGCCGGCGACCGTGTTCGCTGAGATCGACTATATTCATGCCAACCCTGTCCGACGGGGCCTGTGCGAGCGTCCGATTGAGTGGGCATGGTCCAGCGCTCGTGAGTACGTCCGCGCAGGCAGTGGCATGCTTCGGTTGAATCTCGAGTCTCTCCCCATGTCGGTCGACGGATGAAGTGGGACGGACATGCTCGCCTTGCAGGGCGAGCATGCCACCCGCCGGTTTCGATATCCGATGCGGTCTGAGCTCACTTCCGCTGCCACACTTGCAACGCCGGCAACGGCGATCGGTCCGCCTTCAGCAGGCCCCACGAGTCCTCGATGTCGAGCCCGGAGGCCTCCTGTTTCCAGGGCAGGTCGAACGCCTCAAACGCGACGCCATGGTAGGCCCACGAAGCATCTCCGGCCTGTTCGAGCAGGCCGGGCTCGACATAGGACTTCCAGAATTGATGCTGCGTTTCGGGGGTGAAGACGTCCCTGCCGGCGTGGGGAAAACCGGTCTCCTTGAGAATCACCGGTCGCCCCGCCTGCCGCGCCAGGTCGCGGGCCTGCTGTCGGGCCCACGCCGCTGCGGCGGTTGCGTCCAGGTCCGGCTGGTCGAACACCGGATGGATGTTCGCCGCGATGAAGTCGCCGAACTGCTGTACGAATTCGTCCCGGCAGCCGACGAGCGGTTCACTCGTGCCGATCGGAACCGACCCGGGAAGCTGCTGACGCAGCCGGTCGGCGGCGATGGTCAGGTCCTCCCGTTCGTAGCGACCGAAGGTGAGGCCCTCGTTGCCGACGATTACGCCGAGAGTGAAGTCGTCCTGCCAGAGGCTGGCTTCGCGGGCGCAGCCGTCGACCTCGGCGGAGGAACGCGGATCCCAGATCGCCAGCAGCACGACCCGGAAATCGAGATCCCTGGCGACCGCCATGATTCGGGGCGTGCAGGCTTCGTGATAGCCGTACAGCACCAGACCGTCGAAGGCCGGCCGGAGGGCCTCGAGATCGGCCCGGATCGAACTGGTCGGCAGGGCCCGCTGGTTGGCCTCGTTGCGGGGATCGAGCTGTGAGGGGGTGTAGGCGATCAGCCGCGGCGGATCGTTCGACGTAAGCGTCTGAAACAGCGGGAAGCGATCGTCGGCCGATGCCGGTGCGGTGACGAGGACGACCATCAGCAGTGCCAGCGCGCGCATACGTGTTCCGTCCATTCGAAGATGTGTTGCAGGAAGAAACCGGTCGAGATGACGCTCTCAGCTTAGTGGGTGAGACGTCTGTCGGTCACGCTCACCAGTCCGACGAGCCGCGACGGTTCTGTCACTTCTGGTCGCATGGCGTGACCGGCTACGATGCGCCGGACCTGCAACGAATTCCCCCGCCTGTCACAACCGAGCCCGCGATCCCACGATGATGCTGCTCCGATTCACAACGGCCCTGCTGCTGATGACTCTCCCGCTGACCGCCTGTGCGGACGATCCGTCGGGCCCGTTTCTCCACAACGGCGTGACGGCTCATCGCGGCAACTCGGGAGAGTTTCCCGAAAACACGCTGCCGGCGTTTCGCAGCGGCATCGAAGTCGGTGCCGACTGGATCGAGCTGGATGTCTTCCGCTCGAGTGATGGCCGGCTCGTCGTCACGCACGATGCCACGACCGGGCGTGTGGGAGACGTTGATGTTCGCGTGGCCGAGAGCACGTATGCCGAGCTGAGTGCGATCGACGTGGCGACCGACTTCCGCAAGAGGACCGGCCGGTCGCTGGAGAAGTGTCCGCCGGAGCGGATGCCGCTGCTGGAAGATGTCCTCAAACTGGTGATGACGCAGCAGCGGACGCGAGTGTCGATCCAGCCGAAGATGGACTGTGTTCCGCAGGCGGTGGCACTTGTTCGCAGGCTGAAGGCGGAGAAGTGGGTTGGCTTCAACGACGGGAACCTGGCCTACATGGCCGAGGTGAAGCGGCTGGCCCCGGAGATTCCCGTCTTCTGGGATCGCGGTCCGCAGACCGATCTGGCGGCCGACATCCGCACGGCCCGACAGCATGGATTCGAGGCGCTGGTGCTGCGGCACGACGGGATTACAGCGGAGAAGGTCCAGCAGATCCGGCAGGCCGGGCTCGAAGCAGGGGCCTGGACGGTCAACGACCGGAAGGAGATGGAACGGCTGCTCGACCTGGGCGTGGAGAGAATCTACACAGACCGTCCGCAGACGTTGCTGGAGATCATGGAACGTCGGCGGTAGGGCAGGCTCGGCCGGGACTGGTTGCGGCGGGTGGCCGGGGCTCAGGACGGGCTGACAATCCATCCCGAGGCTGTCCACGCAGATTTGGCTCACAGGCATCCGACACGAGCTGACGGCCCCGGTCAATCACGGGATGCGTCATCCGACGGGCGTGTGGTGAGCTGGACGACTGGGGCCGAGATGCATTGATGTCGCCTGTAACCCGCCACCGGTTGTCTGTGTGCCACGGCCTCTGGCCGTGCGCCCGTGACGTGTTTGCAGCTGCGTGGACGCTGCTGCGATCGCCCGATGCGGTATCCTGCGCCCCAGGCACCCGTTCGCAACCTCGACAGGGGCATCGCTCGCGTTGCTCGCTCCTGCCCCGGCCACCCGTCGCCATATTGGCGGATGAAACACGACATGCTCGCCTTGTGGGGCGAGCATGCCACCCGCCGGGTTGGCCGGGCCCGCCTGCGTGTGGTTACGGGAGTTCCTTCGGCAGCGGGCGGAGTTCCAGCTTGCGGACGAACATCTCGGCACCCTCGGTCTGCAGCAGGATCTTGCCATGCTTCGGAAAGACATCCGTAGCCCGGTTTACGATCACGCCGTTAACGCGGTAGGTGAGCGTATCGCCGGCGACGAAGCATTCGAGCAGCGTCCACTCCTGGCCGGGGCTGTCGACATCCTTGGGGCCGCGGATGCCCAGCACGTCCTTCCAGTCGGGATCACGCCCGAACCAGTTGATGCGGCCACGGGTGAAGACTTCAGCCTTGCCGTCCGGCGACCAGACCGCTTCGCCGTCGCGGTCGCGAACGATCGTGCAGGTGGCCGAGGCGGGGAGGGGATTTCCGTCTGCATCCTTCGAGGGCAGGACGAGAATATCGCCGACGCCCCCTTCGATGATCTGGCATTCGACGGAGTTCATCCAGGGACCGGGCTGGTCCTTCGAGCCGCCGAAGTTTCCGTCCGGTCCCTGGCAGTGCAGCAGCAGTCCACCGTCGCGAGACCGGTCCTTGCGGGGTTCCCAGGTCTTCGTGCCCCAGCGGTACTCCATGACGAGGTAGTAGTCGGCGTACTCCTCGTTGGTCACCAGCCCGCCGAAGCCGTCGCCGGAGATCCTCAGGGTGCCGTCCGGCTGCAGCGTGAACACCTTGCGGGGATCTTCGTACTTCGTATCCCGCAGCCAGGTGTAGAACGCGGAGAGATCCTTGCCGTTGAGCAGGCGAATGGTCTCGGTTGGCGTGACCGGTTCGCCGGCCATCAGGGCCGAGGTCTGGAGGATCAGCATCAGCAGCAGGGAGGGGAGGAAAGTCTTGCAGGACGTCAGCAGCGGCATGGTGGTATCCATGTAGCAGGTGCGGGGCAGCTCATCGGGAGAGCCGGTGGATGCGTAAGCAGGCGCTGATGCGATTAGAGACGATTGGTCGGGTGCGTGCAATCGACCGTTGCGACTTCTTCTGCACCGCGTGGAGGGAATTCTGCTGCTGAGTGGAATGGTTGCGGGTATGCTGGCGACTGCGTCTCACGTCCTCATTTTCAGGAGCCCATGCCATGCGCCCGCTGTCTGCTCTGATCATCCTGACTTTCGTCTCGCCGGCCTTTGCCCAGGAGTTTCCGAACCCGCAACCGGGAGAGGCACACAAGGTTCTGATGCGCGATGCGGGAGTGTGGGACTGCACCCTGAAGATGTACCTGCAGGGGCCGGATGGTCCCCCGGTTGAGTACGTCGGGACCGAGGTCAATCGACGGGTCAGTGGCGGCCTGGGACTGCAGACGAAGTTCACCGCGAAAATGGGTGATCGTGACTTCGAAGGGTACTCGCTGATGGGGTACGACCCGCGGTCCGAAACGTATTCCGGCACGTGGATCGACAACTTCAACGGCGGGCCGTCGCAGGTTTCCGGTACGTACGACGAAGAGTCAAAGACGATGACGGCCTACAACACTGTTGTCGACGCGGCCACCGGTACCGAGATCAGGCAGAAGCAGGTCACAGTCTGGCAGGACCGCTCCCACAAGACGTTCGAGCTGTACATCGTTGTGGAGGCCGACGGGGAGAGCCGGGACGTCAAGCTGATGGAGATGACGGCCGTCAGGAGACCTCGGGCGAAACGGAATGCGAACGACAACGACTGACCGTCCGGCATCCTGATGCGAGAAGTGATGCAGGGGGAGGGGCTCGCGGCGAGACCCGGGTCGTTGTTCGAACGCGAGGACGCACGTTTGCCCGATAGGAGAGTTGCCGTCAGTCTGCCGGGCCGGTTCAGTCTGCCGGGCCGGTATCGGGTGACGATGTCATCATGAGCCGGCGGCGCTCCGCCCGGGCAGCGGCCAGTTCGTCTGCAGAGCCGGCGACGGTCAGGCGTTTCACGAGTTCGAGCAGTCTGGCGGGCTGGATTGGCTTGGAGAGGTAGTCGTCGCAGCCGACGTTCAGGCAACGCTCGCGGTCTCCCCGCATCGCATCGGCCGTCAGTGCGATGATCGGCACTCCGCATCCGGCCGCGCGCAGTTCGGAGACCGCGGTGTACCCGTCGACGTTCGGCATCTGCATGTCCATCACGATGACGTCGAACTCTTCGCCCGGTGCTGTCGCTTCCTGGACGGCGCGAATCGCCTGGGCACCATCCTCGGCGGTCGCGACGGTGGCACCAGCCTCTTCGAGGAAGTGCTGGGCCACGTGACGCACGTCCCTGCGGTCGTCGACGAGCAGCACCCGGCAGGCGAGACGGGGAAGCTCTCGTGACTCCGTGACATCGGGTCGGGCAGATTCGATCTGCAGCTCGACCAGCGACGTCCCTTCGATCGGGCCGGTTGGCAGCGTCAGCAGGAAGGTCGTTCCCTTGCCGGGGTGACTCTCCAGTTCCAGTTCGCCCCCCAGCAGGTCGGTCAGTCGCCGGCTGATCGTCAGGCCCAGCCCCGTGCCGCCGAACTGCCGGGTGACTGATGTGTCTGCCTGAGAAAACGGCTGGTAGAGCTTCTCGATTTTCTCGGGGGCGATGCCGATCCCGGTGTCTTCGACGGCAAACCGGACCAGGGGGCCATCGGCGTTGGACATCAGGGAGACGCAGACGTCGACGTGCCCCTGTTCGGTGAATTTGATTGCGTTGCCGACGAGGTTGATGAGGATCTGCTTGAGGCGTTTGGGGTCGGTGGTGAGAGAGGCAGGGATCTGTCCATCCGCCCTGACGCGGAATTCCAGCTGCTCCTTCTCGTCGACGCGGACGCGCATGAGGGAGTCAATGTCTGCAAGCAGCTGCGGGAGGTCGCACCGCTGCTGCTCGACGTCCATCTTGCCGGCTTCGATGCGGGACAGATCGAGAATGTCGTTGATCAGTTCCAGAAGGTGATTGCCGTTGCGCTTGATCGTCACAACACATTGACGGTTGTCGGGGTCGGCGAGATGGGCCAGCAGCATGTCGGCATGACCGAGAATGGCCGCCATGGGGGTGCGGATCTCGTGACTCATGTTGGCCAGGAACTCGCTCTTGGCGAGATTGGCCCGCTGGGCCCGCTGTTCACTCTCACGCAGCGCATGTTCGACCCGCCGCATTTCCGTCGAGTCATAGAAGTAGCAGACCACGCCGAACTGTCCGTCCGGGAGCGTGACGCGATGAACCTGCCACTCGTAGGACTCGACGGCATCGACATCGACCCGCTTCTCGGTCAGGCTCGGCGCGACATACGGTTCGCCGGTGGCGAGCGTATGTCGGAAGATGGCCGTGGCTTCGCTGGCGAAAGGATCGGGCCAGAGGGTGTGCATCACCTCACCGAAGTCCCGCCCAATGAGCGGTCGCACGTTGCGGAACGCGGCCTGGGCCCCGTCGCTGACCTGATAGACGCGGAACTGGGAATCGACGACATAGATGCCGAACGGAGATCCATGCACCAGCCGCGTGAAGGTGTCGGCATTGCGCCGCAGTGCCAGTTCCGTGCGCTTGCGTTCCGTGATGTCGACCCCGTTGGCATAGAGGAAGAGGATCGCCCCCTGTTCGTCACGGATCGGCAACAGTGCCATATCGACGATGTGTTCGGTGCGGTCCGCCCACCAGTAGGAAACCTCCCCTCGAAACGTCTCGCCGCGAGCCGCCATGTCGATTGCCGACCGGATCATCTCCTGTGACTCGGGTGTCCCGTTCCACCAGCCGGTCTGCCAGAAGGGACGTCCGAGGACGTCGTCGGCCTCATAGCCGCACACTTCCAGCGCGAGCGTGTTGACTTCGGTCAGAATGCCTTCGACGGTCATCATGCCGGCAAAGATGGATGACTGTTCGAAGGTCGCCCGGAACTTTGCGTTGGCTGCATCGGACTCGGCACGGGAGCGGAGTTCGGCACGTTGCGCGTCCCTTCGGTCGGTAATGTCCCGGAAGACGATCAGACATCCCGCGACATGATCCCGTCGGACATGGATCGGTGCAGCCGTCAGCTCGACACACCGTTCGGTTCCGTCCCGGCCGATCAACAGGACCGGGGCGATCGGGACGGTGTCCCGTTCCCGGATGACCTGTTCGAGAGGAATCGAACGCGGGGCGCGTGAGTCTTCGTCGAAGATGGCGATGACATCCTCGACCGGGCAACCGACGGCATCGTCTTCGGACCATCCGGTCAGGGAGGCGGCAAGTGCGTTGACCCCGGTGATGCGTCCCTGCAGGTCTGTGGTCACGATGGCGTCCCGTACGCTGGCCAGTGTCGTACGCAGCAGGTCGTCACTCCGCCGTCCCCGTTCCGACAGGGAGAGGGTGCGGGCGCACAGCAGGGCCGTCAGCCAGATCGCCAGGATCGCGATCGAGCGATTGGCCAGGATCATTGCCGATGATTCGGCACCAGGCGAAAGGACCATTCCCCAAAGGGTGAGGATCGAGCAGAGGACCGCTGCGATCCAGATCCAGCGGATGTTTCCCGCGGTGTGAATCAGCCAGAGGACGAAGGCGTAGCAGATGGCGACTGCGACTCCGAGTTCGACCGAGGCATCGCAGATGAGAATGAAGGCGGCGAAAGCGGCTGCCAGGGCAGCGATCGTCCCGGGGTGTTCGAACACCCGCTGGAGACGTGGATCGTGGTTCGCGTGCCCCATGGGCCCTCCGTTGTTCAGGATCAGTGGCCGGGGATGATATCGGGACGGATCTCGGAACAGCCGTGATCAGACCACTGAACGAGTTGAACGGAGACGAGCGGGCATCGGGCCACCGCGGCGGCGAAATCGCGAACCAGTGCGGTCCCGTTGGCCGGAGACATGATCGCAACGCAGGGAGCCGACATCGACACTCCGAAACAGGGAGCAGCGTCCGACTGAGGATGTCGGCGGGAACAGTTCTGCCATCCGGAATTGTACCATCAGTTGACGGCTGTTCGCGACAGGGAGGGGGATTCCCCCCATCCTTACCAACCGGACACGTGCCGGGTGGGTGGCCCGGGTGGCGTTTCCACCGGGGGGCGTTTCCAATGGTTGCCGCCGGGCTGAAGTCCGGCGAATGCTACAGGTGGACCGTGACAAACATTCATCACATCAACTGCGGCTGGCTGCAGGTTTCGCTGTTGGGGCGCACTCGCAGCGGATCGCGAGTCTGCAGACACTGCGCGGGCTGACGGATCGCATGGGAGACGCGCTGACGATCTGCGGATACCACGACTTCGGAGAACTGCCGGTGGCGGAGCGGTTCGGCGAGGCGTGAGAGAGGGGGGCACGGCGAGCAACGAATCCCGCGTGCATCGCTCCACTGGCACCGCGCACGAAAAAAGGCACCGTGCGAGATTCGCAAGGTGCCTTGGAAGTGGAGGATAGGGGACTCGAACCCCTGACCTTTTGGCTGCCAGCCAAACGCTCTCCCAGCTGAGCTAATCCCCCGGATTGTTGTCTCTTCGCGGCCCGATGTGTCTTCGCAACCCTGTGCAGATACTATTTTCGGCCGCTCGTCCGGGACGGTTGAGTCGATCTGGTGACTCATCCGGTTTTCCCCGGAAGGCCGCAGTTTAGTCGACACTTCCCGCCGCGCCTAGGTTCCCGGCTGCCTTCTCAGCAGCGAAATTTTCAGGTTCAAACCGGCTCCCGCCGGAATTCGACAGGAGCCGGAGTGGTCTGTGCAACGTGCCTTCAGCCAAGCGGTTGCGGCACGACCGGTCGCGGGGACCTCCGGAGATTCAGTTCGACAGGGCGTCTGCCACATCAGTCCGGTACGCCGTCAGCCCGGGCAGGAACCCGATCAGCGAGGCGAGTACGATCAGCACCGGAAACAGCACCAGTTCGATCGGCTCGAACGCGAACGGATCGATCAGCAGGCCGCTGCGGGCTTCGACGAGCGGGGCCGCCGCAAACACCAGCCCGTGGCCGAGCAGCAGGCCGAACAGTCCGCCGCCCAGGCAGAGCAGGATCGACTCCGCCAGGATGACCGAGAAGACCGTCTGCCGGCGGGCCCCCAGGGCTCGCATGATGGCGATCTCCCGCTTCCGGTCGGCCATCGAGTTGTAGATGCTCACGAAGATGCCGATGCCCGAGACGGCAATGATCAGGCCGGTCAGATAGAGCAGGGCCAGCCGGACGTTGCCGACCAGATTGTCCATCAGCCGCCGCATCACCTCGATCGGGTTGACGCCCTGGGCCTGGAAGCCCTCCTTCAGCTCGTTCTTGAGCATCAGTGAGCCGGTCGTGCGGGTGAGCGGGTTGTTGTTGCGGGTCTTCATCACGACCAGGATCGAGGTGACTTCCTTCTGGGCATCGAGCACTTCGTGATCGTGCGCGTGATCATGATCATGTCCGTCGGCTTCTTCTTCCTCGGCATGGGCGAGATCGTCGCCGTACCACTCCCGGACGGTCTCGGGAGAGACGCCGAAGAAGTCGGCTTCGCGGTTGATGGCTTCTTCGAGCGGCTTGCCATGACCGTCGATCTGGAAGAAGCCGTCGAGGTGAACGAAGACGGAGCGGTCGTTGGGGGTGCCGGTCCGCTTGAGGATGCCGCGGACAGTGAACTGCTCGTCGTGCACGTGATCGTCCTGTCCGCCGTGAATCATGCGGAACTTGCTGCCGACGTCCCAGCCGTTCTTGCGGGCGACCTCGGCACCGATGACGGCATCCCAGGTCCCCTGGAGGAAGTCACCTTTGACGAGGAACTTGCGGCCGTGGGCGTACTCGACGCCAAAGTACTGCGGGATCGTGCCGACGATCGGGAACCCGCCTTCTTCGGTCGTATCCCCCAGGGCGATGGGGATGGCGTGTTCGATGTCGCGTCGTTCCCTGATCTGTGTGTAGAACCGCCAGGGGAGGTTTTCGATGGGGGGAGAGACGCGGTAGATGGAGCTGAGGACCAGCTGCAGATCGCTTCCCTTGGGGCCGATGATCAGGTCGTAGCCGCTGCCGGACTGGCTGAACATGCGTCCGATGACGCCGTTGATGACCAGGACGGCAACCATCAGCGCCACGCCGAGCGCGACGCTCAGACCGGTGAGAGAAGACGCCAGGAGCCGCTGGCGAATGCTCTTGATGGCAATCGTCAGCAGATTCATGCGTGCACCTCGGGCTTGTTGAAGTTGGCGAGCTGTTCGACGCGATCGAACTGATCGGCGACGTCGTGGGAGTGGGTGACCATCAGCAGCGAGACACCATGTTCGCTGCAGGTTTCGCGGATGAGGCTGAGGATGGTGTTCTGGTTGGCGAGATCGACGCTGGCGGTCGGTTCGTCAGCGAGCATCAGTCGGGGGCGGTTGGCCAGGGCGCGGGCGACGGCGACGCGCTGCTGTTCACCGACGGAGAGCTGCGGCGGCCGGTGGCTGAGCCGCTTGCCGAGTCCGACCCGCTCGAGTAGCGTCCGGGCGAAGTCGCGGTCGGCGCGGCCGGCGAAGGTCATTCCGAGCAGGACGTTCTCGAGGGCGGAGAAGGCGGGGAGGAGGTTGAACGTCTGGAAGACGATGCCGATCCGCTCGGCCCGGAAGCGGTCGCGGCCCGCTTCGGGGAGTCGGGTGAGATCGACGCCGTCGACGATCACCTCTCCGGAATCGACCGTCGTGATACCGGAGATGGCATTGAGCAGCGTCGTCTTTCCCCCGCCGCTCTCACCGACCAGGACGACCTGTTCGCCCTGGTCGAGGGCGAAGGACTCGACGTTGAGTACCGGGAGGATGTTGCCATCCGGTTCCCGATAGCTTTTTTTGACATTGTGCAGTTGCAGTGACATTGCAGGTGAATATTCCGCACTGGTGCCATTGGTTGGTCGACTTATGACGGTAGTGCATACGCCGGGCCCCCGCAAGCGCGTTGGCGCAGACCGCCGATTCGCTCTCAGAGCAGGTCTCGAGCGGGTCAGTCCAGCTCGCTGAGCCAGTGACGGATCTCGTTGGCGTACTCGGCGGCGAGGTCTCCCTTGACGAGCTGCCGCTGGAACTCGGTGGCTCCGCCGTCGGCCAGGTCCGCCTCTTCTGCGGTGACGAAGCGCTCAGCCGGGTCGGGAGCGATCAGGCCGCGAAGCAGGTTGATCAGTGTTTCGTTGGCGGCGACTTCGGGGGGAAGCAGCTCTTCCAGCTGGTCGGGGAGTTCGCGTTTGGCGGCGACCATCTCGACGCCGTCTTCGCAGTCGGTGAACGGGAACTGCCCGGAGAGCATCTCGAACAGGATGTAGCCCAGGCTGGCCAGGTCCGAGGCCTGGGTCTGCCGGCCCCCCTCGAGGACTTCGACCGCCGCATAGCGGGGCGTCCAGGTGGGGCGGGTGGGCGGTTCATCGAGGGCGAGGGCCGACCCGAAGTCGATGATTTTGCAGTTGCCGGTCCGTTTCACCATGATGTTGGCCGGCTTCAGGTCGCCATGGACCAGTCCTTCGCGATGCAGGGCCCCCAGTCCTTCGAGGCACTCGCGGAGGATGGCGATGGCGACGCCCGGTTTGAGCCTCAGTTGCACCGGCGTGCGGGTGACGATGACGTCGTTGACGTACTCCCAGCGATCGCGGTCGACGTTGGCTTTGACCCGTTCGAGGATGCCGGGGGTGAGCAGGCAACGAAGGTCGTAGCCGTCGACCCACTCCATGGCGAGGACCTGGATGCCGTCGTACTCGACGACGTTGTAGACGTCCAGGAGGTGGTCCTGCTGGACGCGTGCCAGGTGCATGGCGACACGGGCGAGGCGTGCCATTTCCTCGCGGTAGACCTCGATGTCGGGATATCCGTCGGGGCGGAAGAACTTCAGTGCCAGCCGGAAGGTGACACCGAAGGCCCCACCGCGGTCCGCCAGGAACACGACGCCCTGGCCGCCGGAGCCGAGCTTCTTGACCAGTCCATAGCTGACGTCCCAGGAGACGCGGGACTGGGTGATGATTTCCTTGTATCGCTGGGCAGTGCGCGCAGTCTCAGCGTTGACGTCGGCGAAGGTCCGCGTCGGCGTGCCGTACGGGTGGGTCGGTTCGAGAATGAACTGATCGTCTTCCATCGAGCGACTTCCATGAGAACAGGCCCGAAAGGGGCGTCCTGCCCCGAAAGCCGGGATTCTAGCGACGGTCCCTGAGCGGTGACCAGTGGAATGATGCCGCAGAATCGGACCAAACAGGAATGAGAGCCGCCGCGGGAGAGGACGGTTCGCGGGCGGACGCAAGCTGTGTGTCAGTAACGGAATGCGTCGTTCAGGCGAAGACGCCTGTGACGGGGCGGCCGGCGGCAATCGGGAATGGGCGGTCGAGCGGATCGCGGATCTCGGTTTCCGGATCGATCCCCAGCAGCGAGAACATCGTGGCCGCCAGATCATCCGGGCGGACCATGTCGACCGCCGGGTAGGTCCCGTTCCGGTCGGACTCTCCATAGACGAAACCGCGTTTTACGCCACCGCCGGCCAGAAGCACCGTGTAGCACTGCGGCCAGTGGTCGCGGCTGATGTTGGCGTTGATCTTGGGAGTACGTCCGAACTCCCCCATCCAGACGACGAGGGTTTCGTCGAGCAGGCCGCGCTCGTCGAGGTCGTTGAGCAGCGTGGGAAGGGTCTGATCGGTGATCGGCAGGTGTCGGGCCTTGATGATCGGGTACATCCGGGTGTTGTTGAACCCGTGCGTATCCCAGCCGCCGCTCGTCTTGCTCTGTCCGCCAATGCTCGAGGAGAAGTAGACGTTCACGAAGCGGACGCCGGACTCGACCAGGCGGCGGGCGAGCAGGCAGCTCTGGCCGTACTCGGAGCGGCCGTAGCGGTCGCGGACGGAATCGGGCTCGGCGGAGAGATCGAAGGCATCCCGGACGCGCTTCGAGTTGAGCATCGAGAGGGCCTTCTCGTAGTAGGCGTCGATGCCCCGGGCGGTCGCCGAGTAGTCCAGCAGTCGGGCCTGCTGGTTGACGATCTGCTGCAGGGCCCGGCGGTTCTGCAGGCGGCCGACGTCGAGGGTGTCGGGCAGGCTCAGTTCGGGGAGGGCGAAGTTGGGATCGTTGGGATCTTCCGTCACGAGCAGCGGATCGTGGGCTTTGCCGAGAAACGTCGCCCGCTGTCCCGGGGTGATCGCACCATCCCGGATCACATGCGGATAGGCCACGAACGTCGGCATGCCGTCGGTGTTGGGGGAGAACCGGTCGACGATCGAGCCGTAGGCGGGGAACAGTTCGTCCGAGTCGCGCAGGCGAATGTCGTCGACGGGCGGAGCGTGCCCGGTGAGCGCGTAGTACGAGGCGGAGTTGTGGTTCTTCATGGTGTGGTGCATGCTCCGGATGAGCGTCACCTTGTCCATGACCTTCGCCATCTCCGGCAGGTGCTCGCAGACTGGCATCCCGGGGACGACCGACGGTATCGAGGAGAGCGGGCCGCGGATCCCTTCGGCCGCGTCCGGCTTCATGTCGAACGTGTCCAGGTGGCTCGGTCCGCCGAACTGGTACAGGAAGATCACCGACTTTGCCGGCCCGGACCCTGCGCTGGCTCCTTCCGCCCGCAACAGGCGGGGGAGGGTGAGTCCGAGGAAGCCGGCCCCGCCGATCTGCAGGAACCGGCGGCGGAGCATCCGGTCGACCTGGCCGGGCGCGACTGACGGCTGGTGGGCACGCGGCTGCGGGGTGTTGTCGGGGTGGGAGTCACTCATGGCGGCACCTGAGGTTCATCCGGGGATGAGGGAACGTTCGGCGATGGCGTTCAGCGTTGGTGGCGCTAACGGCGGAGGGAGAATTCGGCGGCGTTCAGCAGGCTCCAGAGCAGGTCCTCGCA
>ENA-ORCW01000590-ORCW01000590.1-marine-metagenome-genome-assembly--contig:-NODE-590-length-17289-cov-3.142284_pt1 | contig 17289 bp, 16 predicted proteins | sample MGYA00237784_ERZ508517 | MGnify/ENA primary metagenome ERZ508517 (study PRJEB26187, sample SAMN06268979) | marine metagenome | isolation source: Tt ae E1 feedstock associated aerobic enrichment on... | reverse complement strand
CCGCCGCATCCAAGCTTCTTCATTGGCAACAACATGCCGACTCCCCCGCGGCCAAACCTTACTGTCATCAAGGCCGACGCTGAGGAGTAATCTTCCGGATCAAACATTGATTGATCCATCAGCGGCGGGGGCCATCGCTCCCGCCGCTTTTTATTCTTGGGCCGGGGTTCCCGGTGAGATGGTCGCCTGTGCACTCCCTGGCTGGTTTTGCCAGTGGAAATTCTGTAGTGATTCCATTGGCACCGCCCATCCCGCTTAATAACTTTCAGGCTGCTGCATTATCTGCTCAAATAGGTGGGGCCTCATGCTTACATTTCTCTTGATGGGCGGCAGATGAATTGATGTCCTGCTACCAACCGCTTCAGGCGGTGGATTCCATTCCTCACAGCAACATTATGAAATTATCCTCTCCCTCCATCAGGGTTGCTCTGGCAGCCCTCTTTTTTCTCGTGCTGGTATTAATGTCCGGATGCAAGCCGCAGTCCGTCAGTGCGGATCCGGTTGTCCGCGGCGCCCACCTGGTGACCAAGGTGGCCATGTGCCAGGACTGCCACAGTCCGCGTCTCGCCGACGGGCAATTCGATCCGGAAAACTGGCTTGCCGGCTCACCGCTCGGCTTCCAGCCGCTCATGGAAATGCCATGGTCGCCGGTGGCCCCGCCCATTGCCGGCCTGCCGACACTGACCGACGAGGAAGCCTTCACTTTCCTCACCACGGGCGCGCTGCCCGAGGGCCGGCGACCGCTTCCTCCCATGCCGGAGTACCGCTTTGCGCCGGACGAGGCCAACGACGTCATCGCTTACCTGAAGAGCCTGGAATAACCCAAAGAGCCTGGAATAACCAAAACGGAGTTGAAAATGGCAGCATTTTGTTTCGTCAACATACTCGAGATAACGGATCCGGACAAAATGGAGCAGTACCGGTCCAAAGTGGCTGAAACAGTCGGCGACCATGGCGGCCAATACCGGCTGATCGGAGGCCACATGATCGTCAAGGAGGGGGACTGGAAACCGGAGTTTCCGGTGATCATCGAATTCCCCGACATGGACGCGGCCGAAGGCTGGTACAATTCTCCGGAGTACCGGGAAATCCTGGACCTCCGCCTTTCGTCCACCAGGGGACATATGGTCTTTATGGAGACGCCGGGCATGTAGCTCGGGATATTCCCGACAGGCAAGCTGCCGGCAGCACTCGGCCTTGACCCACCTGAACCCGGATTTTCCCATCTGGAAGCGGTCCCCCGCCTTACCCGGATGGGGAACTTTACTAATTCCGGAAATGGAATACAATACGTCCTATGGCAGGCAACGAGACAACTTCCAAGGACCTGCAATTGTCGGAAATTCGTATTCCGGAAAACAACGGTGTTCCCAACAATGCGAATCTTCCGGCCCTGGTCTACAAGAACATACTGGGTTCGGAGGATACGGATGACCTGGCCGAGGAATTCGAGAAGCGGTTCCGGGATAACGGCTGGGGCGGCTGCTGGCGCTGGGGCGTGTACGATTTTCATCACTACCACAGCAAGGCCTACGAGGTGCTGGGTGTGGCCCGGGGCCGGGCCCGCCTGCGCATAGGCGGTCCGGATGGTGAGTTAATCGAGGTCGAGGCCGGGGACATGCTGCTCCTGCCCCCTGGGACCGGTCACAAGAACGAGGGATCCTCGTCGGGATTCCAGGCGGTTGGGGCCTATCCGCACGGGCAGGAGGAATACGACATGATTCGCGCCCGTGGTGAAATCAGACCCGAGATCCGCGACAACATCGCCAAAACGCCTGTGCCGGCGAGCGATCCCTTCTTTGGTGCCAAAGGTCCGGCTTTGGAGCATTGGCAGGGCCGTCAAAGCTGACGTTCCACTGGCCTGATCCGGGTAAAATCTCCGTGCCTTCGGAACTTAACGGGACAAGTCCGTTCCGGTGGGTTTTGTATTCCTGCCTGTTTCCGGCCAGTCGCAGGCGTGCATGAAGAGATCCGGGGTCAGGTCTTCCAGACGGGTCACCCCGCAGGCGGCCAGCAGGCCGCGGACGGATTCCACCGTGTTCCGGTGGAAGTTGGCCACGCGGATGTATTTATCTTCCACTACGAGGCCCTTGACCAGCTGGGGATCCTGGGTGGCGACACCCGTCGGGCAGCGGTTGGTGTCGCAGCGCTGGGCCTGGATGCAACCGACAGCCAGCATGAAGGCGCGGGCCGCATTGCAGAGGTCGGCGCCGAGGGAGAGCATCTTGATGAGTTGTGCCGCTGTAACGATTTTTCCACTCGCAATGACGCGGATCTCTTCCCTCAGTCCCTGCTCCCGCAAGGTCTCATCGACAAAGCGCAGGGCCGGCTGGAGGGGCATTCCGACCGAGTCGGAATATTCCAGGGGAGCCGCCCCGGTGCCGCCCTCCGCCCCGTCGACGGTTATGAAATCGGGTTTGATTCCCGTCGATTGCATGACCTGGCAAAGCTCGATGAACTCCTTTTTGCGGCCGATGCAAAGTTTGAAACCGACCGGCTTGCCGTCGCTCAGTCCGCGCAGTTTGGCGATGAAGCGCAGCAGGCCTTCCGCGTCGTTGAATTCCCGGTGTCCGGGAGGGGAAATGACCGCCTTGTGCGGCTCCAACTGGCGTACCCGGGCGATTTCCGGACTGTTCTTGCCGGCCGGGAGGACTCCGCCGTGACCCGGCTTGGCGCCCTGGGAAAGTTTCAGTTCGATCATCTTCACCTGTTCGCGGGCCGCCTTGTCCCTGAATGATTCCGAATCGAAGCGACCCTCGCTGGTGCGGCAACCGAAGTATCCGGTCCCGATCTGCCAGACCAGGTCGCCGCCGCCCTGCAGATGGTAGTCGCTGAGGCCGCCCTCGCCGGTGTTGTGGTAGAAGCCTCCCTCGGCGGCCCCCCTGCTCATGGCCAGAACGGCGTTCCTGCTGATGGCACCAAAACTCATGGCGGAAATGTTGTAGATCGAGGCGGAATAGGGCTGTTTGCAATCCGCGCCACCGACCTGGACCCGCAGGTCGCCGCTGACTTCATTGGCCGGGTAGATGGAATGCTTGAATCCCTCGTAGCGTGGACTGTAGAGGTCCAGCTCGGTCCCGAAGGGATGGGTCGAGCGCAGGTCCTTGGCCCGCTCGTAGACGATGCGCCGGTGGTTGCGCGAGAGGGGAGTGCCGTCGGTGTGGCGCTCGATGAAGTACTGCTGGATCTCCGGCGAGATGAATTCGAAAAAGTAGCGGAAATACCCGATCACCGGAAAGTTCCGGAGGATGGTGTGGCGGGTCTGGAGCATGTTGTAGATCCCGATCGCGGTCAGGAGGAGCACCACCGACAGGGCGTACCAGAAATAGTGATGAAAGAAACCTGCCACGGCCAGAAGGACGACCAGGAGCAGGCTCGTTTTCAGGAAAAGGGACCTCATGTCCTAAACATATAAGCTGATTCGCCGTCATGGCAAATCGCCATCCCAAGTGGGGGCAGGGCAGAAGGTCGCCGCTGCCGGAAACCATTCAGGTGATTTGCCCGCAGGATCTTCCTGTCAGCCCTTACCCTGTTAGGCCTGTCCCGGGGAGCCGTTGGCAGTTCATCTGGATATGACGCTTCCCGTAACAGCCGGAGGGGTGACCATCAAGAGCCCGCAGGTGGCTGGCTCAAAGCTGGTCGTAGGGGAGGGAGTAGAGCGCCTCGCCGACCTTGACGTCGCCCGAGGTGAATCCCTGGTTGAACCATTTGGCGCGTTGGGCGGAGGTTCCGTGGGTGAAGGAGTCTGGATTTACGTGGCCGGGTCCATAGTCGCGCTGGAGGCGGTCGTCACCGATGGCCTCGGCGCAGCGCATGGCTTCCTCAATATCTCCCTGTTCAAGAAAATCCCCGAATGTCTCCTGGGCGAAACGGGCGAAGATGCCGGCCAGAAAATCGGCATGGAGCTCCACGCGAACCGATTGGTGATTGTACTCGGTATCGGAGACCTTCCCATGAAGGGAGTGGAGCTGGTCGAGGCGCCCCAGGATGTTCTGGACATGGTGACCGTATTCATGGGCCACTACATAGGCCTCGGCGAAGTCGCCGGTGGCGCCGAATTTCTCCTTTAATTCGCGAAAGAAAGTGGGATCGATATAGATGGTCTCGTCCTGGGACAGGTAGAAGGGGCCCATGCGGGCGTCGGCGATGCCTCCGGGGGTACGCGTCCGCTGGCTGTAGATGACCATTTGGGCGGGCCGAAATTGGAATCCGGCGGTGGGAAGGACCTGGCTCCAGACCTGTTCATTGTCGCCCATAATGGTGCTCAGGTAGGCGTACATTTCATCATCCGGGGCCACGCCGGACTGCTGGGTGGTGCCCCCGGGGGTTTCACCTCCGCCGAGGAAATTCAGAAGGGGCCCGCGGAAGAGGAGAAAACCGAGGACCAGCAGGACCAGGACTATTATCCGGGACTTGGGGCTTCCACGCAGGAAAAGGAGCATCAGTATGTTGGCCAGGCCGCCTCCGGCACGGTACGATCCTCCTCCCGGCACTTGTTCGCCCCGACGGTCTTCCACATGGGTGCTTTGTTTTCGGCCACGCCAGCGCATAAAATGCCAGTTAATGGACAATATGCCTCAGGTAAAGCCAAGAAAATGTAAAATCCCTTCCCGGGGCGCCTGGATGACCGGTGGTGGCGGCGGGGTTCCTGGTTCATTGACATTAACTGCCGGTCAGGTTTTCTGAGTGCCCTATGCGCCCGATCCAGACCCTCCTTTTAGTCCTGATTTTCAATCCATTCGCCTTGTCCGCGCAGGAAGCGCTGGCGACAAGAACCATCGCTGCGGACCTGGCCCGCGAGGCGGGACCGTTGAACCACAAGTTCGATCTTTGCGTGGGGGCCGGACGGGCCAACGAGGGACTGCGGGCGGACTGGCAGCGCCAGCTGGCCGAGGCGCACGAGCTGTGCGGTTTCCGCTACATCCGGTTCCATGGGCTGCTCTGCGACGACATGGGGGTCTACCGGATCGACGGGGATGGCCGGGAGATTTACAACTGGCAGTACATCGACGAGCTCTTCGACTACATCCTGGAAACCGGGATGCGTCCCTTTGTCGAGCTGGGCTTCATGCCCGAGGCCCTGGCCAGCGGGAAGGCGACCATTTTCTGGTGGGAGGGCAACGTGACGCCGCCGAATAATCCGGAGCGCTGGCAGGCTTTGATCGCGGCCTTGGTACAGCACTGGACCGACCGCTACGGCGAGGAGGAAGTGGCCCGTTGGTACTTCGAGGTCTGGAACGAGCCCAACCTCTCCGGATTCTGGCTCGGGGACCAGGGGGACCAGCCCTATGAGGAATGGGAACCCCATGCACGGGAAAAGTACTTCGACCTCTACGCGATCACCGCGCGGGCGGTGAAATCGGTCAACGAGCGCTACCGGGTGGGCGGTCCCGCCACCGCCGGCAATGCCTGGATCCCGGAGTTTATCGACTACTGTGTCGACCACGGGGTGCCGGTGGATTTTGTCTCAACCCACCACTACGCGGTGATTGCCGGCTACCTCGACGAGACCGGACAGGCCGGGACCGTGCTCAGTCCCGACCGGCAGGAAGTCATCAAGCAGGTCCATGAAGTCCGAGAGCAGATCGAGAACTCGCCCCGTCCCGGCCTGGAACTGCATTACACCGAGTGGAGCAGTTCCTACACACCCTCCGATCCCCTTCATGACAGTTACCACAGCGCGGCCTTCATCCTGCACAAGATCAAGGGAACGGGCGATGCCGTGCAGTCGATGTCCTACTGGACCTTCACCGACATCTTCGAGGAGGCGGGGCCGCGGGTGACCCCGTTCCACGGTGGATTCGGCATGATCAACTACCAGGATATCCGCAAGCCCTCCTTCTACGCCTACCATTTCCTGCACCAGCTGGGGGATACCGAGCTGGTCGTCGACGATCCCGACGCCTGGATCTGCAAGGATGGAAACCAGCGCGTGCAGGCCCTCTTCTGGGACTTCACCATCACGCATCCGGGGTCGGAGACCTTGAACCAGATCTACTACAGGCAGGATCTCCCGTCCGCTCCGGCCGGGACCGCCAGGCTGCGCCTCGACGGACTGGAGCCCGGTCCGTACTCCCTCATCGCCCGGAAGGTCGGTTACCGCGCCAATGATGCCTACACCGGCTACATCGACATGGGCCAGCCCGACCAGCTCTCAAGGACCCAGGTCGCCACGCTGCAGGAAATGAGCGACGGGGATCCGTTCCTCGTGGAGACCGTCTTCGTTGACGGCAACGGAACCTTCGAACGGGATTTCGAGTTGCGGCAAAACGATGTTGTTTTGGTCACCCTGGAGCGGCAATAAGGCCTGAAAAGAGGTCGGCTTTTATGGTAAGCCTTTGGAGCCCAAGGGCTTGGGGAGGTCCGACCCCGGGCCGGCCACCCCGGGCCGGCCCCGGAATGTTTTGAGTCCCCGGTATATTCTGATACCGTGAGGATCATGTCTGACTTCTGGGTAACCTTCGGTGAGGCGGCCAAGACCGCCCTCGGTTTTTTCTGGAAAGCGGGCTGGGCCTTCGTCCTCGGCTATGCGGTCAGTGCGATGATCCAGGTCTTTGTCCCCAAGAAGCGGCTGACCCGGGAAATGGGGGAGGCCAACCTCAGGAGTGTGGGGCTCTCGACGGCCTTCGGGTGCATCTCCAGCTCCTGTTCCTTTGCCGCCCTGGCCACGGCCCGTTCGCTGGTGCTGAAGGGCGCGCACTTTATCTGCGCGGTGGCCTTCATGTTCGCCTCGACCAACCTCGTCATCGAGCTGGGGATCCTGATCTTCATTTTCCTGGGCTGGCAGTTCCTGGCCGCGGAGATCGTCGGGGGACTGATCCTGATTGCCATCAGCAGCTTCCTGATCCGCCTGACCTATCCGAGGAAATGGCTGCAGGCGGCCCGCGAAAAGGTTGAAGAGGAAGGCGGGGAGGAGGAAGAGGATTTCGATTGGCGCGACCGCATCCGCAGCTGGAAGGGCTGGTGCATGGTCGGGAACAAGTTCGTCATGGAATGGCAGATGGTCTGGCAGGAAATCCTCATCGGATTCACCATTGCCGGCTTTGTCGCGGTCTTTGTCCCGGACTCCTTCTGGAAGGCCATCTTCCTCGCGGAGGCGGCCAGTCAGGATCCGGGCAATTTCCTGATCGCCCTCGAGAACGCGCTTGTCGCTCCCCTGGTCGCCGCCGCCACCTTCATCGGCTCGATGGGGAACATTCCCCTGGCCACGGTCCTCAATGCCGGCGGGGTCATGTTTGCCGGGATCATGAGCTTCATCTACTCGGACCTGATGGTGCCGCCGCTGGTCAAGGTCAATGCCAAGTACTACGGATGGCGGGTCGCCCTCTACATCGCCGGCGTGATGTACGTATCAGTCGTCACCACGGCCCTGATCCTGCACTACGGGTTCTTCTTCACCGGCCTGACTCCCGAAAGCGAGAAGCGGGTCGAGGACATCGCCCAGTTTGCCTTCGATTACTCCTTTTACCTGAACCTCGCCGCCGTCGCCGGCGCCGCGGTCATGCTCTACCTGCGCCGCCAGCATCAGAAGCAACAGGACCAAGGCGGCCACCATCACGACCACGGATCGGGATCGATTGGCTTCCAGGACCTGGTCACCTGGTTCTGCATCGCGGTCCTGGCAGTCGGAGCGGTCCTCTATATGGTGATTGGGTAGGCGCGGAACGGGGTCGGACCCGGTTAAGTGACTGATAATCAATTACTTAATGTTGATTTTTTACCAAAAATTGAGCTTATCCGGTCCATTTGACTATCATTTTGGGTGAGTAACGTGGCGCTTAGACCGCGTTTTTACCGCTAATCAAGCCCCTTTAAGGCTATGGTTGGCCCAATTTTTCTAGGTCAAGTTGTTTATAATCAACGAGAAAGGGCGGTCCGACCCCGATCAAGCCACCCCGATCAAGCCTGCAGCACCAGGTCCAGCAGGCCGGGGAAGCGCTCCTCGTATTCCTTTCGCCGGAGGGAGGAGAGACACTTCGTGCCGACCACCCGGGTTTCGATCAGTCCGGCGGCGCGGAGGGTCTCGAAATGGTGGGAGACGGTGGCCTTGCTGAGCTCGAGGGGGATCTCGTTGCAGGCAATTTCCCCGCTTTCCGAGCGATCCACGGCCTGCAGGATGGCCACCCGGGCCGGATCGGCGAGGGCCTGCATGGCGGTGTTGAGGGTCACGTCGCTGAGGTCTGGATGGGTGTAGTGCTTCATCGGGGTCTGGAATAAAGGTATGCGCATTGTTCGATCGAAATCAAACTAAAGATTTGACGGAAGAGGGGGTCCCCGTAAGTTCGACTCCTATCAAACTATGAGTATCGCGACACAATCACCGATTTTTGAAAAGGTCCGAATCGGGGCCTGGGAACTGCCGAACCGGACCATCATGGCGCCCCTGACTCGCTGCCGGGCGGGGGAAGGCCGGGTACCGACGCCGATGATGGCGGAGTACTACCGTCAGCGGGCGGGAGCGGGCCTGATCATCACGGAGGCCACCTCGGTGGACCCGATGGGGGTCGGCTATCCGGACACGCCGGGCATCTGGAACGAGGAGCAGGTGGAGGGCTGGAAGCAGGTTACCCGGGCCGTGCACGAGGCCGGCGGACGGATTCTTCTGCAGCTCTGGCATGTCGGGCGGATTTCGGATCCGGTCTATCTGGACGGGGAGCTGCCGGTGGCGCCGAGCGCGATTGCGGCCGCCGGTCATGTCAGCCTGATCCGGCCCATGAAACCCTTTGTGACTCCGCGGCCGCTGGCCACGGAGGAGATACCGGGCATCGTCGAGGCCTACCGCCGCGGGGCGGAGAACGCGAAGAAGGCGGGATTTGACGGGGTGGAGCTGCACGGGGCCAATGGCTACCTGCTGGACCAGTTCCTGCAGGACAGCACCAACCAGCGGACGGATGCCTATGGCGGTTCCATCGAGAACCGGGCCCGCCTGATGCTGGAAGCGGTGGACGCGGCCATTTCGGTCTGGGGGGCCGACCGTGTGGGGCTGCACCTGGCGCCGAAGATGGATGCCCACAGCATGGGGGATTCGAATCCGGTCCGGACCTTCAGTTATGTGGCCCGGGAGGCGGGCAAGCGCGGCCTGGCCTTTATCTTTACCCGGGAAACGCAGAAGCCGCCGGTTCTGAGCCATCAGCTCAAGGCCGCCTTTGGCGGACCGCTGATCGCCAACCAGGGACTGGACCTGCGGACGGCGGAGAAGCTGGTCACCAACAATCTGGCCGACGCCGTGGCCTGGGGGCAGCTCTTCATTGCCAATCCCGACCTACCGCGCCGGCTGGAGGAAGGGGCTCCCCTTAACGAGCCGCAGCCGGAAACCTTTTACGGATCGGGACCCGAAGGCTATCTGGACTATCCGTCTCTGGACTGATAGGTCTGGATGCATTCCATGTCCAAATCCCCTGTTCCGCTGACGCTTATCTTCGCGCTGGCCCTGACCATGATGCTGGGGCCGTTCTCGCTGGACACCTATCTTCCGGCTTTTCCCAGTATCGGAAGCGACCTCGGAGTGGGGCCGCAGGCGGTGGCCCTGAGTGTCTCCGTCTACATCTTCACCATCGCCTTCAGCCAGTTGCTGGGCGGGGCATTCTCGGACCGCTTCGGCCGGCGGCAGATCCTCGTCACCGGCCTGGTGGTCTACACCCTGGCCAGCTTCCTGATTGCCGCGGCGCAGGGAATCGAGGTCATGCTGGGCGGCCGGGTGGTACAGGCCTTCGGGGCCGGCTGGGTGCTGGTCTCGGTCCCGGCCCTGGTCCGGGACCGCGTCGCGGGCCGGGAGGCGGCCAAGCTCTTCTCATTGATCGGCTTCATCATGGTCTGCGCGCCGGCGGTGGCCCCCAGCATCGGGAACCTTCTCCTGCAGCTCGGATCCTGGCGCTTCATCTTCCTGTCCCTGGCCGCCTACGCCATTTTCCTGGTCCCGATGACGGCCCGCTTCATCTTCCGCGGCCTCCCCACGGCCCCTCGCTCGCCGGTCAGCCTCGGGTTCCTGGCCCGCTACCGCTCGGTCCTGGGGCGCGGGCCGACCTTCCTCTTCGTGGTCTGGCAATCGGCCGGCTTCTCGGCGATGATGATTTTCGTCACCAACGCCTCCTTTATCTACCAGGATCATTTCCAGCAGTCGGAGACCGCCTTTTCCATGCTTTTTGCGGCCAACATAGTGGCCATGCTGGGATTCCTGATGCTCAACCGAATCCTCCTCTCGCGGATGGCCCCGCTGCACATACTGCAGATGGCGGCGTCCATCCAGTTGCTCGGCATGTTGGGGCTGGTCCTGGCCTCCCTGGGGGACTGGGGTGTCTATGCCTTTGTCCCGCCGATGATGCTGACGATCGGGGCCATGGGCGCCATCAGTCCCAACATCCAGGCCTGCTATCTGGAGTATTTTCCCGAAAGCGGGGGCACCGCGGCAGCCCTGCTGGGATCCTTCCAGTTCTTCTGCGCCGGGCTGCTCAGCGCGGGATCGACCCTCCTGCCGCAGACCCTGGCCGCCGTTGTCCTGGCCATGGTTGGCTGCGGGGTGGTCTGCCTGCTGATGCTAAGTGCTTCCCTTGTCTTCCGCCGCAAGCTGCTGGAGCCGGTTCCCGTCCTCACCCAATCTGCGCCTTGATGGTACAGAGTCCCCCGGGACAACGGGAACCATCCTCTTCCCGCACCCGGGGCCCATCCGCGGATGTGGCCGCGGGCCTGGTCCGGGACAAGGCCCGGAAAAAATGAACCCCGCAGGCTGCTGCGGGGTTCATGTGTGGTGATCTTTTAATCCGGCTGAATAGGGAGCCCTGTTCACTTCTGGGCGATCGCTACGATAACAGGATGTTTCAGGGCGATGCAGGCCACTTCGCTGGCGGGAACCGATCCCTTCGGAACCACCTTGACCGGCATTTCCACCTTGACGGTGATGGCATTCCCATTCCTGTCCCGGGCCGGTTCAAAGCGCCACTGGCGCAGTTTGCGGTGCAAGATGCAGGCCAGCTCGAATTCATCGTTATCATAACGCGAGGCATCATCCTCGATAAGGGTCACGTAACCGGACTTCGAGATATGGAAGGTCATGGTTATTTCAGTGCCCCTCAAACGCTTGCCGACCCAGGGAGTCACGATCTTGATGGGTTCGGGCGTGGCGATATCCAAGCCATACGCTTCCACCTCGAAGGCCGGGAAGTTGAATTCGGGATGCTTATCTTCACTCTTTGCCTCAGTGAAAGATGCGGCACCCAGATAAAAAACCAGGCTGATGAGAGCCATGGTGACGGCACCATATCCCAAACCGGACTTGTGTGCTTGTTTTGTCTGTTTCATCGGTAATCCTCTTTCTGAAGTTGGTTCAATCGGGTTCATTAAGCTAAAGCGGAACCGGGGTGGAGAATTACGCAAAAAAACCGAAAAAACTTTGTCACCGGGTCTGGTTTTTTGGGCACCTGTAGGTTAGACCATGTTTAATTCTACGAAGGTGATGACCGAAAGGACCGGCGATTCGGATGCGGAACTGGTGGCAGCCTGCCTGGGCGGCGACCGGGAGGCGTTTGCCCGGATTGTCGAGCGATACCAGCGATTATTGTGCTCCCTGGCCTATGCCACGACCGGCAGCATCAGCGAGAGCGAGGACCTGGCCCAGGAAGCCTTCGTGACGGCATGGCAACAGTTGGGCAAGCTGCGTGAGCCGGAGAAGCTGAAGCCCTGGCTGTGCACAATCCTGCGTCACCGGGTCGGTCGCGCCTTGCGGCGGGACCGCAAGAATCCGGCCCGGCAGGCCGGCGAGCTGATCGTTGAGGCGGCCCCGGCCAGTGATGAACCCTGTACCACCCATCAAGCCATGAAACGGGAAGAAGAAAGTCTTTTGTGGCAGGCCCTGGAAGGCGTGCCGGAACGTTACCGCGAGCCCCTGGTCCTTTACTACCGCGAGGAGCGCTCGGTGAGCCATGTGGCGGAAGCCCTCGACTTGACGGAGTCCGCGGTCAAGCAACGCCTGGTCCGCGGACGTAAAATGCTCAAGGAACGGATGCTGGCCTTTGTCGAGGGCGCCCTCCAGCAGAGCGCCCCGGGTCCCGTCTTCACGGCCGGGGTGGTGGCCGCGATTGCCACCCTGGGCACACCGGCCAAGGCGGCGGTAGTTGGGGCCTCCGGAGCCGCCGCCTCCAAGGCCGGGGTGACCACCGCCAAGACGGCCTGGTTCGCCTGGCTGGTGGCTTTCACGGCCACCATTTCAGGGGCCATTTCAACCCTGTTTGCCGTCCGCGCCGGCCTGGACCAGTCGCGGACCCGTAACGAGCGGCGGTACACCATCGTGGTGGCCTCGGTGGTCTTTGGCAGCTTCGTGCTGCTGGTGCTGGCCATGCTCGGCCTCAAGTGGGCGGCCCTGCACTGGACGCAACAGCAGGTACTGCTGGCCTGGCTCAGCCAGGTCCTGGTGCTGGCCTTCGCCATCGGATGGCCGGTCCTCTTTGCCCGCCTGCTGCGCGGATCCCGTGAGTTGCGGCGGGCGGAACGGCTGCGCCAGCCGGAAGCCTTCAGGGATGCCAGGGACCAGATCGGCTCGAGTGCCGGCGAATACCGGTCCCGCCTGAAGCTGCTTGGAGTACCGCTGTTGCACTTTCGCTTTGCCTTGCCCGAGCCGGATTCACCGCCGGTGGTCGGCTGGATCGCCGGCGGCGACCGGGCCATCGGCATCCTCTTCGCCTGGGGAGGCTTGGCGGTGGCTCCGGTCAGCGTGGGAGGGATTGCGATTGGCGTATTCTCCCTCGGCGCGGTCAGCTTCGGGCTGCTATCCCTCGGTTCCATCGCATTCGGGATCCTCGCCCTCGGGGCCATGGGGATCGGCATCAACGCCTTCGGTTCCCTGTCCGCCATGGCCTGGAATGCCGCCGCGGGAGGGGGCTTCAACCTCGCTGGAACGTACGCCGTTGGACCCATCGCCCTGGCCGCGCACGCCAATGACGAGGCGGCCCGGAATTACTTCGCCTCGCCCCACACGGACCTGTACCTGATGACCTTCTTCATCGTGGTGATCGTCATGACCCTGGTTCCGGTGATCCTCTATGCCCGCGCAGTGCGGCGCCGGCTGGGCCGGAGCGGCTAAATGCCTCCCTTGGCGGCTTCATATTAACCGCGGACGTCTGGTTCCGGCTGTGCGGAATGGCCGGCTGTCCACGGTGCTGTCCCTGAAAAAGTTGGCGGATTTGAGGGCTGAATTACGTATTATCTATTAGCAAGGCAAAGGTGTCGCGTGGGAGCGGCAGCATCCTCTGGAGGCGGAACTGAGCCACCAGGAGAACCCTGGTCCCGTGATACCGGAGTCTGGCGCGGTATCGAGGAAGGGAATCATGCGAATGCTCTGGGCACTTTTCTGGTGTGTGTTTGGTCAGACACTTGTTGTCGGAAGCACGGTGATCGATGTAATCATCGCTTACGACACCCACCACCAGGCCCGATGGGGCGATGCGGGCATGCTGGAGGAGACCGAATCCATTCTGGACTACGTTGAAGGCGTTTTCAGAAACGGTTCCATCGATGTCGAGTTCCACCTCGTCCATATTTTTTACGATCCCACTTATTGCTGCTGCGGAAAGGCCTACAACCACTTCTTTTCAAGGCGCTTTGACTACACCCATGCCTTTGGCGCCGACCTGTTCATCTTTTTCGCCAACAACGGGGGATTCCACAACCGGGGGGAGGCGGCGGATCCGGGGAACTTCTGCTTTGCCAACATCCAGTACTTCAACGGTGCCGATTATTATCCGGTCGTGGCGCATGAGATCGGGCACACCTTCGGTTGCGGACATGAAACCGGGGGAACCGGAAGGGCCTTGTACCCTTACTCACACGCCTACATCTGGAATGAGGACGGGCATTCCAACTGGACCATCATGGCCGATGGTGCGCTGGGCAACGCCTACCGCATTCCCTATTTCTCGAATCCCGACCTGAGTTACGGACAGCATCCAATCGGGGTGAGGTATCAAGATGGGGAAGGCCGGCCAAACCCGGACTGTGCCGATAACAACCGGACCATTCGGGAATATCTTCCTTATGCCGCCAAACGCGAATCGCCGGATCATTACCTGTGGAGAGATTCCGAGGTGCTTCCCAACGGGTATCATCGGCTGGATTGGTTTGGATGCTTCAATCTGAATGAATGGCAGGATCTGAGAAATTCCGGGAATGTCTCCGGACGATACCTTTATCATCAATTCCTGGGTTGGTGCTGGATTCCCCCGACGGCATCGACCACCCGGCTCTGGCTTTGGAGCCATCGCTTCGAGGCATGGGTTTATGCAACTGCGGATTTGTGCAGGACTGCCTGGATCGCCGACGGGACAACCGGATGGGTGCAGTGGTGAACAATCCTGGGTTTTAGATCCTGATCCGGCGGAATAAGCCCTTGTTGAGGAGTTGTTTACGTGAATTAATAATTATTTATGTAAAAAACGGCTGTATTCTGGTTGAAATCATGCATTATCATCCTTGAAGGCGAAGCGATTGCCGGTCGGGGAGACAAAATGAGGGTTTCATTTGGAACGTGTATGATCGCGGGATTTCTGTTCCTGCACGGGCTGCCATCCTATGGATTTCAGCGACTGGAGTCGACCGGACGGAAAGTAACCAACAAGTTGGTGGCCACGGATCAGCGGGCCATGACGCCTCCGGGGCGGATACTGAATGAATTCAAGCCCTCCGCCAAAGAACGGGATATTCGGAGAATCAGCAAGAAAGGGTGGAAGCGGAAGCTTCAGCTGAAGCATGGCCAATCCATCCCCGTGGTGTTGAATTGCTACAAGACCAGGGGAGGTACGACCTATATCCGTGGTCATCTTGATGGGGATGACCTGAGCCTTCTGGCGATCATTATTTCCGGGGAAACACTGCGGGGCATCATATCAACCCCTTCCCTGGGTAACTGCACCATTCACAGTGATGCGGCCGGTATTCAAATTGAATTTCAGCTTGGAGAATCCTGGTTATGCGGCACCGGGGACTAGCTTGGTTTCTGCAAGGGGATCTGATGAGGGTTTATGCGGCACTGCTTTGGATTTTATTTGGCCAGAACTTGCTGCCGGGCAGCACGGTGATCGACGTGATCGTGGCTTATGACATCCACCACCAGGCCCGATGGGGGGATGAGGGGATGCTGGAGGAGACGGAATCCATCCTGAACTATGTCGAAGGCGTTTTCCAGCGCGGGTCCATAGATGTCGAGTTCCACATCGTCCATATCTTCTGCGATCCCACCTACAGTTGCTGCGGGGAGGCTTACACGCATTTTTTTTCCAGGCGGTTTGATTACACAACTGCCTTTGGCGCGGACCTGTTCATATTCTTTGCCAATAACGGAGCGTGGAATCCCCTTGGGCAGGCTGATGTCCCCAGTAACTTCTGTACCGCCAATATCCAGTACTTCAACGGGATGGATTATTATCACCTGGTGGCGCATGAGATTGGGCACACCTTCGGCTGCGGACATGAAACCGGGGGGACCGGGAAGGCCCTGTACCCCTACTCACACGCCTACCTCTGGAATACCGATGGATCTCCATTCTGGACCATCATGGCGGATGGCTCGCTGGGCAACGGTTACCGGATTCCCTATTTCTCGAATCCCGATCTGACTTACGGGCAGCACCCAATCGGGGTGAAGTACCGGAACAGGAATGGCCAGCCGAATCCGGATTGTGCCGACAACAACCGGACGATTCGCGAATACCTTCCTTATGCCGCCAAACGCGAATCGCAGCAGAATTACCTGTGGAGGGATTCCGCAGTACTGCCCAACGGCAACCATTGGCTGGAGTGGTTCGGATGCATTAACCTGGCTGATTGGCAGCAGGTGAGATATTCCGGGAACACTCCCGGAAGATACCTTTACCATCAATTCCTGGGCTGGTGCTGGTTTCCCTCGACGGCCTCGACCACCCGGCTCTGGCTTTGGAGCCATCGCTTCGAGGCATGGGTTTATGCAACTGCGGATTTGGGCAGGACTGCCTGGATCGCCGACGGGACAACTGGATGGCTCCAGTGGTGACCAAAAACTTGAAAAACTTTGTCACCGGAACGGCCGGATCGGGCACTTAATGGGGTAACTGCGCTGCTACGCGCCTCAAGTAAACCCGTTAAGATACCTGAATCCATGAAAACCCACACCTGTCTGAACAGCCGGAAATTCCGGCGCACCGCCATGATGGCGACGTTTTCCATCGCCTGGCTGCTCCCGCCCCTGGTTCTGGCCGGGGTCCCGGAAGCGCTCGACGATTTCAGCAATGATTCCCTGACCAGCCTGGAAACGCCGCGGCTCGTCTTCAACGACGCGCAAATAGGCGGGAAGTCCGAAGCCACCCTGGACTATGCCGATGGCATCCTCCGGGTGAAGGGGAAGATTGTCCCGGCCCGCGGCCAGCCCGGATTTGTCAGCCTGGTCCTGCTGCTCTCCATGAACGGCGAGCCCCAGGACCTCAGCGCCTACGAGGGCATCCGCCTCAAGGTGCGCGTGCTGAAGGGGGGACTGCAGGTCCTGGCGGCCAGTTCCGAGATCGAGAACTTCGACTACCATACGGCGGCCGTCCAGCGCTCCGGGAAGTTCAAGGAGATCAAGGTTCCCTTCGCGGACCTGAAGCGGGTCTGGTCCGAGCAGACCGCGCTCGACCTGGGGACCATCACCAGCATCAACCTGGTGGCCTCGGGCATCCAGCCGGGCCCCTTCGCCTACGAAATCGATGAGATCGGCTTTTATTGAGCCGGCACGCCACACCGCCTGAATCCATCAACCGGAGATCCGCCATGAAAACCGCCGCCCAACTGGAAAGCAATTCCGCCCGCCTGGACTACCTGGACGCCGTGCGCGCCTTCGCGCTGCTCCTGGGGGTGGTCTTCCACGCCAGCCTGTCCTTCCTGCCAATTCCGGTCGGCTGGGCGGTCATGGACATCGAAACCAGCCCCTTCATCCGCGGCTTCATCCTGGTCAGCCACTCCTTCCGGATGGCCCTCTTTTTCCTTATTGCCGGCTTCTTCAGCCACATGAGTTTCCACCGGAAAGGGGGAGGGGCTTTCCTCCGCCAGCGGGTTGTCCGCCTGGGCGTACCCTTCGTGGCGGGCTGGTTCATCCTCTGGCCGCTGATTGTCTCCGGCTGGATCATGGGCGGCGAGAGCATGCGCGGCGAGGTCGACATCCTGAATGCCCTGCGGTCCGGGTTCGAGTCGCTCGGCAGCCTGCCGCAGGGCCTGTTCGTCGGCACGCACCTTTGGTTCCTGTACTACCTGCTGCTGATCACGGCCCTGGTGCTGGCGCTGCGCTGGCTTGCAAGC
>ENA-ORCW01000589-ORCW01000589.1-marine-metagenome-genome-assembly--contig:-NODE-589-length-17430-cov-3.973319_pt1 | contig 17430 bp, 10 predicted proteins | sample MGYA00237784_ERZ508517 | MGnify/ENA primary metagenome ERZ508517 (study PRJEB26187, sample SAMN06268979) | marine metagenome | isolation source: Tt ae E1 feedstock associated aerobic enrichment on... | reverse complement strand
TGTTTGCCTTGGGGATCCTGCTGCCAGGTGGCGATCCGGTCGGACAGACTGGGCGAGGCGACGAACAGCGATTCGCGCGTGTGGGGCGTGTCGAGCAGACTGGCCAGTTTCGAGCGAAGTGCCGCACGGTCGGAGGCGAGGGCCGCTGACAGGTCGCTGCTGGAGGCAACGGCGTTGGCGGAGTGCAGTCCCTCTCCCCATTCGAGAAACCTGTCGAAGGGGAGCAGCGGCGCGCGGAAGGCGACGAAATCGGGCTGTGCGATCGCTTGGGGGCGGGACATCGGACGGGCTTTCTGATTGCAGTTGAAGGAGATGGTTCTGGTGTGATTCAGGTGGGGCAGGTCAGCAGAATCCGGTCCCATGTCGGTGGTTGATCACGGACGGCAGAGAGGAGGGCCAGTCCGATGCCGGCGGCTCCTTCCAGCAGTCCCGGCTCATCGACCCATTCGAGACCATGGCTGGTTGTCTTCCAGGTCGGGAAGCCCGCGAGCAGGGTGACCCGACGCTTCAGTTCGAGTGTCTTTTGAAACCAGTGCGTCGCGGCAAGTGCGAGTCGGTCTTCGCCCGTCGCGTTCCAGACACGATTGAGAATGTGGGCCAGCCCGGCCGTCCCGTGGCAGAGCGGAGCGTCGATCAGTTCCGTTTCGACTTCCGGCCTCGCGACGATCCGGTCCGTGATCTGGAGGGCGGAACACATCCAGTCTTCGCGGTCAGTACACTCGGCAGCGACCAGCAGGGCAGCCGCGACGCCGGGATCTCCGTAGCACCAGGCGGTCCGGGCCGGCATCGGTTCAGCATTTTCGGCCACCCAGTAGGGGAAGGCGGAACCGGACTCGGCGGGAAGCTGCTCTGCCAGCAGCCATTGGACGGCACCACTCAGCAGTCGTTCGGAGCGGTTGCCATCCACCCCGGCGACGACGCAGCGGGCCAGAAAGGCGATGACGCCCGGCACGCCGTGCGCCATGCCGCAGTTACAGTAGCCGTCGCTCGCCTGTTCCCGCTGCTGAGGCGGGACGAGTTGGGCCGGAGTGTGCCAGGTGATGCCCTGCTCGCTGGTGACCGCCAGTTCGTCGAGTCGCGTGAGGATCTCTGACAGACCGGCGCGGGCGGCGTCGGCCGGGAGACGTTCGAGAAAGTACACGCCGAGACCAACCAGCCCACCGATCAGATCAAAGCTGCCGTGCCAGGGCGACTGACTCGCGTATGTGTGCAGCGCGGCGTCGATCTCGGCAAGGGCGTCCTGTGCGGCGTCCGGGCAGAGATGAGCGATCGTCCAGCCGATGCCGGCGACGCCGCCGTACAGTCCGGGGCCCGGCTGGTGGGCTGCGGCGCTATCGAGGGCGTGTTGCAGGCAGTGGTGAACGAGTGTCCGTGCCGTGCCGTCGCCGGCGAAGTCGGCCCAGGCGGCAAAGAACAGGGCCATGCCGGCTGAACCGGCTCCGAGATCGGCGGAGATGTCGTCCGTCGCGATCGCGTCGGTCAGGCTGGCGGCGATCTGCTCGACCGTGTCGATCGCCCGATCCGCGAGGCGGCCGGTCAGCAGTCGTTGCCAGTGCCGGGGGGATGGGGGAGGGAGCATCGTGACGGGAACCTGGCGGGATGGAGGACGACGCGACGTGTGTTCCGCCTCTCGGCAAACCATTAGACCAGAGTCCGTTGCAGGAACCGAAAGAATTCGGGGGGGATGTGATCTGCCGGCGGAGTTGACAGCCCGATGCGTCGTGAAAGTTAACGACAGGGCCAGCACACCGGGGGGATGGCTGACCCTGCCGGGCCGCGGGGAGAGTCAGCGGGAAATCAGGGTCGCGGGATTGACGATCAGCTGTCGGGGATCGAGCACCGCACAGCCGTGGCAGCTCTTGCTCATCGTCTGCAGCGTGGTGCTTCCGCTCGTGCCGCCGGCCGGACAGTCGAAGTTGAGCCGCATCAGGCCGCCCGAGACCTTCTGCATTTCAGGACCGTTCAGCGAGCGCACGGTTTCCTTGTTGAGTACGAGCTTTTTCATCGGGGATTCCTTTGCTGCCGTGCAGCCTTGAGGAGTGTGATCTCTTTGCGGCCAACCTGACCGCGACACCCTCCCAAGCGGATTGCCCGTCCGGCTGTTACGCATTCCTGCCACGTTCCGACCTGGTCCGGCCGATTTGCCGTCTCCGTCTTCTGCTTCTCCGTCAATGAAGAAGTGATCGCCCGCGATCCACCCGTAACGCCTGTTGCGGTTTGACGCTCAACCATGTGTTCACACACACGGGAGCATCCTCATGCGACGGCGATATCGAGTCATCCGGCAGGAAGAACAGAGCGATTGCGGCGCGGCGGCCCTGGCGACGGTGGCGTTGCATCACCGACAGCGCGTTGGTTTGCATGCCCTGCGCGATCTGGCCGGGACCGATCAGGAAGGAACGAACCTGCTGGGACTGGCCGAAGCGGCCGAGCGGCTCGGTTTCGTGGCACACGCCGTCCATGCGACGCCGGCGGCCCTCACCGAAGTCCCGCTTCCGGCGATTGCACACACCGTAACCGAGTCCGGCATCGCTCACTTTGTGGTGCTGTTCCGTGTCGGTCGCAGAAAGGTGACGATCGGCGATCCGGCCGTCGGCGTGAAGACAGTTTCGCGGAAGACGTTCGAGTCGGAATGGACCGGCAACATGCTGCTGCTGGTTCCCTCCGATGGAATGTCATCCGTCCGGTCTTCGCAGCGACCGACCTGGCGACTGCTCGGGCTGCTGGCCGGTCACGTCGGACCATTGTTCGAGGGTTTCCTCTGTGCCATCCTCATCACGGTCCTGGGGCTCTCCACATCCTACTTCGTCCAGCACCTGGTCGACTCCGTCCTGGTGCGGGATGATCGGGGACTGCTCAATGCCCTCGGCGTCGGTATGTTGCTGTTGATGGTCTTCCGCACGCTGTTCAACCTGCTGCGGGACTACCTCGTCGCCCATGTCGGCCGGCGGATCGACCTGGCACTGATTTCCTCCTACTCGCGGCACATCCTGAAGTTGCCGATGAGCTTCTTCGAGAGCCGCCGGGTCGGCAGCGTGCTGTCGCGAATGAACGACGCGGCGAAGATTCGCGAGGCGATCGGCGGGGCCGCGTTGACCGCACTGACGGACGGCGTCGTCGTTACGCTGATGATGGGCGTGCTGTGGCTGTACGACGTGCAGCTGGCGGCGGTCGCGACGGCGTTCGTGCCGCTGCTGATCCTCAGTATCGCGATCCATCATCCGCTCACACGCCGGTTCTCGCAGGCAGCGATGGAAAACGCCGCCGACCACACGGCACACGCGGTCGAAGATGCGTCCGCCGTCGAAACGATCAAGGCGTTCGGCATCGCACGGGACCGCTCGGAGATGTCGGAGTCGAAGCTGTACCGCTTCGTTCAGTCGGCATTCCACATGAACATGGTCAATCTGAGCCTCTCGTCGATCACCGGAATCATCTCGTCGGGGGCCGGCGTGGCCGTGCTGTGGTTCGGCGGCTATCGCGTGATGGACGGTGCGATGACGATCGGCCAGCTGATGTTTTTCTACACGCTGCTGAGCTACCTGCTCGAACCGCTGATGCGACTGTCGACGCTCAATACCCAGTTCCAGGACGCTCTGGTCGCCACCGACCGCCTCTACCAGATCATGGATCTCGAAACCGAACCGGACGGTGAAGGCCGGGCGAAGTGTGGAGCACTGACACGGGGCATCGAGCTGAAGGACGTCGAGTTCCGGTATGGTGCCCGGGCCAACGTGCTCAACGGCATCAGCATGGAGATTCCGGCCGGTTCGACGGTCGCCATCGTCGGCGAGAGCGGTTCCGGCAAGTCCACACTGCTGAAGCTGCTGATGCAGTTTCACAATCCGACGTCCGGACAGATTCTGATCGACGGAATCGATGCCCGCGATCTCGACCTGGAGTCGCTCCGCAGCCGGATCGGTGTCGTTGCCCAGGAGCCGCACATCTTCAACGCGACCGTCCGGGAGAACATCGCCCTTGGCATGCCCGGCGTGACCCTCGATCGAATCGTGCGGGCGGCCCGTGCGGCCGGGCTCGACGAATTCATCTCGAGCCTGCCAAACCGCTACAACACGATGATCGGCGAGCGGGGGGCGAATCTCTCGGGGGGGCAGCGGCAGCGACTGGCGATCGCCCGGGCTCTGCTGCGTGATCCCGACCTGCTTGTCTTCGACGAAGCGACCAGTCACCTCGATACGCATACCGAGCAGGCAATCCAGCAGAACCTCCGCACGTACTTTCGCGACAAGTCGGTCATCCTGGTGGCCCATCGTCTGAGCACGATTCGCACCGCGGACGTCATTCATGTCATGCACGAGGGGCAGATCGTCGAGTCCGGCACGCACGCCGAACTGATGGCCCTTGGGGGACGCTATGCGATGCTGTGGCACTCCCAGCAGGGCCCCGATTCCAACGGAACGTCCATTCATTCCCGGACCAACGGGAAACGGAACGGCTACGTTCACGCTTCACTGACTGGATCGCACCAGATGTGACCGGTCCGCTGCTTCCACATCGAACAGATACCTGCCCTGCCACTCCGGAATCCCACTCATGGCTCGCCACACACTCGTCGATCTGGCCGACTGTTCCGAGTTTCGACAGACCCTCTCGTCCCGTCCGCCCGGGTTCGTTCACCTGACGGTACTGCTGCTGCTGTTGCTCGTCGGTGGTGCGGTCGCCTGGGCCGTCAGAACGCAGGCTTCGCTTGTCATCCTGGCTGACGGTCAGGTTCGGCCGGCAGGTGACGTGGCCCGGGTCTATGTGCCTGCAGGAACGAGCCTCAGCGGTCGCGTCGTCGACGTCACTTTTCAGGAAGGCGAACTGGTGCAGGCCGGAACTGTTCTCCTGAGGCTCGATACGGAATCGCTCGACAACCGGATCGCCCGGCTCGAGCGGACCATGACGGCTGCCCGCGACGAACTGAGCGAACTGGAAGGACTCGGAAAGCGGCTCGACGAGCAGAGAGAATCCGCTCGCGCCAAGGCAAAGGCGGAACTGGCACAGGGCGAATCGGCGCTGCTGCGGGAGTTGCAGCGCCAGGAATTGGAACGGGCCGAGGCGCTCGCGGAGCGGGATGCCGCGAAGAGCCGGCTGGAACGTCAGCAACGGTTGCGGGCCGGCGGGGTCTCGTCGGCCCAGGCGCTCGAAGATGCGAAGGCCGAACTCGCCAAAGCGGAGCAGGTGTTGCGACGGGCCCAGCTTCCTCCGGATGGCAAGGGAATCGACGTTTTGCGGAAGTCACTCGAACTGGTCGATCGTGATTTCGATGTTCGACTCGCCGAACTGGAAGCCAGGCGAGCCGTCAAACGGGGCGAGATCGAGGCCGCTCAGCGGGAACTGGCCAACCTGCTGCTGGAACGGGAGCAGGCGGTGCTTCGGGCTCCGGTGGATGGCGAAGTCATCTCGGACAACGTACGTGTTGGTGACATCCTCGAACCGGGAAAGGCGGCGGTGCTCATCGCTGAGGAAGGACGTCTGCACTTTGAATCCCGCGTGGCCAACGAGGACGTCGGCGAACTGACGGTCGGCATGCCGGTCCGCGTGAAGTTCGACGCGTTCGACTCTCAGACCTACGGCGTTGTTGCGGGGCGGGTGGCGTTTATCGCTCCCGATGCGACGTCCGACCCGACGACCGGATCGGGATACGAGGTCCGCATCGATCTCGACTCCGAGGTGATCGGACGCGGCGACGAGACCGGACAGATCAAGCTGGGCATGGGCGGGACGGCTGAGATCGTCGTCGACCGCGAGTCCCTGGCCGAAATCTTTCTCAAGCAGGTGCGGCACACGGTCAGTCTGAACTGAGGCCAACGGGGGCAGGGGACAGACGATTGCCCGGCGAGCAATCCGTGCGCTCGTCGTTCAATCGCTGCGCGACGGGCCGACGCGCTGACCGTCGGGGAGGACTGGCACACCGGTTGCGTTCACGGTCCTGAGGAGTGGTGCCGATCCGTCTCTGGCACCACCCGCAAACATTTGTCCCTCAGGGAGAAACCGATGAGCAGGTACGCGAAGTGTCTGGAAGCCTGTCAGGCGTGTGTGGTCGCCTGTCACAACTGCCAGTACGAAATGGCCGGCATGGAGAGTTCCAATGACTGCCCGAAGTGCTGCATCGAATGCGCTGACATCTGCGAACAGGCGATCCGCGCGATGGCCCGGGAGAGTCGTTACGTCGAGGAGTACTGCCGGCTGTGTGCCGAGATCTGCGACTGGTGTGCGGGGCAGTGCAGTGAACATGATCACGACCACTGCCAGGAATGCGCAAGAACCTGCCGCGAGTGTGCGGACGAGTGTCGGAAGATGGTCCGCGCGTCCGTCTGAGTCGGGACCGGCCCGGCGGCTCAAGCAGAAGACATGGTCAGTGCAGGTTCCGCGTCACGTCAGTCGCGCGAACATCGTGTGTTTTTCGAGACCGTCGATGCGTTGCAGGACGTCCCCCTGTTCAATTGCCTCGGCGATCTCGGGGAAGACCAGGTCCGCGGCCGTCATGTACGCATCGACGTGACGCGGCTGATGGGCGAGTGTCGGGCTGAACCCTCCGCCGGCCAGGAATCCCCGATCGAGCATCCTGACCGTGAACAGTGTCATCAAGGCGTTGGCATCGGGATGATCGAAGCCGACGGTCACCAGCTCGGGCCGACCGCCAGCGGTGACCGGTACGCCGTGCTGCTTACCAACGGTTTGCCAACCGGCGAGAAACCGCGAGCCGATTTCTCTCAGGTGAGCCGGCACATCGATGGTCCGCATCTTCGTGACGGCAGCGAGGGCGGCGGCCGGGCCGACCCCTTCGGTCCAGTAGGCGCTCGAGATGAACGACGACTGGGCCGCGGACATCATCGACTCGCGGCCGATGACCGCCCCCATTGCGAAGCCGTTGCTGATCGACTTGGCGAAGACCGCCATGTCGGGAGTGACGCCGAACTTCAGATGCGCGCCACCCAGGCAGAGCCGCCAGCCGATCGAGATCTCGTCGAAGATCAGCGTTGCACCGACCCGGTCGGCCCGGGAGCGCACACCTTCGAGAAAACCCGGTTCCGGATCGGTGTACCGCGTCGGTTCCATCACGATCGCCGCCAGTTCGTCCCCGTAGCGATCGATCACGGCGTCCAGTTCATCGAGCCGGTTGTAGGTGAAGGGGAGCGTCGTCCCCTTGAGCTGTCGCGGCACCCCCGTCGGTTCAAGTCCCGGAAGCAGGTGACCGACGAGGGCATCGGTCCCTTCGTCACCCAGGTTGGCCGCCAGATACCAGTCGTGCCAGCCGTGGTAGCCGCAGATGGCGACCCGATCCCGTCCGGTGGCGGCACGGGCGGTACGGACCGCGACCGCCATCGCATCCCCACCGCCACGGGTGAAGCGAGCCATGTCGGCCCAGGGATGAATGTCGAGCAGCAATTCGGCGAGCCGAACTTCGTCATACGTCTGCTGTGTCGCCATCGATCCGAGCTGCACACGACGGATGACGGCCGCGTTGACGTCCGGATCAGCGAAGCCGAGAACGCACGCGAGAATGCCGTTGGAGGTCATGTCGATGAATCGGCGACCGGAGGTGTCGACGACTTCGCAGCCGATTGCCTGTTCGTAGTACGCAGGCCACGCCTGCGGAGCGAACATCTCGGGGCGTTTGGAGAGCAGCTGCGTTCCGCCGGGGATGATTGTCCGGGCATGGTTGTACTGCTGCTGAACGTCGGCTTTCGGGGAGCCGCTCTCGAGTCCGAGCAGATCACAGGCGTTGTCGCGGAAGATCCGTTCGAGGTCGCGGTCGTTCAGGCACATGGTGCGGCAGGCCTGCTGCAGGGCCAGCAGCGATTCGATGCCGACGAGGGTGGGGCGGCCATGTGGCCACGCGTCCCAGTCGACGTTGTGCCGGTAGAGCCACATGAAGCCGTCGGCGACGGAGAGGGCCTTGCCCCGGATGTCGGAGATGGGAAAGTCGCTGCCGTACATCAGCCGCGTGGTGCCGGTGGCCCGGATGATCGCCTCGAACGCGGCCGGCTCACAGACGGCCGACGTGTCGAACCAGACGTTGTCCAGTCCGGTCAGTTCCGCGATGGCATCGACGGTGTGCGAGGCGTTGAATCCACGAGCCGCGTGCGCCAGCACCATTCGTGCACCGGGATACCTCAGGCAATGTTCGCGGATGTACCGTGCGTTGGCCGGCTCGCTGAGGGCTCGCGGCAGGACCATGTGCATGGTGATCCACAGATCGTGCGCGTCGGCCAGCTCCCACGCCCACTCCGGTAGAAACTCGCTCTGATCGGCCTGAAACGTCTGCGCGCGATCGGCGAAGCAGTGGTACACCTTGAACCCGGAGAACCCGAATTCCCGCAGCACCCCCTCGACTTCGGCGGGATCGTCCTGCGGACGGATCATCATCAGGCCGCGCGACTCGGGGTGGTCGGCGAGCTGCGTGGCGAGAAACCGGTTCGCCGCGGCACAGTCCAGATCGCGAACAGGAAACGGAAAGAACAGTCCGCGCTGGACGACCCGCTCTCCCATCCACTGACGCATGCTCGTCAGCATGGCGTCGTGCCCGACCTCGGACGTTGCCGACGCATTGCGTTCGCCGTCGCCGCTGGGGTTGCCGTCAGCGCCGATGTGCCTGAGGTCGTACCAGTGCGCGTGTGCGTCGAAGGCATCGGGGGGGACGAAGCCAGCCAGCCGGGCCTCGAAGAGCTCGCGGTCCGACTCGAGAATCTCGAAGCACGACGGGTCGACGAACTGGCGGAACGAACTGGCGGACTGAGTCATTCGGGGGGCTGTCCGTGGAGGGCGGTCGTCCGGCGCGGGGCGCATGCGACGGGGGCTGCCGCGGTGAACGTGCGACAGCCTGCAGGATAGCGGCGCGATGCCCGGGTGTCGCCACTGTCGATGGGCCGGCCGATGACGAGTGCGCGGCTCACTTCAGCAGCGAAATGTCGATGCCCTCAACACAGTCCGGGCAGTCGAGCGTTCCCTCACCCTCGCAGCGGCTGCACTGTTCCTTGCGGAATGCCGGAACCTGCATCACTCTCTGGCTCGGGCCGACGCCAATCACCCGTTTCATGGTGTACTTGATCGTCACCTGTCCCCTCCGACAGTCGCGTTGCGTGCAGTTGACGCGTGAACGGCCGTTGCAGCTCGGGCAGGTGTAGTCCTCCATCGCACCGCGCCGGACTTTCGACTTCCGGGCAGCGGCCTGCAGCTGAGGGAGTCCGGCACGGTAATAGACCGTCAGGCGGAAGACCGAAGACGAGACGCTGCGGGTCAGTTCTGCCCAGTCCTTGAACTCTGTTTCGGGAAGTGAACCCGGAACAAGGTCCGGGATGTGTGCGGTCGCGAAGGCGTGTGCCGACTCGGACGTCACGCCGCCGCTCAACTCGGCGTCAATCCCCTGCGACACGACACCTTGAGAAACGATGTTCGCTCCTTCCCGATAGAGAAACGTCAGTACACCGACAACGCGTCCGGACCGGTCGAACACAGGGCCGCCGCTGTTCCCCTGATCGCTTGTCGCATCAAAGATGTAGTACCGCCCGAGTTCGCCCTGGCGGGTCGGATCGGGCAGACCGGTGATGACGCCCTGAGTCGCCTTCATGCCGGTGCCTAGGACATCGCCGCGGGGAAAGCCGAGAATCAGGACGTCGCTGGCCAGGTCGATCGTCTGCGGATGCAGCGGGAGCGGTTTCGCGGCAAGTTGCGGGAAGTGGATCAGTGCCAGGTCGACCTCGTCCGAAACTGCGACAACGGTTCCGTGCAGTTCCTTGCCGGGACGCCCCGGGGCGGGAATTCCGATCGAATCCGCCACGCCGAGGGACGCATCGACCGCCACGTGTCGATTCGTCATGACGTAGCCGGGAGCGACCGCGAAGCCGGAGCCTGAGAACATCGGGACCAGCGTTTCGCCTTTCTGGCCAACACGGGCGGTGGGCCGGTCGTCGGTGCGTTCCCGTTCCGATGTCGGGAAGACCGGCAGCATATGCAGCCATCCGAGCTTCGGGTTGAACTTCTGCCCCTGCCTGGTGCCGATCAGTTCTGCATAGAGGTCCGCGTAGCGCCGGAGAATCGCCGGGCTGGTCCGCATGCGGCCCGCTTCGACCAGATGAACGAACCGGCCGAGATTCTGGACGACCTCCGGGCAGACGTCGGAGAGCCGGGCCGCTTCCGAAAGATTGCGCAAAGCGGCACTGTGTTCCCCCTGCTTGATCTGAGTGATCGCCAGGCTGTTGTGAGCCGCGGCATGGTCCGGGTGACGTGCCAGGACGACACGAAAGGACTTTTCTGCCTCGTTGGGACCGTTCAGGCCGACGATTGGAAGGGACCACATCAGGCCCAGCAGATAGGGGGCCTTGACGCTGTTCGGATTCGCGCGGTTGGCATCTTCCAGCTGCTCGATACAGCCTTCGAAGTTGCCGACCGAAATCAGCGCAGCCGCCCGGTCGATGAGCAGATCGGCCGCCTTCTCGGCTTCAATGACTTCGTCGCGCGGGACCCAGTCGGAACCGAGTCGGAAGAGGTTCGCCTCCGACCGCTGTTTCCACTCCGCCAGGTTGATTTCGATGTCGTTCTGCTGTTCAGGCGTGAATGCGAAGCTTTGTGAGAAGATCTCGTAGCGAGCGAAAGCATGCCGCGCCCGACGTTCGCGCTTCAACTCACGTTCGAATTCGCGTATCTCGGAATCGGAGATCGCGACTTTCTCTTCAGGGATCGGTGGCAGCAGCGGCTCGACGTCCGTCAGTCCCTTCGCCGGCGGCCGGGAAACCGTCTTCTGACGTGAAGTTTCCTGCGGTTCTGCGGTCGGATCTGGTTCCGGAGTCGTGGCCCGGGCGATGTCCGGTTCGGATTGACCCGGTTCCGGACTGGCTGAATCCGCTACCGTCGGCGCAGAAGCGGCCGGCTCGGTTGCCGACGCTGTCGCTGTCATGTCGGTGCGATCCCGTTCCGGTTGAGGCAGGAACGAGTCTTCCGATGACGGCTCCGGATTCGATGCCTGTGCAAGCTGCTGCGGACCGTCCGTCCGGGACGGATCCTGCGCGGGTGGCCTCAGCAGCATCATGCAGACCACGGCCGTCAGCACGGTGGTGAGCAGAACGGCACCGCCAACGATGCCGGCCATTGCCAGGCGAGACTGGGCCGGCACGGTGGCCGTTGGCGACGCGGCCGGTGTCGCAGCGGCCGGCGGCGGTGCTGGTTGCGGCGGTGCTGCTGCCGGCGGTGGTGGGATCGGGACCAGCATCACCTGCGGCGGCTCGGTCGGGACGGTGCCTGCCGGGGGGACGGTTCCCGACGGGAGGGGGAACTGCCGGGGGGCGGCAAACAGGCCGGGAAGCTCGCTCGCTTCCCGCCACTCTCCGCTCTCACCCTGGCGAAGGAGATTGTGCGGTTTGAGCTTGCCGCGGGCGGCCAGTGACTGAATCTGCTTCAGCGGAAACGGGCCGACCTCGCGATTGCCGTTGAGTACGTACCATCCCTCCTTCATGATCGCCTCTTGATGCCGTTGCCTGGGACGCAGTCGGGACGCTGAGGTCAGATTCGACTCTTCTCACCAGCATAACGGGCCGTCGCGGCGAACTCTATCACATTACGGGGCTGGCTGTGCGTGTCCGCGCCCGGGCACTGTCGAGAGCGGGACGCACTACTGTTCGGCCGACGGCTCGATCGCATCGATCCCGAAGAGAATCGACAGTTCCAGCAGCGCCCGCTCGACCGGGCTCAGGTCGTCCCGGAACTCGAGGACGCGACGGGCCAGGGCGGGATCGTCCGTGATGATGTTGTCGACACCGCGGCTGATCAGCGTGGACATCGTCATTGCGTCGTTGACGGTCCAGACATACACCTGCTTGCCTCGTCGGTGGGCCGTCGTGATGAACGCCGGCGTCGCCAGGCCCGTACTGACTGCGAGGAAGTCGGCCTGGGCCCGTGTCAGGTCGCCGGCGGCAACCGCCGTCAGCAGCCCGACCGTCCAGTCCGGACGAAGTTGCCGGATCTTGCGGATCCCGTCCATCTTCAGAGACATGATGACCACCTGGTCGGCCATGTCGTATTGTTCAACCAGGGCGATCACCTTCCGCTCGAGGTCGACATCGTGACCGTAGTACTTCAGTTCGATGTTCACGCCGATTCGGTCCCGGCACGTCTCGAGGACCTCTGCGAGCGTCGGGACAGTCTGGCCGGCGAACTCGGGACTGAACCAGCGGCCGATGTCGACGGACCGCAGCTCCTCCGCGGTCGACTCCCAGATCCTGGCGTTGCCTCCGCCAAGTTTCTTCAGGTCACTGTCGTGGACAACGACCACGACGCCGTCCTTCGACTCCTGGACGTCAATCTCGACCCAGTCCGCTCCGTCGTCAATTGCCCTCCGGATCGCGGCCAGGGTGTTCTCCGGGGCGTGGGTTGCCCCGCCACGATGGGCCGTGATCTGAACGTCGTCGTCGATGTCGGCAGCGTGAATCGCGGCTGCACCAATCAGTGCCGCGGTCAGCCCGCAGACGATCAGCGTGGCAACCAGTCGCGTCCGCGTCAGCTGCAGCGTCCAGGGTGACATTGCTTCGCTGCGTCCCGGCACAATCTGGGCGGTCTTGTCAGAGAGCCTGTCGTAGATCCCGGCAAGGACCACACCCAGCGTGATCGAAGCCAGCAGCGTGCCGGCATAGTTGGCTGCGTTCCACAGGATTACCAGCAGCCCGAGAACGAGCATCAGTTTCCAGAGGTTGGCGCCGGCTTCGGGGGTGATCATGCGGCCGAACTGGATGATCACTCCGGTCGCAATCAGTGACAGCAGCGCATTCACCACGAACCAGCCGGTGAGCCAGCCGGCAATCTGCCAGCGATGTCCGGCGACCCTCTGGCGGCTCTTTGCAAGACAGTCAGCCGCGGGGACCTTCTCATACAGGTGCAGTGGAACCGCGACAGACCAGCCGACCAGACAGCGGACGACGAGAAGGGCCAGGGCCAGCAGGATGGCACCAATCAGGCCGACCGCCAGTTGGAACCGGGGCGGACGTTCGGTCAGATAGAAGTTGATGTCGTGATCGGTCAGCAGCAGAAAATAGATTCCCGCGCCGGCCGCAAGAAAAGGAGTGGAATAGAGCATCAGCCAGCCGACCGCCCGTATCGCGATTCGATAGATGCCGGCGGCACGGACCGCGACGAACCGTAGCGCTCCCACGACCGTCAGTGACCGCCCCTCCTTTGCCGCCAGACTGATCGACATCATCGCGGACTGTTCCAGTGCGGTCGTCGCGATCAGGGCCCCGCCGGCAAGAATCGCGGTGGCCCAGCCGAGCGGATGCAACAGGAACAGGGCAATGTCGGTGTCGGCAAGGACGTCACGTCCGGAGAACGCAAGAAAGCTGTGAAACAGCAGGCTGATCAGCGGAGTGAGAAGGCTGAATGTCACGACCTTGAAGACGAGGTCGGTGAGGACAAGTCCTCGCCAGCAGGCGGCGAGGTTGCGGGCAACGGATTTCAGCATGGACCGGTCAGTCGTCAGCGGGCCGGGGACGTTGATTCAGATGCGGCAGTCGGACTGGCGATTCTAGCGATCCCGGCCGGGCGAGGCGCGTCTCTGGCGAGGGGAGACCGCGTTGGCAGTTCAGTCGGTCTGTGTGATGTGACACAGGTTGACGGTGACGTTATCCCGGCCGCCCGCTTCGAGCGCTGCCTCGACGAGACGGTCGCAGATTTCCTGGAGACTTCCCTCGGAACCGAGAATCCGGATGATCTCGACCTCGTCGACCATGTCGGTCAGCCCGTCACTGCAGACCAGGAGCCGGTCTCCCCCCTGCAGGGAGGCATGGCTGATGTCCGCCGGAACCGGATCAGGAGTGCCGCTCAGACTGTTGAGCAGGATGTGACGATATCGCCGAACCTCCTCATCCGGCATCCCTGCCTCGGCCATCTCCTGGCCAAGGGTGTGATCCCGCGTAAGCTGGTTGAGTGTGCCATCCCGGAAGTGAAAACAGCGGGAATCGCCGATGTGGACGATGACGGCGTCCGGCGGAATGACGTACGCGCTGGTCCAGGTCGTTCCCATGTGGGCCATCTCGGGATTGACTTCCGTGTAGCCCCGAAAGACCTTCTGGATCTCCAGACCGTACGCCTCGACGCGTTCACGAATCTGCTGATGGTCCAGTTCAGTCAGCCGCATGACCCAGCTCGTGGCGCGGTTGGCCAGGTCGATCATCGTCTCGACGGCAAGGCGGCTGGCAAACTCGCCGAACGCCGACCCGCCGATCCCATCCGCGACAATCAGCACGTAGGCCTGATCTTCGCTGACACCCTGTGTCGGCCGTGGCAGACTGCTCTGCACAATCTCGCGCGTTCGCGTTCGGCGGACGATCGCGTAATGGTCCTCGTTATTCTTGCGGACCTTGCCGACGTGTGATGCGGCAGCCGCATCGATCTCAAACCGGGGCGTGGGGCGGGCGAACAGCCAGTCGGCTGGAGACGTCGACATTTCAACTGTGTCGTCGCTGTGGCTGCTCATCACGTCACTCCGGGAGCGAGAAAGGTGCAGGCGCGTCACCTTGTATAGCGTATCGTGATGACGGCACGCGGCACACCATAATCGCGTTTTAAACCATCTTCTTCGACGCGTTGCCGGGCACGTTCGCCAATGCCGACTCCCGACGCCGGGGACTCCGGAGCCGGCGCGTCGAACGACGGGGCTCTGGCAATTGTCGGGACCTGCTTGGGGACTGGTTCTCCGGACGGAGGCCGTTGACCCTGCTGCCACGTCGCACGAAACGACGCAGTAATCATACCCAGGTCTGTCGTGCTGCCTACCCGGGCTGCCGCACTGCTGGCGAAGTCGGTGACCAGGAATTCCCTGACGTCCGAGTTGGTGACGTGCCACCCTTTGAGCCGGAACCGGTTGCGGGGCTTGACAATCCAGCGTGAGTACCGCGGTTCGCCGGCTTGAGGGCCGCTGAGATGCCGGATCTCCGAGAACGTGAAGGAATTGACGCCGTCCAGGTGAATCCGGACGGCCGCTTCAAAGGATTCCCGATTGTCGACCTCGAGTTCGAACTTCTCGCCGCGACGGATCTCCACAAACGGCACCCCGTCTTCGAGAACCGGACGGGCGAGGCGTCCGTCGACAATGACCCGCAGACCGAACGGGCTGGTCCGGCTGGCCCGCACGAACCCGGCCTGATCGATGAACGCGGTCGGATTTGTCAGCGATCCGAGAACGTCATCTCCATCCGGGAACCCGTTTCCGAGCACGTCGTCGTCATCGTCACGATTCTGGAAGTCGATGGTGCTTCCGAACAGTTCGGCCAGGACATCGGCTTCGGTCAGCTCGTCGATGTTGAACTGCCCGTCCTCAACGGAGACGTCTTCGGAGCCGTTCGGCCCCTGCAGAGTCATGCGTCCCGACAGATTCGTCAGCACGTCACCCTGCGGATTGACAAGCGACATGCGGATGCGGAGCTGCCGTCCGGAACTGAGAGAATACCGTCCCTGGACCGCCATGGGGGCACCGATGCGGCGGACACGGACATCGACCTCTTCGAGTTCCTCGGTGAGGATCTTCTTGAAGCCGGCCCCCGCAGACGTGCCGAACGACGGCGGGCCAAGAAACGCGCCGACCGCGACACTGTCCATCTGCTCGCGCTGGAGAATCTGGCTGATCACGCCAGCCGCCTTGCGGAGCGGCTCGCGCAGTGCCGGGTTCGCATCGGCATTCCTGGGGACGCCGAAGACCATCAGGCTGACGAAGCAGACGGTCTGGAGAAAGCAACGCGTGATCCGTACACGAGGGACGGGCATGGGACATCCTGTTGAATGGCGGTGCGACGGCGTGTTCACAAGGCGATCTCTGGTGTGAAACCGAGTTGATTGGCCAGGTCCTGCATCAGTGACGTTCCATCGAACGCTTCCCAGTCGAGGCGGCTGATGACACCGTCCTTCTGAGTGAGTGTTTCCAGCCCGAGTTCCTTCAGCGTCTTCAGGCCGACACGCAGGATGAGCTGCTGCGGATCCGCAATGTTCAGCTCGCAGGCCACCGTTTCGAGATCGAGAAACACCAGACGGTGCATGCGGGCGACTTCGGCAATCGGTTCGGGAAACTCTTCGATCGGTATCCCTTCGTTGCCGTCGACCCGGAGAAACGGACCAATACACTGCTCGAGCGCGTCCATGAACTGTTCGCGATCCTGTTCGACAAGTGGTTCCATGACCGCGGCTGGTGGGTAGAGTTCCTGCACCTTTCGCTGGGCGACGCCGAAGACGGCGCTGTGATCGCGAATCGAATCCTGAAACGGGATCATCCCGTGCTTGTGGCAGGCCATGCAGGAGAGACCGTTGACGATTGCGGGTGTGCCGGATGTCTTCAGCGCATCGCTGACCACGTCGATCGGTCCTTCGTCGATCCGCGTTCCTTCGGCATCGATAAGCATGTACCCCTGCAGACCGTTGGGGAGATGCCAGATGATCTCGCCCCCGTCATGGTCGAATGCCTGTCGGTCGAAAGGATGTGGCCGGTTGCCGAACAGGTTCCGCGGACCGAGCGGGAACCGCGTGAGCTTTCCCCGCTTGCGACCCGGCTTGAAGTCGTAGCTCTTCCAGTAGGCACCGTGGGCGGCAGGCGTCCGTTCGACCAGGCGGTTCTGGCCGGAGACTCCACTCTTTGCGAAGCCGGCCCGTGCCAGAGCGTTTCCTGCGGGCCGCTCGAACCGCCCGGGGATGTCGACCGCGAGCTGACGTTCCAGCGTGTCCGCATGTTCCGGAATCCGCAGGAGCGTGTGATAGAGCGGCGGACGTGTGGCGGTGGCGATGAACCAGTCGGCCCGGATGAGCGGCATGTCGCTGTCGGTCATTCGCATGACCTGCTCGTCCAGCTGCTGCAGCTGCGGATCGACCAGGTTGTCGTAGCTGACCCCGTAGGGATACGCCCGAATGACCTCCTTCCACAGCGCGTCCTCGTCCCAGCCGTAGTCCCGTACGTCGATGACGTAGACGGTCGAGCTGAGCGAGCCGGCCCGGTCACTCCCGAGGAACTCCCGCGCGTCGATGGCACGGGGCAATGCGATACGCGGCTGGTTGCTGAGGCTGTTGAGTGCCTTCGAGAGAGCTGCGCGGTAGATGGGAAGATCTTCGTTGAGAACCTTCGAATTGTTGTAGACGTTGTGCAGCGTGAAGAAGCGAAGGAATTGACGGTCTTCCGGTCGCTGCGTGCGCAGAAAGTCCTTCACGACCGTCAGAACATCGGTCAGATCGATGAAGTCGCGGCCGCGGCCGGCCGGGAACGGGTCGGCACCGGCGGCGATCCAGCCCAGCTCGGCGGCGCCCTGGGTGACGACCCAGCCGAGGGAGGGCTCGTGGCGCGCCAGCTCGACGCCGTCGTGGAACCACTGGAGGGGGCCGAGCCCGGTGCCGCCCATGTCCTCGGGCACGAGCGAGCGGTACAGCCCGCTCGTGCGTGCTGCCAGGTCGATGTCCTCGGGG
>ENA-ORCW01000587-ORCW01000587.1-marine-metagenome-genome-assembly--contig:-NODE-587-length-17504-cov-3.635967_pt1 | contig 17504 bp, 16 predicted proteins | sample MGYA00237784_ERZ508517 | MGnify/ENA primary metagenome ERZ508517 (study PRJEB26187, sample SAMN06268979) | marine metagenome | isolation source: Tt ae E1 feedstock associated aerobic enrichment on... | reverse complement strand
CGCACTCGCGCGCGGGTTTCGTCCGTCACGAGCGCACTGCCGCTTAGCGCGCGCGATACGGTGGCTGAAGAAACGCCCAGCGCTTCGGCGATGTCCTTGATTTTGGGCCGGCGGTTCATGCGCGCAGACCCCGCCCGCGGCCATAGAACAGCATCAGCACCAGAAGCGTGGCGCCGAACACCATCTGCCGACCGGATTCGTCGATGTTGATCGTCGTCAGGATGCTTTGCAGCACCACCAGAAGGACCGCGCCGGCCATGGTTCCGGTGTAGCCTCCCTTGCCGCCCGAAAGCGGCGTGCCGCCAAACACCACGGCGATGATCGATGGCAACATATATTGCTCCCCTACATTGGCGAAAGAGGAGCCGGAATAACCAAGCAGACAAAGCCCGGCAATGGCGGCGAACACGCCCGAAAGCATGAACAGTGCAATACGCATGCGCCGCACCGGCACGCCGGCCATGAAGGCGGCCCGTTCGTTGGAGCCGATGGCATAGACGCGCTGGCCGAACACGGTTCGGTGCAGGATGAAAGCCATCAAAAGGCCGACGCCGATCCAGAGCCAGATGATGCCCGGCAATCCGAAGAGAAAAGGCCGGGTGACGAATTCCGAAAGGGCAGGAGCCGCGCGCCCTGAGGGGATGCCCTGACGGATAACCACCAGAAGACCCTGCAGGACGCCCAGCATGCCAAGCGTCATCACCAGGGGCGGTATGCGCAGGAGCGTAACGCCCAGCCCGTTGAACAGGCCGAACAGGGCGCCGGTCGCCACACAGGCCAGAATGGCCAGGGGAATGCCGCCATCCATCCCGTTCATCACATTGCCGGCCACGATGGCAGAAAGCGAGACCACGCCGCCGACGGAAAGGTCGATGCCCTCGCGCCCGCCCAGAATGACAAGGTTCTGGCCGGCGGCGACGATGCCAAGCAGGGCTGCGACGATGAGAAGGCGCAGGATCTGGCTGCCCGAAGCGAAGCCCGGCGAAAGCGCGTCACCGAGAAACAGAAGCGCGGCAATGAGGACGAGTGCGATCAAAAGCGGGTTTGCGGTGATTCCTGTCAGACGGTTCATGCGCGCCCCCTGCGGCTGACGAGAACGCCGACCATCAGTGCGGCGAGAATGGCGAGCCCTTGCACGAAATTCTGCCAATGGGAGGGTGTGCCGGCGAAGAAGACCAGCGAATTGATAAGGCCGATGATCAGCGCGGCGATGACGGAGCCCGCCACCGTGCCGAAACCGCCGGAAAGCGCACTGCCGCCGAGCACCACGGCAGCAACGCTGAATAGCGTCATCTTGGCGCCGACGAGTGGATCGCCGCTGGCCGTATCGCCGGTGATACAAAAGGCGGCGAGAGCCGCGAACACGCCGCACAGCGCATAACCGCCAATGCGGATTGCGGTCACGGGAAGACCGCTCTGGAAGGCTGCTTGCTGTCCATCGCCAACCGCCAAAAGCTGGGTCGCCAGGCGGGTGCGTGCGAGCAGATAGAGCAGGATGGCGAGCGTCGCGGCGGCGTAGAAGACGAAGGGGATGCCGAAAAAACTCCCACCATAGGTGCGCCAGAAGACCGTTGGCGCCGGCATGCCGGCGACCGGCAGGATGACAAGAGCAAGCCCGGTGAAAAAGATACTCGTCGCGAAGGTCGCAACGATAGCCTGAAGGCGCAGGGCCGCGACAACGAAACCGTTGACAAGACCGCAGGCTAGTCCGACCAGAACGCCCACGCCGAGCGCGGCCAGAACCGAAAGCCCGCCACCTCCCATATGTTGCATCAACACGATAATGGTGACGTTGACGAGCGAAGCGATGGCACCGACCGAGAGGTCGATGTCGGCTGCATAGACCACATAGGTCTGAGCGACCGCCAGAAGCATCAGCGCCATATAGGTGCGTACAAGGCCGGTCAGGGAACGGAAACTCAGGCTATTGGGTTCGAAAATGCCGTTCAGGATCAGAAGCACGGCAAGAATGAAGAGCGCAGGCAAAAACGGAAAACGTCCCAGAAGCCGCCGCAGGCCGCTGTCATGCGCAGTGAGAGAAGCGTTGGTCGTCATCATGCCGCCTCGTAGGCTGCCTGGTAGAGATTGTAGCGGGTGCGTTCGGCTCCGCTGAGCTCCCGGCTCACCGAGCCGCCGTTGAACACGAGAATGCGATCGGCATTGTTCAGAAGTTCGGCGTCTTCCGACGAATAGAGCACGATGGCGAGCCCTTCTGCCGCGAGTTCGCGTATCAGCGCGAAAAGGTCGGCCTTGGCGGAAAGGTCGATGCCCTTGGTTGGATCGTCGAGCAGCAGGATGTCGGGTTTGTCGATCAACCAGCGAGCGATAACGATCTTTTGCTGATTGCCGCCGGAAAGCGACCCAATGGAATGGGAAAGCCCCGCGAATTTGGTGTTCAATGCTTTCAGCGCAGGCAGCGCTTTTTCGGCCAGCCGTCCCGGGCGGGCGAGAAGCAATCGATTGCGCAGCGCATGAATGGGTGTGACGTTTTCAAGGATCGGCCTGCCACTGATCACGCCGTCGCGTCCGCGGTCGCCGGAAACATAAGCAAGACCTTGTGCGATGGCGCTGCGTGGACTGTCGATGCGAAGCCGTTCACCGGCAAGTTTCACCTCGCCAGAACGCGGTGCTACGGCCCCGAAAAGCGCCTTGAGAATGGCGGACTGACCCTGGCCGTGCAAACCGCCGAGGCCGAGAATCTCGCCTCGCCCAACAGCGAAGCTGACCTCGTGGAAGCCGGCGCCGGTGAGGCCTTCGACTTTGAGGGCGATATCGGTCGATGGGGCATGTATGGGCGGTGCGGCTTGCGGCGTGGCCAGCGTTTCCTGTTCGCCCACCATCATATGAATCACGGCATCCGGACTTGTCTCTGAAATCGTTGTGGTGCCAACCGTCTCGCCGTCCCGGATCACGGTCACACGGTCGCCGATGGCGAAAATCTCGTCCATGCGATGCGAGATGAAGACGATGCTCCGCCCTTTGCTCTTGAGGTCTCGCAGGATTTCGAAGAAACGGTCCACCTGGGCGCGATCTAGGGCGGAGGTTGGCTCGTCGAAGATCAGGATCGGTGCCTCCGTCGCCAGCGCTTTCATGATTTCCACCAATTGCCGCTGGTCGGCGCGCAGGTCGCCGACGATGGTGTCGGCCTGGAGCGCTGCACCTGCAACAGTCTCGAACAGGGCGATGTATCGTTCGGCTTCAGCGCGCAGCGCCGTCCGGTCGATGAACAAACCATTCTGCCGCGGCAGATCGGGCAGGCAGATGTTCTCGGCGACGCTGCGATGGTCGGCGAGGCTGAGTTCCTGATAGAAGATGCCGATGCCCAGCGCCTGCGCCGCACGTGGTCCGCTGACGGTCACCGCACGCCCGTCGAGCAAGACCTCGCCTGCATCCGGGCGCACGCTGCCGGCCACGATCTTGCACAGCGTGCTCTTGCCGGAGCCGTTGGCGCCGATCAGTACATGCACTTCACCGCTGTCGAGTTCGAGATCGCCACGGCGTAGCGCCAGCGTGGCGCCGTAAGCCTTGCTTACACCGCTGAGCTTCAATTTGGTCATGACAGGTTTCCGAAGAACGCGCCGCGCCAGCGCGTGCCGGCGCGGCTTTCAGCTTTCAGGCAACGGGCTTACTTGAACAGCGCTTCCGCATCCTCGATGGAAAGAGAATTCGTATAGGAATAGTAGCCTGGCTCACCTTCAACCGAAGCGGCGACCTCTTCCAGATTCTCCGAGCTGATGAACGGGATCGGCAGGGACATCGCATTGTTGTACTGCCCCGCCGTGGCAGGTTCCTTCAGCTCGCGCCCTTGCAGCATGAGAACCGCGACATTGAGAGCGCTTGCCATTACGCCGGGCGGGTTCACCGAAGCGCCGGAGTTCAATTCGTTCTCCGTCCAGATATCGATGAAGTCCTTGCGGATTTCGCCGGTCGCGGCGATGTCACCGCTCTTTTCGGCGTCCATGATGGAGCGCCAAGCGCCGGCAGCCATGCCGTCCTGCACCCACACGCCGTCGATGTCGGGATAGGTGGCCAGAAGGTTCTGCATGGCCTGTTGGCCCTGCGCCTGGTCCCAATTGGCGTTCACCTCGTTGACAATCTCGATGCCGTCATGCTCGCCGAACACTTCGCGATAGCCCGCCACGCGCATTTCGTTGGCGGGATGGCCGGCAACGCCATTGATGGCGACGACCTTGCCCTCGCCGTTCAGCGTTTCGGCCAACCATTTGGCGCTTTCCATGGCCCAGCCCTTCTGGTCGATGCCCACATAGATGGCATCGGGAGATGAGACCTCCGCATCGGTCGCGATAACAAGGATGCCGGCTTCCTTGGCTTGTGCGAATACCGGGTCGAAGGCGGTCGGGCTGTTCGGATTGATGATAATCGCGTCGACACCCTGGCTGATGAAGTTGCGCACATGCGCGATCTGGCCGGGGACGTCCACATTGGCACTCTGGGCGAGGACCTCGACATTCACGCCCTTGTCTTTCCAGGCGGCGGCAGCCTCTTCGGCCTCTTCGATCATCTGCGTGCGCCATTCGCTGCCCACCCAGCCGTTCGACAAGCCGATCTTGAAGTCCTCGGCCATAGCCGAAAGCGTTGTGCCCGCGAGAGCGGCGGCGGCCACGGCAACAGTTGCCAGTCTTTTCATGAATTCCTCCCTGATGAAATGCACCAGCGGCGCAGGCGGTCATGGCCTCCGTAGCCGATCGTGCGGCATTCCTTCCCTATGGCATCTCCTCTACAAAGCTTACGCTCTGCCATGCCAATGAAATCGATTGTATGGCAAATGTAATCGATTTCAATATGAAAATTTCAAGTTCGCGCATGATTCTATCCTGGCCATAGCACTTCTCCCGGCGCTGTCGGGATTTGCCGGCTTTGGGATTGGAGGCCGTCTTGCGAAACGTTTTTTGCCGCTGGATGATTTGTTTCATAGCGATACAAACTGTTCCCGCAGCTTCGTTGCCCGGCTTCGATTCACTCGGCTAATTTCCCGATGTGAATAACGATTCGAGTTGCGTAGACGTGTCGAAAGAAACATCGCTGGAATTAGTCCAGCTTGAGCTGCTGCTCAGCCTTGCCGATGTGGTTGCGCAGGGTTTCGAGACCGCCCTGCTGGCCGCTCTGAGCGAAGTCGATGGACAGGTTCTCTTCAATCGCAGGCTTGACGGAGATCCGCAATTTCAGCGGGTCGCGGCGGTAATGGTGGGGCCGGACGCCGATGTTGCACTCGTCTTTCTGGATCGCGCGGGGACAACCATTCTAATGGAAAGTGCCGATGAAAGCGGGCGAACGATCGCGCGCGAAGCCGAAAAAGCACGCAATCGCGCAATCACCGATGCGGTTTGAACCTTTGTCGGCGCGCTGGCTACGCTCTTATCCGTGACGCGACGTCTGCCCGTGCCGGGGGGCCGCAGCGCGCGGGAACGGAATGACGTTGCAGTCATGCGGCTTGGCTGAAAACTCGGCCTTGAGCGCGGCATCCATCAGAAGGCCGACCGTTTCACGCAATTGTTGCGTTGCCGGATCGGAGCCGGTCAGTTCTGCCTGCGCATTCTCCAGGTGAGCGTGTACGGATGCAAAGTTCGTCGGCATGATATCCCTTCTCCAATGCCCCCGCATCGCGACAACCATGCGCAGAAAATTGTAACCGGCAAACAAATGATATTCTCGGCATTTTAACGATTTGCGCTGGCCGTGGCGTCAGATTTGATTGGCAGTCTGAACACACCCCATGCTCAGCGAAAACTTCACAATCGCCGGGCAAGCGTGGTCGAGCGCGTTTTTGACGCGCGATTCTGCACCCTAAGATGATCGCCTGTTGATGCGTGGTTGAAAGTCCAGCACGACAGTGCCGTGTCGCGTGTCCGCAAAGAGACGGTCCCGCTCTCTAAACGAATCGTTAAAAGTCGACCGATCCAAGCAACTTTTATTAGAAGCTTGCCGGTTATCGACGTATTAGTGAGACGGAGACATTGAACCCGTATGGACAAGTCGTTCTTGCAAAGCAAACCGCGCTGGACTTGGCTGATTGCCTTCACACTGCTGGGGACGCTTGCAGCAGTGGGATTGTCCTTTCTGGTCCACTACCTGCTGTTTTCCGGGGACAGCATCGATCCCTATCGGCGCAGCCTCGCCGTGGCTCTCGTGCTGCCGGTCCTGATAACCGCTCCTCTCCTTGTTTATATCGGGCAGACGATGGAGGAACTGCGCCGTGTCAAACGGGAGCGGAGTTTCTCTGTGGCCTACGATCCCTCGACCGAAGTCTACAACGGCAATATGTTCACCACACTGGTAGAGCGCCGCCGTGCGGCCACCGTTTCCGAAGCGGGTCGAACCTTCGGCGCCCTGTTGATCGTCGAGGCCGAAAACACGAGAGACATCAGCATCGATTACGGCTTCAACTGGGGCGAAAAGTCGATGCGTCAGATCGCGTCGGTGATCCGTGCCAATGTGCGCCGAAGCGATGTCGTCGGGCGTTTGAGCGGCAGCGAATTCGGCGTTTTTCTGCCGGGGGCAACGGTCGAGCGGGCGCAGGAGGTAGGCGATCGCATACGGGCCGCGGTCGCCGAGGCGCCCTTCGCCGCCCATGGAGAAGAAATCGAGTTGTCGCTCGACATTGGCGGCGTCATCTTCGAGGATCAGATCGAATTTCGTGGACTTATGCGGATCGCATCCGAACAACTCGCACTGGCGCGCCAGAACGGGCCCGACGGATTTCGGCTCAGTTCGCTCAATGCGCTCGAATCGAACGAGAACGGGGAGAGCCGGGAATAGACACCGCGCCGCTCGATTTCGCTCCACGCGGCAACGCCGGTCGGTGAAACCGCATGCTGGACATGCCGCGTGTTTAGCCGCACAATGAAATGTGTACCGCCCATGCACTTGATCGCAAGGGCGGTCTGCTCTCGAAGAGGGCATCGCCTTCCGCGAAGGCCGTGCCCCAAGGGGTAGCGATGGATCGCAGGTCGCTTGTGTTGCACGGTGCCGTGCTGCTGCTTGTTTCTTGTGGGATAGGTTTGGCGCATGAGCGGGGTGCGCGCCTGTTTCAGCCACCGATGCCATTTTCCGCGGAAATGCACCCGGACACGGCAACCCTCTATGACGGTCGCAGCGGTGTTTTGAGGCGCTATGCCTGGGCGATGTCGGCCAATCGGCACGTCATCGCGGGTCAGACGGCGGAGCCTGTTTATGTCCGTGGCTTCGCTAACGCATCCGGCGAGCATGCGGTCTCGGCGTTTGTTGGGCCCAATGACGGTCATGTCATAAGACTTGGCAGCCGGGCCTTGGTGATTGCGCGCGGCGTGCCCCTGACCAATCTCTATGACGAGATCGACTGTGAGATCGGTGAATGGCCGACACTGGTATGCCGGGACGGACGAAGCAGATCGATCTCCGCGCCGAGTACGGACACCATTCGCATCGAGGGTGAGACGTTTCAGCTGGCGAAGAATGGAATTGACCATTAGCCAGAACGGGCGACTTGGCACCATTTCCAAGAAAGAAGGTGATGCGTTCGAATTGCAGAACCCGGTACCGAACGGCTTATGGTATTCCCTCTTCCAACCCCATCCATAAGGGGCCTTGGCATTCGTCAAAAACGTCGCTTAAATGATCCTCGGGAGTGAATTGAAACAGCTTTCGGCCGCCTTGTACGGTCGCAAAAGCTGATGCGGGAGGCGTCGCTTGGCGGATCCAAACCCCATCGTTCGTACGGGCACGGCGCGCTATGCGCGGGTGTGGCACTTGATCCGGCGTGTCCGCAATTCCGTTTCTTATGCTTTGATCGGCCTTATGGCGTTGTCGCGGGGGGTGCCCCAGCATGGCGTCGACGGATTGTCTTGCAGCTTCGCTGATCCATTTGAAGGGGCAGGGCATATCGCAACCTAGGACGCTGTCCCGTGACGCGGGTACGAGCCCTAGGCAAGGGAGGAATACATGACCGAAATCTCGATGACGGTGAATGGCAAGGCGGCGCGCGCCTCTGTCCCGGACAATACGCTTTTGGTGGATTTCCTGCGCGAGCATTTGCGTCTCACGGGCACGCATGTGGGGTGCGACACCAGTCAATGCGGCGCCTGCATCGTTCATATGGACGGGCGCGCGGTGAAGAGCTGCACCATGCTCGCCGCCTCGGCCGAAGGGGCGGAGGTCACCACCATCGAGGGGCTGGCCAACGGTGCGCTTCATCCCATGCAGACCGCTTTCAAAGAGAACCATGGCTTGCAATGCGGTTTCTGCACGCCGGGCATGATCATGTCGGCAACCGATATGGTTGCCCGCTACAAGGCGGCCGGAAAGGAGCTGACCGAAGAGGCGATCCGTCACGAGTTGGAGGGCAATATCTGCCGCTGCACCGGATATCACAACATCGTTCGAGCCATCCAGGACGGCGCGGCGAAGATGGTCGCAGGCTGAGGGAGGATACGACATGACGGAACAAGGTATTGGCGCTCGTGTCCTGCGCAAGGAAGACAAACGCTTCATCACCGGCAAGGGTCGTTACACCGACGATATTCGCAACGAACGACAGGCTTACGCGGCCTTTGTCCGCAGTCCTCACGCGCATGCGAAAGTCACTGCCATCGATAGCGCGGAAGCGGAAAAGATGGATGGCGTGATTGCGGTGCTTACCGGCAAGCAGCTCACCGAGGACGGCATTGGCAATCTTATCTGCGGCTGGGCCGTAAATTCTAGGGACGGTAGCCCGATGAACATGGGTGCCTGGTCGGCGCTGGCCACCGACAAAGTGCGTTATGTCGGCGATGCGGTCGCCTTGGTTGTGGCCGAAACACAGGCCGTGGCCCGTACGGCGGCGGAAACAGTCGTCGTCGATTACGATGAGTTGCCAGCCGTGGTGCACCCGGCCGATGCTCTTGAAGACGGCGCCCCGCAGGTGCACGAGAACGCCCCCGGCAACCTCATCTTCGATTGGGGGCTTGGCGATGAAGCGGCGGTCGACAAGGCACTTGAGGGTGCATCTCATGTCACCGAGATGAAGATCGTCAACAATCGTCTGTCGCCAAATCCAATGGAGCCGCGCTCGGCCATCGCCGCCTATGACGAGGCTGAGGATCATTACACACTCTACACCACCAGCCAGAACCCGCATTTGGCGCGACTGGTGCTCTCGGCCTTCTATCAGGTCGCTCCGGAACACAAGCTCAGGGTCATCGCGCCCGATGTGGGCGGCGGTTTCGGCTCCAAGATCTACATCTATCCCGAAGAGATTGCCTGTCTGTGGGCATCCATGAAGACTAAGCGTTCGGTCAAATGGACGGCGAACCGCTCCGAAGCGTTCCTGACAGATGCGCACGGCCGCGACCATGTCTCCACGGCGCGGATCGGTTTCGATGCAGACAACCGTATTGTCGGCTTCAAGGTCGACACGATCGCCAATCTCGGCGCCTATATGTCGCTGTTTTCTTCCGCTGTTCCGACCTATCTCTATGCGACGCTGCTTTCGGGCCAGTACGACATTGCGAACATTTACTGCAATGTGCGTACGGTCTACACCAACACCGCGCCAGTCGATGCCTATCGTGGCGCGGGCCGGCCGGAGGCCTGTTTCCTTCTGGAGCGCATTATGGAGACGGCGGCGCGTGAGTTGGACGTCGATCCCGCCGAATTGCGACGCGCCAACTTTATCCGCGAGTTTCCGCACCAGACGCCCGTCATCATGGCCTATGATGCGGGCGACTTCGCCGGCAATCTTGATCAGGCGCTGGAAGCGGCAGATTACAAGGGTTTTCCCGCCCGCAAGGCCGACGCCGCCAAACGCGGCAAGCTGCGCGGCATCGGCCTTTCCTCGTACATCGAGGCCTGTGGCATTGCGCCTTCGGCCGCTGTCGGGTCGCTGGGCGCAGGGGTGGGCCTTTGGGAAAGTGCGGAGGTGCGCGTCAATCCTGTCGGGACGATCGAGGTGCTTACCGGCAGCCACAGCCATGGGCAGGGGCATGAGACCACCTTCGCTCAGGTGGTGGCGGAGCGCTTCGGCCTGCCGGTCGACAACATCCAGATCGTGCATGGCGACACCGACAAGGTGCAGTTCGGCATGGGCACTTATGGTTCGCGGTCCGGACCGGTCGGTTTGTCGGCCATCGTAAAGGCACTCGACAAGGTCGAGGCCAAGGTCAAGAAGATCGCGGCCCATGTGCTGGAGGTTTCCGAGGACGATCTCGTCGTCGAGAATGGCGAGGTGAAGGTGGCCGGAACGGATCGTTCCATGGCCTGGCACGAGGTCGGTCTTGCCGCCTACACAGCCCACAATCTGCCCGCCGGGATGGAACCTGGACTGAAAGAGGGGGCTTTCTACGATCCGGAAAACTTCACTTTCCCAGCGGGAACCTATGTTTGCGAGGTGGAAGTCGATCCCGATACAGGCGAGACCGAGATCGTCCAGTTCGTCGCGTCCGACGATTTCGGCACCATCATCAACCCGATGATCGTGGAGGGCCAGGTGCATGGCGGCATTGCCCAGGGCGTTGGTCAGGCCATGCTGGAGAATGTGGTTTATGACGAGGATGGCCAGCTCCTTTCGGCAAGTTATATGGACTACACCATGCCGCGCGCCGACGATGTTCCGAGCTTTGCCATCCATCACCATTCCACCAAAAGCCCGTCCAATCCGCTCGGCATCAAGGGGTGTGGCGAGGCCGGCGCCATCGGCACACCGCCGGCGGTCATCAATGCCATCACCGATGCGATCGGCAACAACGACCTTCAAATGCCGGCGACCGCGCCGCGCGTCTGGGCCGCGTTGCAGGCCGCCGCTTCGTCCAAGATCGCCGCAGAATAGAGAGACCCGCCATGTATGATCTAACCTATCACCGTGCCACCAGCGTCGACGATGCGGCGGCAAAGTTTTCTGCCGCTTCCGACGGGCAGTTGCTGGCTGGCGGCCAGACCCTGTTGCCGACCATGAAGCACCATCTGGCGGCGCCTTCGGACTTGATCGACCTGCGCGGCATCGCCGATCTGGTCGGGGTCAAGGTCTCGGGCCGAAGCGTGACGATCGGCGCGATGACAACCCATGCGGCGGTCGCCGAAAACGCGCAGTTGGCAAGCGTGTGCCCGGCCATCGTCAAACTGGCAGGCGGTATCGGCGATCCGGCTGTGCGTCATCAGGGCACGATTGGTGGTTCCATTGCCAACAACGATCCGGCGGCGGATTACCCTGCGGGGCTCCTCGCGCTCGGCGCCACGATCCGCACCAACAAGCGCGAGATCGCCGCGGATGACTTCTTCACCGGGCTTTTCTCCACCGCGCTTTCCGAAGGCGAGATCGTCACAGCGGTCGGTTTCGAGGCGCCGGAAGCCTGCGGTTATGCCAAGTTCCCGAATCCTGCCTCGCGCTACGCGATGACTGGCGTTTTCGTTGCAAAACGGGGCGGTGGCAATGTGCGGGTTGCGGTCACGGGAGCGGGATCGGACGGCGTTTTCCGCCATGATGGGCTGGAACGGGCACTGTCGGAGGACTGGTCGGTCGCGGCGGTCGATGGCGTGCCGGTGTCGGCCGACGGCCTCATGACCGATATCCATTGCGACGCGACTTACCGCGCCAATCTGATCAAGGCGATGGCCAAGCGCGCACTCGCCTAATTCGACGCTGAGATAGCGAAGGCCGGGGAGTTGCCCGGCCTTTTTCTCTTTCAAGAGGCTGCCGGTGCGACCGGCAGTCGCCATCAATCCTTCATCAGATCGATCGCCGCTGCCGCTATGGCCTTTACGGCCGTGGGAATGCAAGCCTCGTCCAGGTCGAAATCACTGCGGTGAAGCATTGTACTGCGGTCTTTCAGGCGGGAACCGATGCGCAAATGCGCGCTCGGTACGAGAGCTGAATACTCTGCGTAGTCTTCGCTGCCCATCGAGCCCTGCGGCAGTTCGACAACCTTGTCATCGCCGAGTATGCCGCGCGCCGTATCGAGCACGGAGAGCAGGATGTCGGGATCGTTCACAACGGGAGGCACCCCGGCCAGGAAGGTCGGTTCGCAAGTCACGCGATGCGTAACCGCGATGCCTGCGCACACCCGTTCTATCGCTGCTTTCACGGCCTCGCGCACGGTCGGATTTTGGCTGCGCGTGGTGCCCTCCAGCTTTACGCTGTCCGGAATCTGGTTGCGCGCCGATCCTCCCTGGATGGAACCGACGGTCACGACTGCAGCGTCCAGCGGTGCGATTTCGCGGGCGACGATGGTTTGCAGCGAGGATACGAGATTGCCGGCGGCGACGATGGGATCGACCGCCAAATGCGGGTGTGCACCATGCCCAGATTGGCCGGTGATCGTGATGTCGAAGGGATCTGTGGAGGCGAAGGCGGTTTTCGGATGATAGCCGATTGTACCCCCTTCGATCAGCGGCCAGTTGTGGTAGCCGAGCATGATATCCGGTTTGATCCACTCGAACAGGCCGTCTTCCAGCATCGCTCGGGCTCCACCCAAGCCCTCTTCGGCGGGCTGGAAAACCATCAGCGCCCGGCCCGGCAGCATGTCGGAAAGACGCGCGAGAACCTCGCTCACGCCAAGCGCGATGGCCGTATGCGCGTCGTGTCCGCAAGCATGCATCTTGCCGGGATTGCGCGACTTATATTCCGGTGAAGCGCTTTCCTGGATGGGCAGGGCGTCCATGTCGCCGCGGATGCCGATGGTCTTGCCATTGCCCTGGCCGATGGACGCGGCAACACCGGTCTTTCCGAAGCCCGAGCGGTGGGCGATATTCAATCTGGTCAGCTCCTGCATCACCAGGGCCGAGGTTTCGTATTCCTCGAAGCCCAGTTCCGGGTTGGCATGGAGTTGCCGGCGGATTTCGATCAGATGCGGGGTGATTTCCTCTGTGATCGCGTCGATGCGTTCGTGCAGATTCGATGGTTGACTCATGGCTCGGCTAAAATCCTCAAGTTGAAATAACGTCGGCGCAGCCTAACAGGACCGCGCCGGCAATTCTCACCAGAACTGATTGTTGATGACGATGTAGGCGGGCTTCTTGATGTAGTCCACCGTCGCCGCGCCCTTTTTGAACCTCGTCGAATTTCTGGGCTGGAATTGTTCCTGGGGGCCTGATCGTCGCCATGGCGACGGCCGATATCGTGGCGAGCAGCGTGCGCGCCTGGGTGGTCACGACGCCGATGGACAATGCGCCCCTTTTGGTGTGCGACTTTGTCGAATACATCATGTTCGCTGTCGGCAAACCTGGAAACAGGCAGCGCTCGTGAATGCGTTCAGGCGCTGGTGGCTCGATCGTCGGACGTCGCGGAAGACGGTGTTTCGACAGTGCGCGAACTGCGATTGTGCGTGGAATCGGACGAGATTCTATTGCGGCCCGCGCGCTTCGCGCCGTAAAGATGATGATCGGCGCGCCGGAGCAATGCGGCGAGGTCGTCTTCGGGGTTTTCTCGACAATGCCGAAACTTGCCGAGAGGCGGATGGCAATCTTGTTGATTGAAAGGACATTGAAGGAAAGGCCGTTGCGTAGCCGCTCGGCAAGGTCGCGTGCGCCATGCAGATCGGTATGGGGCAGAAGAAGGGCGAACTCCTCGCCACCGATGCGGCCGACGATGTCGCTGGATCGACCGCTCTTCTGCAGCATCGCGCCGAAGGCTTTCAACGCGGCATCGCCGATATCGTGGCCATATGTGTCGTTGATCTGCTTGAAATGATCCAGGTCGCAGACGATCAGTGAAAGTGGCCCTTTGCGGCGTGTCTTCACGTGACAGCCGGCTTGTTCTTCGAAGCCGCGACGGTTCAGGACACCTGTGAGCCCGTCGCGGTCACGGTCTTTTCTAAGCTCTTCCATCACATCGGTGAGAATGGTGGCGAGCGCTGTCAAAGCGAGTGCGGCGCCAAGCACGGAGAGCGAAAGCTGCAGCGTTTGCCAGAACAGCGAGCCGCCGGGAGCCGCACCTTGTTGCGGCAATGAAAGGCCTGCGGTCAGCAATGTTCTCGGAAAGAAATGTAGAGCGAAAATCAGCAGAACCCAGAAGAGGATACGATCTGCCATGCCTGCGGTCTTGGACGGTCGGATTCGCAATGCGATGAACAGGAGAATTGCGCCGTAGCTGAAATTCAGAACGTAAATCCGCCCCAGAAGATCGGGCTGCACATAAGAGAAATACCACAGCGATGCCATGATCGCCGCTAACAGTACGGTGCCTGCGCCCGGGTTAAACCGTTTGCCATCGCGTCTTAATATTCCCTCGCCCGTCAGCAATACGGATACTGTATAAAGAAAGCCCGAAAAAAGCGCGTTCGGACCGACACCGGCCGGCCATTCCAGCACTTGGGAGAGCATGCCAAAACCGAAGAGTGCGCATGCCGTGGCGAGAATGACGGAATGACTGTGGCGTCGGTCCACGAGCCACACCCAGACGAATCCGATCGCGAAGACGAGCATGATCGTCGGACCGATCAAGCCGGTCATGCTTGCGGTAGAAGTATTCACCATCGAGCGTCCAACATGCAATGGAGCGATCCGCCGACGGTAGACCGCTCGAAGTCCCGTCCCGTTTCCTATTGTCACATTAATCACAAAGGCTGAAGAACTTCTTGCGGCATGATCGCAGGCAGCCGCCCAATCCACATGATCCGCCTGCACCAATTGTCGATTGGTGCAGGCATTGGTTCTTTTCGCGCCGATCGAGTATGTGGCCCGGAAGCATTTCTTTCGAGGGGTGGCATGGAAGAGTATTTGATCCTGGCAGTTGCGGCGTTCTTCGCCGGCACGCTTAACACGGTCGCGGGCGGAGGCACCTTTCTCACCTTTCCCGCGCTGGTCTATGTCGGAGTGCCGGTCGTCGCGGCCAACGCCACAAGCGCAGTCGCCGTTTTCCCCGGCTATCTCGGCGGCGCGCTGGGCTTCCGTTCCGAGCTCTCCGCCTTCGACCGGCCTCGTCTCCTGCGCATCGCCAGCTTGACCGCTCTTGGCGGGCTGGTCGGCTCGCTTCTCCTGCTGGTTTCCTCCAATGAGGTGTTTTCGCTGGTGGTGCCGTTCTTGCTTGCCATCGCCACGCTGATCTTCGCCTTCGGCGCAAGGGTACAGGGTCTTGCCCGTCGCTTCGGAACTGGCGCCAGCACAGGTCAAGGCTGGTTCGGCACTGTGCTTGTCTCGGTTTATGGCGGTTATTTCAATGGCGGCCTGGGCATCGTGCTGCTGGCTCTTTTCTCGCTCTGGGGCATGCGCGATCTGAACACGATGAACGGGCTGAAAAACGGCCTGTCCCTCATCCTTTCGGCCATGTCCGTGGCCACATTCGCGCTTGCCGGCATCGTCGCCTGGCCCCAGGCGCTGGTGATGATGGTTGCGGCCACCGTCGGCGGTTATGCGGGCGCGCCGCTTGCCCGGGCGCTTCCTGCCTTCGTGGTGCGCGCGGTGGTCATCATCGTCGGGACGGTGATGAGCCTGGTCTTCCTTGCACGATTGTTTTAGGGGAGGGCATCCAACCCGTTCGGGATCGTTTTGCAGCTAGCGGTTATTTGTTCAACCAAGCCTTGCTTTCGACGCAATCCGCATCTATGTGTTGCGTATCGAAATTGCTGTTGAACTTTGTTCTCGCGCTGCCAAGCGCCCCTACGATCTTCCCTCAAATTCGACTTCTCTGATGCCCGGCGGTTGCCGGCATCGATCTCCTATGACGATTTGAAAGGAAAATCGCATGACAATTGGTACCGTAAAATTCTTCAACGCCACCAAAGGCTTTGGTTTCATCGCTCCCGACAATGGCGATAATGACGTTTTCGTCCACATCTCCGCTGTGGAGCGTGCTGGGATGCAGAACATCGTTGAAGGCCAGAAGCTGAGCTTCGAGGTCGTGCAGGACCGCAAGTCCGGCAAGAATGCCGCAGACAATCTGCAGGCTGCATAGTTTTCATCTCTGCGACGTGACCACGGATGTACTGGCACGGCGTGTTGAGATGATCAGGAAGGTCGGGTTAGCGCCCGGCCTTTTTTGTTGGTTGAAGGCGAAGCAGAACTCTCCGGATCTGGTGAAACGGACAGGAGATGTTTCTCCACTCTTCACCACCACACCATATGCCCGCCACCAATGTCGCGCGCGGCTTGTCGCGGCGGGATGTAGTCGAGCCCATGCACCGGACTCGGCAGGTCTTCCGCCTTTTCCATGAAGGCGCGACGCGGGCGTGAGGGGTCGGCCACCGGCACCGCGGCCATCAGCTTCTTCGTATAGTCGTGTTGCGGGTTCTCGAAAATCTGCGCCCGGCTGCCCATTTCAACGAAGCGTCCCATATACATGACCGCCACGCGATGGCTGATCTGCTCCACCACGGCCATGTCGTGCGAGATGAAGAGGTAGGAGATGCCCGTCTCGTTCTGGATATCTTGTAACAGGTCGAGTACCTGCGCCTGGATAGAAACATCGAGAGCGGCCACGGATTCATCCGCCACGATCAGCTTGGGCGAAAGCGAAAGCGCGCGGGCGATGCAGATTCGCTGGCGCTGTCCGCCTGAGAACTCATGCGGATACCGTCGCATCTGGTCCGTCGAGAGCCCCACGCGGCGGAAGAGATAAGCCACGCGGTCGTCGAGTTCGCTGCCGCTCGCCAGACCATGTATCAGAAGCGGTTCGGCCACCAGTTCGCCCACGCGCATGCGCGGATCGAGCGAGGCATAGGGGTCTTGAAAGATCATCTGCACATCGCGCAATATCGGCCGCATGGTGCGGGCGCCAAGGCCACGCGTCGGACGCCCGGCGACGCGAATGTCGCCTTGCCACGGGATCAGGTTCAAAAGCGCCTTGCCGGTGGTCGATTTCCCGCATCCCGATTCCCCCACCAGCGAAAGCGTCTCGCCGGGCACGATGTCGAAGGAGACGCCTTCAACCGCGTGCACACGCCGCACCGGGCGTTGCAGGATCCCACCTTTGATGTCGAAACGCACGGTCAAGTCATTCACCGCCACCAGTGGCTGGGCGCGCACGGGCGTTTCTGTCTGTGTGGCGCCATGCATGCGCTTGGGCGTGCTCGTTCCTGTCATCTCGCCCAGTCGTGGCACGGCGGCAAGCAGTTCCTGCGTATAAGGGTGACTGGGTTCTGAGAAAATCACGCTGGCGGGGCTGTGTTCCACCATGCGCCCATGCTGCATCACCAGCACATCGTCGGCCATCTCGGCCACCACGCCCATGTCATGCGTGATCATGATGACGGAGATGCCGAGATCGGCTTGCAGCTTGCGGATCAACGCCAATATTTGCGCCTGCACGGTCACGTCCAGCGCCGTGGTCGGCTCGTCGGCAATCAGGATTTGCGGGTTCTGAGCCAGCGCCATGGCGATCACCACGCGCTGGCGCATGCCGCCGGAAAGCTCGTGCGGATACTGCTTCAACCGCCGCGCCGGCTCGGGAATCTGCACCTGATCGAGCAGTTCAAGCGCGCGTACGCGGATCGCATTTTCAGAAAGCCCGCCATGAGCGGAAATCGCGCCAGCCAGTTGCTTGCCAATGGAAAGCACCGGGTTGAGCGAGGTCATAGGCTCCTGAAAAATCATGCCGATATGAC
>ENA-ORCW01000586-ORCW01000586.1-marine-metagenome-genome-assembly--contig:-NODE-586-length-17527-cov-5.090258_pt1 | contig 17527 bp, 14 predicted proteins | sample MGYA00237784_ERZ508517 | MGnify/ENA primary metagenome ERZ508517 (study PRJEB26187, sample SAMN06268979) | marine metagenome | isolation source: Tt ae E1 feedstock associated aerobic enrichment on... | reverse complement strand
CGCACCCTGCGGCCTGAGACCTGGCCTCATCGACCCAGTTCGTCGGTTTCCGGCGGCGCGGACGGACAGGTGCGGTTTGCTGCGGTGCAGCAGAATCTACAGTGTCTGCGGCCTTCAGGAGCGCTTCGACCCGCACATGGTCGACCTCCACGCCCATCTCTTCCCACCAGTCGGTGAGGGCGTCGATGGCAGTGATTGACGTAGGGGCGGGCATTCAGAGGCTCTGGACCTTCGCGGCAGACATTGTAAGTGCTTAAGTAATTGCAGATATGGGCGGCAACTCTAAGGCCGAAGCGAGGAGAAACCAATGGCGGATGACGCTATGGAACGGGAATCGATGGAGTTCGACCTGGTGATCGTGGGCGGCGGCCCGTCCGGTCTCTCAGCCGCCATCCGGTTCAAACAACTGGCCAATGAGGCAGGCGAAGACCTGTCCGTGGTCGTTCTGGAAAAAGGCGGCGAAGTCGGCGCACACATCCTGTCGGGTGTGGTGATGGATCCGGTCGGCCTCGACAAGCTGATCCCCGACTGGCGCACCCGCGACGACCGTCCGCTGAAAACGGAAGTGACGGCCGACAAATTCCTGTTCCTCGGGCCGGAAGGCGTGGCGGACATGTCACTGCTGCCGATGCCGGACTTCATGAAGAACCATGGCAACTATACCGGCTCGCTGTCCAATGTGACCCGCTGGCTCGGCCAGGAAGCCGAGAATCTCGGCGTGGAAGTGTTCCCGGGCTTTGCCGCGTCTGAAGTCGTTTACGGTGAAGACGGCCGCGTGAAGGGCGTCGTCTCCGGTGTCATGGGCATCGCCGCCGATGGCAGCCATAAGGGCGACTACCAGCCGGGCATGGAACTGCTGGGCAAGTATGTCCTCTTCGCAGAAGGTGCCCGCGGGTCGCTGACGAAAGAACTGATCGCAAAGTTCAATCTCGATGAAGGCCGCGAGCCGCAGAAATTCGGCATCGGCATGAAGGAGCTGTGGGAGGTCCGGCCGGAGAACCACAAGCCCGGCCAGGTGACCCATACCATGGGGTGGCCGCTCGGTTCCAATGCCGGCGGCGGCAGCTTCATGTACCATCTGGAGGACAATCTGGTCTCCATCGGCTTCGTGGTGCATCTCAACTACGAGAACCCGTATCTCTATCCGTTCGCGGAGTTCCAGCGCTTCAAGCACCATCCGATGATCCAGCCGGTGCTGGAAGGCGGCCGGCGCATTGCCTATGGCGCGCGCGCCATCACCGAGGGCGGCTTCCAGTCGGTACCGAAGCTCGCCTTCCCGGGCGGCGCGCTGATCGGCTGCTCGGCGGGTTTCGTGAACGTGCCGCGCATCAAGGGCTCGCACAATGCGATGAAGACGGGAATGCTCGCCGCCGAATCGGCCTTCGAGGCCATCCAGGCGGGACGCGAGGGCGACGAGCTCGCCGATTACGAGGAGCGCTATCGCGGCTCCTGGGTCTACAAGGACCTCAAGGCGGTGCGCAATGTGAAGCCGCTCTGGTCGAGGCTCGGTCTCGTCGGCGGGCTGGCGCTCGGCGGGCTCGACATGTGGATGAACGAGCTGTTCGGCTTCTCCCTGTTCGGCACGATGAAGCATGGCAAGCCGGATTACGCGACTCTGAAGCCGGCGCGCTATGCCAGGAAGATCGAGTATCCCAAGCCCGACGGCGTGATCAGCTTCGACCGGCTGACGGACCTGTCCTTCTCCAACACCAATCACGAGGAGGACCAGCCGAGCCATCTGACGCTGAAGGACCCGGATATTCCGATTGCGAAGAACCTGCCGGAATATGACGAGCCGGCGCAGCGTTACTGCCCGGCGGGCGTCTACGAGGTCGTCTATGACGATGACGGCGAGAACCCGCGCTTCCAGGTCAACGCGCAGAATTGCGTGCACTGCAAGACCTGCGACATCAAGGATCCCGCCCAGAACATCAACTGGGTGACGCCGGAGGGCGGCGGCGGGCCGAACTATCCCAATATGTGACGGGACGCGGTTCCGCTGCCTCTGTCGGGCCCCGATGTGCCATGGAGGCGTTTCGAGGTGCGGTGCGGGGCCGGGGAGGCTGCATCTCCGGCCCGGCTGTCCTGGCGACTTGCGGGACACCTGGAAAACCCGCATGCTCTCCAAACGAACAGCCCGGCGTGCCTTTGGTGCCGGGCGCTGGCAGACCGGCTCTAGGAACGGATATTTCATGATGCTGCTTCGCCCGATCCGGACCCTTGGAATTGTTGCTGGCCTGGGGATCGCCGTGTCGGCATTCGCGGCCTCCGCATCGCAGCCGGGCGCCGACGCGCTGTCGTCGCTCTCCGGCAACTATCTCGCCGGACGGCATGCGATTCAGGAGCGCGACATGAGCGCGGCGGCGCGGTATTTCTCCGACGCGCTCGCGCAGGACCCCGGCAATGCCGCGCTCCTGGAGCGCGCCTTCGTCGCGGAGATGTCGGCGGGCAACATCACGCGCTCGGAGCGGCTTGCCGAACGGCTGATCGGCATCAACGAGCGCCACAGGATGGCGCACATCGTGCTGGGGCTGAAGGACTTCAAGCGCGGCCGCTACGACAGCGCGCTGAAGCATTTCGACGAGGCCTCCTACACGCCCATCGGCGAGCTGACGGCGGGGCTCCTGTCGGCCTGGGTCCATGCCGCCCAGCGCGACCCGACGGGCGCCTTCAAGGCGCTGGACGTGCTCGACCGCAATGATTCCTTCGGGATCTACAAGACGTTCCATTCCGCGCTGATCGCCGACATGCTCGGCATGGGCACGCGCGCCGGCCCGCTCTACAAGAAGGCCTATGACGAGGCGGGCACCTCGCTGCGTGTCGTGCAGGCCTATGGCAACTTCCTGGAGCGTCACGGCCGGCCGGAGGAGGCTGAGGCCGTCTACCGGGCTTATCTCGACAACGCGCCGGAGAACCCGCTGGTCCGGCAGGCCTACGACAATGTTCGCCACGGCATGTCGCCCCGGCCGTTCGTGCGCAATGCGCGTTCGGGGATCGGGGAGGCGATGTTCAGCCTGTCGAGTGCGTTGACCGACGAGACGGGCATCGATCTCGCGCTCGTCTATGTGCGCCTCGCGCTCGACGTGAAACCCGATCTCGTGGTCGCGCAGACGCTGCTCGGCGACATCTTCACCGATATGGGGCGCAACCAGGAGGCCATCGAGGCTTACGAGCTGGTGCCGGCCTCGTCGCCGCTGCGCAAGAATGCCCGCATCCGCGCGGCCGGCAATCTGGACGCGATGGGGCGTACCGACGAGGCGGAGGCCATGCTCAAGGCTCTCGTCGAGCGCGAGCCGGACAGCTACGACGCCTATATGACGCTCGGCAACATCATGCGCTCCCATTCGCGCTTCGAGGATGCCGCCGCCTACTACTCCAAGGTCATCGAGCTGATGGACACACCGATACCCCAGCAATGGACGGTGTTCTATTTCCGGGGCATGAGCTACGAGCGCTCCAAGCAGTGGGAGAAGGCGGAGGCCGATCTCCTGAAGGCGCTTGAGCTGCAGCCCGGCCAGCCGCTCGTGCTGAACTATCTCGGCTATTCATGGATCGATCAGGGCGTGCATCTCGACGAGGCGCTCGACATGATCAAGGAATCTGTCGATCAGCGCCCGAATGACGGCTATATCGTCGACAGCCTCGGCTGGGGCTATTACCGGCTCGGCCAGTACGAGAAGGCCGTCGAACAGCTCGAGCGGGCCGTGGAGCTCAAGCCGGACGATCCGATCATCAACGACCATCTCGGAGACGCCTACTGGAAGGTCGGGCGCAGGCTCGAGGCGCAGTTCCAGTGGCAGCACGCCAAGGACAGCGATCCCGAGCCCGATCTCCTGGAGACGCTGGACCGCAAGCTGGAGCGCGGCCTGAACGGGGCGGAGAAGCCCGGTCCGGAGCTCGCCCTGCCCGAGAACGACAAGAGGTCGTGACAAGGCGGTAACGGCGCGGCAGGACGACGGATGGCCTCGAATGCGGATCGGCGTGCGGTCGAACGCGCGCGCGCCAAGATCAATCTCACCCTCCATGTGGTCGGCCGGCGGGGCGATGGCTATCACCTGCTGGAGAGCTTCGTCGTCTTCGCCGAGGCGGGCGATGAGCTGGCCTTTGCGCCGGCTGACCGGTTCGCTCTGGAGGTGGCCGGACCCTTCGGCGGTGGACTGTCCGGCGGGGGCGATAATCTGGTCCTGCGTGCCGCGCATGCCTTGTCGGAGCGCTTTCCCGGCCGCATTCCGCCAACCCATTTGACGCTCGCAAAGCACCTGCCCGTCTCCTCCGGCATCGGCGGCGGCTCGGCGGATGCTGCGGCCGCGCTCAGGGGCCTGTGCGCGCTGGCCGGCCTCTCGCCCGGTGGCGACACGCTTCACGAGCTCGCGCGAGGGCTCGGCGCGGATGTGCCGGTCTGCCTCGAAAGCCGGGCCACCTTCATGGCCGGCATCGGCGAACGGCTCTCTGCGGCGCCCGGTCTGCCGGCCCATGGCGCGGTTCTGGTCAATCCGGGGCATGCCGTGTCGACGCCGGACGTCTTCGCCCGTCTCGATCTGACGCCGGGGGAGGGGGCGGGCGCGTCCCATCCGCCGCTGCCGGCCGGCGGCTGGCGCACGGCGGAAGAGCTCGCCGGGCTGCTTGGCGCGTGCCGGAACGATCTGGAGATCCCGGCGCGCGCGCTCGTGCCGGAGATCGACCAGGTGCTCGATGCGCTCGAGGCGTGCCCGGGCACGCTTCTTGCGCGCATGTCCGGCAGCGGGGCGACCTGCTTTGCCCTGTTCGGGTCCCGGGCGGACGCCGACGCGGCCGCCGGCCGGATCGCCACGGCCCATCCCGGCTGGTGGGTCGTGGCGACGGCGTTCCGTTAGGGCACATCGCCGTTCGGCCCGTTCGGCCGCGCTCAGAACGGGGCCGCGATGGGCTTGAAACGGTCACTCACATTGCCCGAAAGGGAAATGTCGTCGGGATCGAGCGCCAGGACGGGCTGTCCCTCCTCGAGGTTCATCTCGGTGAGGTCGACCCAGATCACGTTCGGGCTGTCGGTGAGTTCGAAATAATAGCGCTTCGTATTCAGGTTGGTCGCTGTGCGATACTCGGTGTTGTAAATGCCGAAGCCCTTGTAGGGCGCGCCGAACGGCACCGACACATTGCGTGCGATGGCGAGGATGCCGGCGGCCGCCTCGCGCTCGTTCTCCGGGTCGGGCAACAGGGCACGGTAGTAGGCGGCTCTCTGGAACCGGTCCACGGGATTGACGTTGCCGGGCAGCGGCATATCGCTCGCGGGCTTGGAGAAATCCTGCTTCTCGAGCAGCGCCAGTTGCTCGTCATAGGCCGGATCGTTCGTCATGATCGTGTATTGGCGACCATGATGGATCACGGGTTCTCCCTCGATGTACTCGATGATTGCGGAATCGCCCGTGGCGTCCTCGATCGCCAGATGCACATTTGCGTCGTGACCGTGGGCCTGCGCCATGACGACCTGCACATCCTCAAGGAGCGTCAGGGCCTCCTCCACGGTCGCCGCATTGTCCAGCACATATTGCGCCCACAGGCCGGCCTGAAGCCCTTTCTTGGCCGTATCCCGTTGCCCGTAGTCGGCGGCATTCAGATAGAGCATGTGCGCGGCAAGCCCGCGTTCGTTGATCCCGTCCGCGGACCCGATGCCGTAGATCGTCGTGACCAGGGTCGCGTATTTCGAGGTCCACTTCGCGGGGTTCTCCTCGACGACGACATCCGGCCCAACCTTGCCGCCATCGCGCTCGACGCCACGCGGAAACACCGTCAGAACCGGCTCCGTCGATTCGGGCCAGTCCATCGTCCGCCCGACCATCACGGCATAGTCGTTGTCGTTCCAGAGAATGCGGGTGCACGCGTCGGCCAGGTTGAAAGTCGCCATCGCTGCCCCGAGGGACACAATGCAGATGGCTGTCTTGCGGAACAGATTCATGACCAAGCCTCCCGAAACAACTTGAATTAACTTGTCCTTATTGCGCCAATCCCCAGTTCAGCTTTCGATAAGCTAGGGGAGAGGGACAAATAATGTCAATTCAAGGCGAGGCTGTTCGCGCGCGAAAGGCAACCCCGGGGAGGGGCCCGCGGGGGACGGGCAGACCCGCCTTCGCCTTTGCTTTCGATTCGGGAGGTAGGGTCAGTAGGCGCGGTCGATGCAGAAATCGACGGCCTTGACGAGCGCGTGCTTGTGGTCTGAATCTGGGAAGATCGCCAGCGCCTCGCGCGCGATGGCGCCGTAATGGCGGGCGCGCTCGATCGTGTCGTTGATCGCACCATGCGTCTCGATCAACGAGATGGCATGGGGAAGATCGTCCTCGGCCTGCTGGCCGTCCTGGAGGACCCGGGCCCAGAAGGCGCGTTCCTCCTCGTCGCCGCGCCGGTAGGCGAGCACGACAGGCAGGGTGATCTTGCCCTCGCGGAAATCGTCGCCCACCGACTTGCCGAGCAGTGCCTGCTTGCCCGAATAGTCGAGCGCATCGTCGATGAGCTGGAAGGCCAGGCCGAGATTGCGGCCATAGGACTGGAGCGCCTGTTGCTCGGCGCGGGGGTGCTCGGCAATCGCCGCGCCCACCTCGCCGGCGGCGGAGAACAGCGCGGCGGTCTTGGCGTCGATGATGCGCAGATAGGCATCCTCCGTGGTGGAGGTGTCCTTCTGTGCGGCGAGCTGGAGCACCTCGCCCTCCGCGATCACGGCGGCGGCGTGGGAGAGGATACGCAGCGCGTCGAGCGAGCGCGTCTCCACCATCATCTTGAAGGCCTGGCCCAGAAGATAGTCGCCGACGAGGACGCTCGCCTGGTTGCCCCACAGCATGCGCGCCGCCTTCTTGCCGCGGCGCAGCTCGCTCTCGTCCACCACATCGTCGTGGAGCAGGGTTGCGGTGTGCATGAACTCCACCGCCGCGGCGAGCTTGATATGATGGTCGCCGCGATAGCCGCACATCTGCGCGGCGGCGACGGTCAGCATCGGGCGCAGCCGCTTGCCGCCCGAATCGATCAGGTGATGGGCGACGTCCGGGATCATCTCGACGTCGGAATGGGCCCGGGACAGGATAGCCTCGTTCACGCGGGCCATATCCTCCGTGACAAGCGCCAAGAGGGGCTCGAGGCCCGACGACCCGTCTTCCTTGCTGTCGAATGGTACGACGACGCCCACCTGATCCACCACCACTATGCCTGATCGTTGTCTGCAGAAGGCGCCAGAATAGGGAGCCGGCGAGTCAGGGGTCAAGAGCGACTATTGGCCGCTTGAACCATCTCGTCTAGAGTTCGCCCGATCATGCGTGAGATCCTGCGTACCAACGATGCCGTCCTGATCTCCTATGCCGCCTCGCTTCTGGAGGACGCCGGCATCCATCATGCCGTCTTCGACGCCAATATGAGCGTGGTGGAGGGCAGCCTCGGCATATTGCCCCGGCGCCTGATGGTGGAGGACGGGAAGGCGACCCGCGCGGAGCGCCTCCTGGCCGAGGCCGGGATCGGGCAATGACGGTGGCCGATCCGGGCCGCGGCACGGCCCCCGATGGCGGCGGCGAGGCGGCAGGGGACGAGCTGACCGAGGACGGTTTCCTTGGCGGGCGCTTGCGCATCCTCCAGCCGAAGAAGGGCTATCGCGCCGGGATCGACGCGGTGTTCCTCGCCGCCGCCGTGCCCTGCGAGGCCGGAGACCGGGTGCTCGAGGCGGGCCTTGGCACGGGCGTTCCGGCCCTCTGCCTCATGGCCCGGGTGAAGGGCGTGCATGTGACGGGGGTCGAGATCTCGCCGTATCACGCAGGCCTCGCGCGCGACAACGCGGCCCGCAACGGCTTTGCCGATGCGCTCGATATCGTGGAGGGCGATATGCGCGAGATCACGCGGGCGCGGCACAGGGACCGCCTGATGCCGGGCAGCTTCCGCCATGTCTTCGCCAATCCTCCCTATTTCGAGCTCGGCCGGGTGCAGTCCTCGCCTCGCGATCACAAGCGCACAGCCCACGCCATGGCGGCGGGCGACCTTGAAAGCTGGATCAGGGCGATGACCGCCATGGCCGCACCGCGTGGCACGGTGACGCTCATCCACCGCGCCGATTCGCTGGGGGCGATCCTTGCGGGCTTCGCGCGCCGCGCGGGCAACGTGCGCGTGCTGCCGCTCTTTCCGCGGGACGGCGAGCCCGCGTCGCGCGTCATCGTCCAGGCCGTGAAGGGAAGCCGGGCCGGCACGAAGCTCCTGCAGGGGCTGGTCCTGCACGGGCCCGACAACGGTTTCACGCCGGCGGCGGAGGCGGTGCTGCGTCATGGGGCGGCGCTCGACGTCGCCTGACCGGCAGACCCCGGGGACTGGTTTCGGAACATTGTTGCACGATCGTATAATTTTGGGCGCTGTCTTGCGCGCCCCGGCCGGTCATCCTATGTCATTCGGGCCATGAGTGAACGCGATGGAACCTTCCTGTCCCGGCTTGCGGGTATCGTGCCCACGCGCTGGCGGCGAAAGCGGCCGGTGGTGCCGGTGGTCAGGCTTGCCGGAACGATCGGCATGGGCGCACCGCTGCGCCCCGGCCTGACGCTCGAATCCGTCAATCCGGCGCTGGAACGCGCCTTCAAGGTCAAGGGCGCGGCAGCGGTCGCGATCCTGGTCAATTCTCCGGGCGGATCGCCGGTCCAGTCCAATCTCATCTTCAATCGCATCCGGGCGCTGGCGGAAAAGCACGACCGGAAGGTCTTCGTCTTTGCGGAGGACGTCGCGGCGTCCGGCGGCTATTTCATCGCCCTGGCCGGCGACGAGATCTATGCCGATCCGAGCTCTATCGTCGGCTCCATCGGCGTCATCTCGGCGAGCTTCGGCTTCGTGAAGGCCATCGACAAGCTCGGCGTGGAGCGGCGTGTCCATACGTCGGGCGAGAGCAAGTCGACGCTCGATCCGTTCCAGCCGGAGAAGCCGGAGGACGTGGCACGCCTCAAATCGGTGCAGGAAGACGTGCACGAGACCTTCAAGGCGGCGGTTGCCGCCCGACGCGGCGCGCGGCTGAAGGCCGATGGCGGGGACCTGTTCACCGGCGCCTTCTGGTCGGGCGTCAAGGCTGTGGATCTGGGGCTCATCGACGGGCTTGGCGACATGCGCCAGGTGATCGAGGCGAAGTTCGGCGACAAGGTCGTCTTCCGGCCGGTTGGCCGCGAGCGCGGCCTCCTCAGGCGGCTGAGCCTGCCACGCATGGGCGGGCGGCTGGCCGGTTTCGATATGGACGGCGGCGGCTCGATCGCGGAAGATGCGATAGCGGCCCTTGAAACGCGCGCATTGTGGTCGCGCTTCGGATTGTAGTCGGAGGTTCTGATACCATGCTGATCCGTGCCATCCTGATCGCTCTTGCTGCGGGCCTTGCCCTCATGGCCATGCGGCGGCTCGCCGATGGCGCGCGCCGCGCGCGCCAGACCGTCCGGCGCGATCCGCGCAGCGGGCGCGGGCGCGAGCTTCCCGTCCTCAGGCAGGACCCGCGCACCGGCGTCTACCGCCCCTCCGACGAGGAGTGAGGATCGGGCCGGCGAAGAGCGGCGGCGACGCCTGTTGACGGTCGCCGTGCTCCTGCCTAGTGTGCGCCGCATCCAGACACCGCCCGCACCCCGGCGCTCCCGCCGGCCGGGCTTCAATGCTTGCGACAGATGCGCGCCACCGATATCTCGGTCGAGACCGATTCCTTTCTTTCTCCCAAGCGCTCCTTCCAGGGGCTGCTCCTCACGCTGCAACGCTACTGGGCGGAGCAGGGCTGCGTCATTCTCCAGCCCTACGACATGGAGGTCGGCGCGGGCACGTTCCATCCCGCGACGACGCTGCGCGCGCTCGGCCCGAAGCACTGGCGCGCGGCCTATATCCAGCCGTCCCGGCGGCCGGGCGACGGGCGCTATGGCGAGAACCCGAACCGGCTTCAGCACTATTACCAGTTCCAGGTGATCCTGAAGCCCTCGCCGGACAACCTCCAGGACCTCTATCTCAACAGCCTCTATGCCATCGGCATCGACCCGGAAAACCACGATATCCGCTTCGTTGAGGACGACTGGGAGAGCCCGACGCTGGGCGCCTGGGGGCTCGGCTGGGAGGTGTGGTGCGACGGCATGGAGGTCTCGCAGTTCACCTATTTCCAGCAGGTCGGCGGTTTCGACTGCTCGCCCGTCTCCGGCGAGCTGACCTACGGGCTGGAGCGGCTGGCCATGTATGTGCAGGGCGTGGACAATGTCTACGAGCTCAATTTCAATGGCCGTGACGGCGCCGAGCGCACCACCTATGGCGACGTCTTCCTGCAGTCCGAACAGGAATATTCGCGCTTCAATTTCGAGCATGCCGACACGGAGATCCTGTTCCGCCATTTCGAGGATGCGGAGCGGGAATGCCGTGCGCTGCTGGAGGCGGGGCAGGCGGGCGAGGAGCGCCATCTGATGGCGTTGCCGGCCTATGACCAGTGCATCAAGGCCTCCCACATCTTCAACCTTCTCGATGCCCGCGGCGTGATCTCGGTCACCGACCGGCAATCCTACATCCTGCGCGTGCGCGAACTCGCCAAGGGCTGCGCCGCCGCCTGGCTCAAGACGGCCGGGGGAGGGGCGGACCATGCCTGAGCTGCTTCTGGAGCTGTTCTCCGAGGAGATCCCCGCGCGCATGCAGCGCAAGGCGGCGGACGATCTCAGGCAATTGGTGACCGATGCGCTGGTGGCGGAGGGGCTCGTCTATGAGGGCGCCCGGGGATTTGCCACGCCGCGCCGGCTGGCGCTCTCCGTCCAGGGGCTGCCCGGCCGCCAGCCCGACCGCAGGGAGGAGCGCAAGGGCCCGCGCGTCGGCGCGCCGGAGAAGGCCATCGAGGGCTTCCTGGGCTCGCTCGGCGGCCTGACGCTCGACGACTGCGAAACGCGCGAAGACAAGAAGGGCGCCTACTACGTCGCTGTGATCGAGCGGCCGGGGCGGGCGGCGGAAGAGATCGTCGCAGGCATCGTGCCGGAGGTGATCCGCAAGTTCCCGTGGCCGAAATCCATGCGCTGGGGCACCGGAGAATTGCGCTGGGTTCGCCCGCTGCACTCCATCCTGTGCGTCTTCGACGGCGAGACGGTGCCGCTGGAGATTGCCGGCATCGTGTCGGGGCGGACGACATACGGCCATCGTTTCATGGCGCCGGAGCCGCTTGAGGCGGCGAGGCTCGACGACTACGAGCCCGCGCTCAAGGCGGCCCGCGTCGTTCTCGATTCGCAGGAGCGCGCCGAGGCGATCCGCAACGGCGCGCGCAATCTCGCCTTCGCGCAATCGCTGGAGCTGATCGAGGACGAGGCGCTGATCGCGGAGAATGCGGGGCTTGCCGAATGGCCGGTCACGCTGATGGGACGGTTCGACGAGGCGTTCCTCGCCGTGCCGCCGGAGGTGATCGTCACGGCGCTGAAGGCTCACCAGAAGTGCTTCGCGCTCAACGATCCCGAGCGCACGGCCCCGTTCGGCGGGGCGGCGCTGTCGAACCGCTATATTCTCGTGTCCAATCTGGAGGCGCGCGACGGCGGCCGGAAGATCGTCGAGGGCAATGACCGGGTGATCGCCGCGCGGCTCTCCGACGCCCGCTTCTTCTGGGACACCGACCGCGCGACACCGCTTCAGGAGATGACCGGGGCCCTTGCCGCCGTGCGCTTCCACGAGGAGCTCGGCTCCATGGCGCAGAAGGTGGCGCGGGTCGAGACGCTTGCCGGCGAGATCGCGGGCACGATCGGCGCGGATCCGGAGAAGGCCATGCTGGCGGCGCGGCTTTGCAAGGCCGATCTCGTCTCCGGCATGGTCGGCGAGTTCCCGGAGCTGCAGGGCCTGATGGGGCGCTATTACGCGCTCGAGCAGGGCATCGACGCGGAGGTCGCCGACGCGGTGGCGGAGCATTACCGCCCGCAGGGGCCATCCGACGCCCTGCCCTTGAGCGCGGTGGCCCAGGCCGTCGCTGTCGCCGACAAGCTCGACACGCTGATCGGCTTCTGGGCGATCGGCGAGAAACCGACCGGCTCCAAGGACCCCTACGCGCTGCGCCGGGCGGCACTCGGCATTATCCGCATCGTGCTCGAAGGCGAACTGCGCCTCAGGCTCCTGCCGCTGGCGACCGCACACGAAGGCGTGCCGGCGGGCGAGGGGGGACGGGACGCATTGGCCGCCGACCTCCTCGACTTCTTCGCCGACCGGCTGAAGGTCTATCTGCGCGAACAGGGCGCGCGGCACGATCTCATCGACGCGGTGTTCGCGCTCGGCGGGCAGGACGACCTTCTCATGATCGTGCGCCGGGTGGAGGCGCTCGGGCGGTTCCTGGAGACCGACGACGGGACGAACCTGCTCGCCGGCGTCAAGCGCGCCGGCAACATCCTGCGCATCGAGGAGAAGAAGGACGGGCGCGCCCATGACGGCGCGCCGGACCCGGCGCTCTTCGAACAGGACGAGGAGCGTGCCCTGGCCTCCGCCATCGACGAGGCGGAGATGCGCGCGGCCGACGCGGTCGCCGCGGAGGATTTCGAGGCCGCCATGGCGGCCATCGCGACGCTGCGTTCGCCGGTCGACGCGTTTTTCGACGCGGTGACGGTGAATGCGGACGACGAGGCCCTGCGCGATAATCGCCTCCGGCTCCTGAGCCGGATTCGCGCGGCGACGCGGGCCGTCGCGGAGTTTTCCAGGATCGAGGGATGATCCTCTGGACGCGATTGTCCCGCTCTTGCCATATTGCGGTGCAGCATGATCCTGGATTGCGCTCGGTGCATGTGGAGTCTCACAGGGGCTGTCCGGCCGGCGGCGCCGGGGCTGTGAACGTGGTGAAGAGGGATTTGCAATGACGGCGACGACCACGCGTAAGTGGGTATACCGGTTCGGCGACGGGGCCGCCGACGGCACGGCGGATATGCGCGAGCTGCTCGGCGGCAAGGGCGCGAACCTCGCGGAGATGTGCAATCTCGGCCTGCCGGTGCCGCCCGGGTTCACCATCACGACGGATGTCTGCAATTTCTACGACCGCAACGGCCGGACCTACCCGGACGGGCTGGACCGGGAGGTGACGGGCGCGCTCGAGGCGGTCGGCGAGCAGGTCGGCGCCCGTTTCGGCGACCCCGCGCATCCGCTGCTCGTCTCGGTGCGCTCCGGCGCTCCGGCCTCCATGCCGGGCATGATGGACACGGTGCTCAATCTGGGCCTCAACGACGAGACGGTCGAGGGGCTCGCCAGAAAGGCCGGTGACCGCCGCTTCGCCTTCGATTCCTATCGCCGCTTCATCCAGATGTATTCCGACGTCGTGCTCGGCGTCGACCACGGGCTGTTCGAGGAGGCGCTGGAGACCTACAAGGAGCGCAACGGCTTCACGCTCGACACCGAGCTCGGCGCGGAGGACTGGCAGACCGTCATCGAGAGTTACAAGGCCATCGTCGCGGAGGAGCAGGACCAGCCCTTTCCCCAGGATGTGCACGAGCAGCTCTGGGGCGCCATCGGGGCGGTGTTCGGCTCCTGGCAGAACCCGCGCGCGGTGACCTATCGCACCCTGCACGACATTCCCGACCACTGGGGCACGGCCGTCAATGTGCAGGCCATGGTGTTCGGCAATATGGGCGACACCAGCGCCACGGGCGTGGCCTTCACGCGCAACCCCTCGACCGGCGAGAAGGAGCTCTATGGCGAGTTCCTGGTCAATGCGCAGGGCGAGGACGTGGTGGCCGGCATCCGCACGCCGCAAAGCATCACGGAGGCGGCGCGGATCGAATCGAAGTCCGAGATGCCCTCGCTCGAGGCCGTCATGCCCGGGCCCTTCAAGGAGCTCACCGCGATCTATGAGCGCCTGGAGGCCCATTACCGGGACATGCAGGACCTCGAATTCACCATCCAGGAGGGCAAGCTCTGGATGCTGCAGACGCGGTCTGGAAAGCGCACGACGCGCGCCGCCCTCAAAATTGCCGTCGACATGGTCGAGGAAGGCCTGATTTCCAAGGAGGTGGCGCTTGGCCGCATCAAGCCGTCCTCCCTCGACCAGCTTCTCCACCCGACACTCGATCCCGAGGCGGACCGCGAGGTTCTCGCGACGGGTCTGCCGGCCTCTCCGGGGGCGGCGAGCGGCGAGATCGTGTTCGATTCCGACGAGGCGGAGCATCTGCGTTCGCTCGGTCGGAAGGTGCTTCTGGTGCGCGTGGAGACGAGCCCGGAGGACATTCACGGCATGCACGCCGCGGAAGGCATTCTCACCACGCGCGGCGGGATGACGAGCCATGCCGCCGTTGTCGCGCGCGGCATGGGCAAGCCCTGCGTCTCGGGCGCGGGCGGCGTGCGCGTGGATTATGCGAAGGAGGAGCTCGTCGCGGCCGGAACGACCCTGAAGAAGGGCGACATCGTCACCATCGACGGCTCGACCGGCCAGGTGATGAAGGGCGAGGTTCCGACCATCAAGCCGGAGCTCTCCGGCGACTTCGCCAAGCTCATGGGCTGGGCCGACGAGGTGCGCCGGCTGAAGGTGCGCGCCAATGCGGAGACCCCGGCGGATGCCCGCACCGCGCGCGAATTCGGCGCGGAAGGCATCGGGCTGTGCCGCACCGAGCACATGTTCTTCGACGAAGACCGCATTGTCTCGGTGCGCGAGATGATTCTCGCCGACACGGAGGCGGGGCGCCGCGAGGCGCTGCAGAAGATCCTGCCCATGCAGCGCGCCGATTTCGTGGAGCTGTTCGAGATCATGGGCGGGCTGCCGGTCACCATCCGTCTGCTCGACCCGCCGCTGCACGAGTTCCTGCCGCACTCCGACGAGGAGATCGCGCAGGTTGCGAAGGGCATCGGCGCGGATCCGGAGGCGCTGAGGGCGCGTGTCGGCGAGCTGAAGGAATTCAATCCCATGCTCGGCCATCGCGGCGTGCGGCTCGCCATCACCTATCCGGAGATCGCGGAGATGCAGGCCCGCGCCATCTTCGAGGCGGCCATCGAGGCGGCGGAGCGCACGGGCAGCCCCGTGACGCCCGAGGTCATGGTGCCGCTGGTCGCCACGCGCGCCGAGCTCGACATGACGAAGGAGCGCATCGTTCAGGTCGCCGAACGAGTGCAGGCGGAGACCGGCAAGGCGCTGACCTATCTGATCGGCACCATGATCGAGCTGCCGCGGGCCTGCCTGCGCGCCGGCGATATCGCGGAGACCGCGGAGTTCTTCTCCTTCGGCACCAACGATCTCACGCAGACGACCTTCGGCATCAGCCGCGACGATTCCGCACGGTTCCTGTCGGACTACACCGCGAAGGGCATTCTGGAGACGGACCCCTTCGTCTCCATCGACCGAGAGGGGGTCGGCGAGCTGGTGCAGATCGCCGCGGAGCGCGGGCGTGCCCAGCGCGCCGACATCAAGCTCGGAATCTGCGGCGAGCATGGCGGCGATCCGGCCTCGATCCGGTTCTGCGAGGAGATCGGGCTCGACTATGTGTCCTGCTCGCCCTTCCGCGTTCCGATCGCGCGGCTGGCCGCGGCCCAGGCTGTCGCCTCCGGCAAGTTGTAGGCTGCGCGCGCAACGGTGCGCGGTCCATGCTCCCATTGCCTTCCCGATGCGGGCGGATCCTGCGTGCCGCCCGCATTTTCGTGCATTAACCACCCCACCAACTTGCTGTGGCAATTGAAAAAATAGGGCTGGCGGTTTGGTTGCGGCTATGGTTAACCTATGTTAAACGGCTTCAGGACATGATCGGTAAGCCATCGGGGTCCGGTGGCTTGAGGGAAATCGGTCGGAGCGGGGGAGTTCGCGTGACTGGCTTCTGGCGCGACCAGGAAGGCGCAGACGAGTTTTACGGGGTAGCCGAACCTGAACCTGGCAAGGGGCAGGGGACGCGAATCGTGCCCTATATCCTCGCCGGCATCACACTCATCGGCGGCGTTGCCTTCATCGGGCACTATCTCGGGCAGAACGCCTCGGCGCGTGGGGCACCGGGATCGGAATGGTCCGAGGTCGTCGAGCAGCCGACGACGATCATCCGCAAGGCCTCCCTCCTTCATTCCTCCGATCCTCTTGAGACAACCCGTGACGTACCGATGATCGCCGAGCAGGCGGTCATCGAGCAGTTCAGGACCGATCTGCGCACCACGATGATCAGCCTGCCATCCGCCGAATCGCGGCTGGAGGCCGGCGAGTCCGTGATCTATTCCCCGGCGGTGGCCAAGCTCAACGACATGTTCGAGCGCGGGCAGGAGACGCGCAAGCAGGTGGTCGCCGCGCGCAAGCGCCGTGCCGCGGAGGAAAGCTGCCTCGCGCGGGCCATCTATTTCGAGGCGCGTTCGGAATCGGAGCTCGGTCAGAAGGCCGTCGCCAAGGTGATCATGAACCGGGTCAAGGATCCGGAATATCCGAGCACCGTGTGCGGCGTGGTCTTCCAGAACCAGGACAAGCTCAACGCCTGCCAGTTCTCCTTCGCCTGCGACGGCAAGCCCGACCGCCCGAAGGCCGGACCGGCCTGGACCAAGGCGCGCGCGCTGGCCAGCGAGGCGCTCGATGGACAGCTCTCCGTTGCCAATATGGACGGCGTGCTGAACTACCATGCCGATTACGTCCAGCCGCGCTGGGCCCGTTTCATGAAGCGGGTGGTCAAGATCGGCCGGCATATCTTCTACAACGACTCATAAGGGTTCGCAGCCGGTGTCCGCGCGAAGGAACAGCCATCGGACCTGACCGTGCGGTGGCTGATCTGCTTCGATGGACAGTCTTCTGCGGCCTGATTAGAGTCGGTCTCACGGTCCGACGGAATCGGCCCCCGCGCCGGGGCAGCCTGCCGGATTTGGTCACATGCCGGGAGGTTGAGCATCATGCAAGTGTGGACATTCGTCGACGGCAAATGGGTGGAGGGCAACCCCATGCTGATGGGGCCGATGACCCATGCCTCCTGGCTGGCCTCCACCGTGTTCGACGGCGCGCGCGCCTTCGAGGGGGTGACGCCCGATCTCGACCGCCATTGCGGGCGCATGGTCAAGTCGGTCGGGGCGATGGGGCTCAAGACGCTCCATTCGCCGGGCGAGCTGGTGGAGATTGCGACGGAGGGCGTGGCGAAGTTCCCGAAGGATTCGGCGCTCTATATCCGGCCCATGTACTGGGCGGAGCATGGCGGCTACATGTCCGTGCCGGCCGATCCGGACTCGACGCGCTTTTGCCTGTGCCTGCACGAAGCGCCGATGCTGCCGGCGAAGGGCTTTTCGGTGACCGTCTCTTCGAAACAGCCGCCGACAAACAGCGACAGCGCCAGCACAGCCACGATACGAATCATGGTTCGATCCTCCGGAACACCAGCAGTGCGCCGCCGAACGCCGCGACCAGCCATCCGAAAAGGCTCGCGAGTGCGACACCTGGCGGGAAGGGCAGGGCCTCGGCGATGCCGGCCATGCCCGTTAGCGATTTCGCGCCACCGAGTGCGGCCAGATTGAACAGCCGGAAGGCGTCGCCGGGCGAGGCGACCAGAAGCCAGGGAAACAGTGTCGTTGCGAAAATCCCGTCTCCGTCCACCAGAAGCATCGCCAGCAGACCGAGATCGTAGAGGACTACGGCGACGAGCCAGACACCGACGGCAAG
>ENA-ORCW01000585-ORCW01000585.1-marine-metagenome-genome-assembly--contig:-NODE-585-length-17606-cov-5.161390_pt1 | contig 17606 bp, 19 predicted proteins | sample MGYA00237784_ERZ508517 | MGnify/ENA primary metagenome ERZ508517 (study PRJEB26187, sample SAMN06268979) | marine metagenome | isolation source: Tt ae E1 feedstock associated aerobic enrichment on... | reverse complement strand
CCTGCTTCAGTGTTTCGAGGTTCACGCTTTCTTCGGCGGCCTCGAAGCCTACGGTAGCCGCGTGTTCCAGGATCCAGCCGCGCATCACGCCAGCAATCACGCCATATTCCAGCGGAGGCGTCACGAGGCGGTTGCCGAACCGGGCAAAGATATTGGCAATCGAGCTACAGGCGACGTGCCCGTCCATCGTGCAATAGAGCGCATCGTCGAAACCGGCGGCCCGGGCCTGCCGGTGTCCGGCGACGGCGTCTGTATAAGCAAGGGTCTTGTAGCGCGCAGACGGCGCTGTCGGATTGCGCCGGATCGTGCTGAGACCAAGGCGCACCGGCGGTGACGGACATTGCGGTTGCAGAGACGAAAAGCTCGCGAGCAGCGTTGGCGCCTGGTCCGCTGCGGCTTCCAGCCCGCGCCCCAGATCAAGGTCGCCGAGAGCGAGGCTGATCTCGCGGCGCTCGCCGAGCGCGAGGCACGCCTGCGCGCGGCGGGCTACACTCATGAGGAGCTTCTCGACCGCGACCGCCTGTTCGCGCTCCTGCCCGCCCTGTCGCCCCATTGCATGGGCGGCCTCGCCTCCCTCGGCGACGGGTTCGCCGAACCCTACCGCACGACCTTCGCCTTCGCGCGCAAGGCGCGCGCGCTGGGCGTCGTCTTTCACGAGGAGACGACGGTGGAGGACATTGCGCGTGCCGGCGACGGCTTCGAGGTGAAGACGGGCAGGGGCACGCTCGCGGGCGCCAGGCTCGTCAACTGCGCCGGCGCCTGGTCCGGCCGCTTCGCGGAGCGGCTTGGCGAGCCCGTACCCCTCGAACCCATGGCGCCGATGATGATCGTCACCGCCCGTGTCGCGCCGTTCTGCGACGCTGTTGTCGGCGCGACCGCGCGGCCGCTCTCCTTCAAGCAGATGCCGAACGGCACGGTGGTGATCGGCGGCGGGCGGCTCGGTAGCTCGAACCTCGCCACGGGACGCACGGATATCGACTTCGGCGAGCTTGCAAGGACAGCGCGGACGGCGGCGGAAATCTTCCCCGTCATGGCGGCCCAGCGCATTGTGCGCTGCTGGGCCGGCATCGAGGGGCGCATGCCCGACGACATCCCGGTGATCGGGCGGTCCTCCACCACCGACGGTGTCGTCCACGCCTTCGGCTTTTGCGGCCATGGCTTCCAGCTCGGCCCGGCCGTCGGGTCCATCGTCGCGGACCTCGTCGTCACCGGCCAGACCGATATGCCCATAGAACCCTTCTCGATCCGCCGCTTCGCGACAACGGGCTGACAGGCACCGGCGGGAGGTGCGGAATGCCCGGCCGGTTGCGATGCGCCTCGCTGCGCGCCCACAGCAAAACCGGCATTGCCGGCCCCGCCCGGATCGGCTATTGTCCGCCGCGTTCGGGCCAGAGCGGCCCGTCCCATAGGCACCCGTAGCTCAGCTGGATAGAGCGCTGCCCTCCGAAGGCAGAGGTCAAGTCTGGCGATGGTTGCTGGTGTTGGAAGAAAGAAGTGACTAAACAACGGTTTGAGCGGATGTCGGGTTCGCTCTTCAGGCCGACGAAAATCTCGCGTAAGCATGGCGTAAGCACCTCGCGAACGGTATGCACCCGTAGCTCAGCTGGATAGAGCGTCGCCCTCCGAAGGCGAAGGCCACAGGTTCGAATCCTGTCGGGTGCGCCATTTTTTCCATAAAATACAACGACTTGGACTTCGTTCGGAACGGGCGCAGTTTGAAAGCGCAGCCTTCGGCAGTTCTGTCCAGACGGGCGTATCGAGCGGTTGAAGAGCCGTGCGATTAGCCGCTGCTCCGTTCGAGAGATCAATTTGCTCACCGCTGACCGGGATACCCACCTGCGCGCAAGAGACCTCATTTCCTGAGATAGGCAGCGAGCTCATCCGGTGTTCCCCTCGGGAAGGCTTCTCTCAGATGGTCAAGGAAAGCCGACACGCGGGCGCTCAGCAACCGGCGCGTCGGATAGAGCGTCCACAATGAGATTTCCGATCCTTCGACGTCGCCCCAGTGGATCAGCGTGCCGTCGGCGAGATCGTGGCTGACGAGGGATATTGGCAGGCACGCCGCGCCCACGCCCATTCGGGCCGCATCGCGAACCATGACAAGCGACGACAGACTGAGGATCGGAGTGACGGAAATGCTCGCTCGGCCTGTTGTCGCCATCACGTTCCATGCTTCCGTCTGTTGCGCCGTCCCGCGTACGACGGCGGGAGCCGCCGCTCCGTTTGCCGGTCGCGGTAGATCGGGGCTTGCCACGACCACCAGCCGGTCGCGCAGGAAGGTCCGCCCGACAAGGCTCTCATCCGGCTCCGGGTTGACCCGGATCACCAGGTCATAGGCTTCCTCGATCATATCGACGGCCCGGTCCTCGGTCGTCACCTCAAGCCGGACCTCCGGGTATTTCAGCGCAAAGTCGGCGGCCAGCTTTCCCATCGCGGTCTGCGAGAAGAGCAGGGGTGCGCTGATCCGCAATCTTCCGCGTGGGTTTTGGCCACCCGAGGCGATCGCGGTGGCGGTCTCGTCAATCTCGGTGAGCAACTGGCTTGTCCGCTCGAACAGTGCGCGCCCTTCCTCTGTCAGCTTCAGGTCGCGCGCGCCCCGCTCGAACAGCCGCAAGTCGAGGCTTGCCTCCAGTTCCGCTACGCGGCGGGACAAAGTCGCCTTGGGACGTCCCGCGGCTCGGGATGCCTTTCCGAACCCGCCGTGGCGGGCGACCAAATTGAAGTCGGCGAGAGCAAGAAAGTCCATAAGCGTTCCATCAATGAGACGGTCTGTCTAGATATAGCCTCTATTGGTGCGAATGTGGATCGCTAATTTGAGGTCAGGCAAACACCTGAACCCAAGGAGTAACACCATGACCATTCTCGTAACCGGCGCGACCGGCAATGTCGGAAGCAACGTCGTTGAACAGCTCGTCAACCGCGGCGCCGATGTCCGCGCCCTCGTCCGCGATCCCGCAAAGGCCAGCTTCCCCTCGGGCGTCGATGTCATCCAGGGCGACCTGCTCGACGTCGACTCGCTGCGCGCCGCCATGCAGGGCGTCTCGACGCTGTTCCTGCTGAACGGTGTCGTCGCCGATGAGTTCACACAGGCGCTGATCGCGCTCAACGTCGCCCGCGAAGCCGGGATCGAGCGGATCGTCTATCTGTCGGTGATCCACAGCGACATCTACGTCAACGTGCCGCATTTCGCCGGCAAGTTCGGTGTCGAACGGATGATCGAGCAGATTGGGATGGGCGCCACCATCCTGCGCCCCGCCTATTACATGGACAACGAGATCACGATCAAGGACGTGGTCACCGGCTACGACATCTACCCGATGCCGATCGGCCACAAGGGGCTGGCGATGATCGATGCACGCGATATCGGCGAGATTGCCGCGATCGAGCTGGTCCGCCGCGAGCAATCGCCCACGCCCCTCCCGCTCACTCGCATCAACCTGGTCGGCCCGGACACGCTGACCGGTGCGAACGCGGCCGCCATCTGGAGCGATGTTCTCGGCCGCGAGATCGCCTATCCGGGCGACGACACCGCCGGGTTCGAGCAGAACATGCGCCAGTTCATGCCGGGGTGGATGGCCTACGACATGCGTCTGATGGCCGAGCGCTTTGTATCCGACGGCATGCTGCCCGAGGCCGGCGATGTGGACCGGCTCACCACGCTGCTCGGCCGCCCGCTGCGCTCCTACCGCGATTACGTCGCGCAGATTGCCGGCTGACCTCCAATCTCCGAACAAGGACCACCCACATGATCTATTCAACCGCCACCGTTCCGGTAAACCCGGAAGGCGAAACCCCGCTCACCCGCGAGCAGGTCTGGAAGGGCCTGGAGCTGAAAGCGCGCGACGCCCGGCTTTTCCTCCCGCCCGGCCTGTGCACAAAATGCGACGTCACCGAGGAAAGCGCCACGCACTTCGTCCGTGACGCCACCATCGGTGGCGCCGACCTGCGCGAGATCATCGTGTTCGAGCCGCAACGAAAGGTCACCTTCTTCCAGGCAACAGGCCCGCGCGAAGGCGCCATCGTCAACGAGCTGTTCGAGGACGAAGCCGGCGCGCTTCAGCTCAAATTCTACTGTTACCTCGGACTGTGCGACAAGGAGCCGAACGGCCCCGAGGAACAGGCCGAGCAGAAACAATTCGACAGCGACAAGGGCTACAAGGCCGCCTTGCTGTCCACGCTGAAGCGCACCCGTGAGTTGCTCGGCGAAGGCAAGCTCTGATCCTCACGCCTTGGCGGCCCCTTGCTGTCGGCGCGCCTTGCGGCGATCGCGCATCCTCTCGGCACGGCTGCGATCCTCGGTTTCGGTGCCCCGGCGGCGACGGTTTTCGCCGCGCTGCACGGCGCCGGAAACGGCATCCTGACGATCGCCAAGGGAACCCTGCCGCTCGCGATTTTCGGGCCTGCCGGTTACGGATTCCGCCAGGGGGTTCTCATGATTCCCGCACGCTTCGCTCAGGCGGGAGCGCCGTTTCTCTTCGCGCTGCTCATGGAGCGCTACGGCGCCTCCGCGCTGCTCCTGACGGCCGTACTCGGCGCCGCCAGCTTTGCCGCTCTCCTTGTCCTCAATCCTTCACCAAAAGTTGAATGCACATGAGACTTCGTACGCTTCCCGATCCCGATTCGATGCCAGCCCTCGACCGGCGATTTGCCCTTGAACGACCCGCCGGCGGTCTCACCGCTGGCTTGCAGCACCCACCGCGCATCTTGCTACTCTACGGATCGCTACGCGATCGCTCTTATTCCCGCCTGGTCGTGGAGGAGGCCGCGCGTCTCGTGCGCTTCTTCGGTGGCGAACCACGCATCTTCGATCCGTCCGATCTTCCATTACCGGATCAAGTGGCTGGCGACGATCACCCGGCGGTTCGTGAGCTGCGCGAGCATGCGATGTGGTCGGAAGGGGAAACTTCTGAGCCCCTCGCGTCGCCGTGCCTGCATTGTCCATGTTCGGACAGTTCTGCCGAGAGTATCGGAGCGCCGGGTATGCCGCGTGCTGGGGCAGCATCGTTCCACGCAGCGTCGCATTCCTCTCGGCCGGGACGATGAGCAGCAGCTGACCGAGGACATCGTCCGCACTGGCCCGTCGCTTTGGTCGCTACGGCTATCGCAAGATCGCCGAACTCCTGCGCAGCCAGGCGGGCTGGGTGGTCAACGACAAGCGGGTCGAGCGCATCTGGCGGCAAGAGGGGCTGAAAGTTCCAGCCAAACAACCGAAGAAAGGCCGGCTCTGGCTCGCCAGCGGATCATGCATCCGCCTGCGCGCTGAGCGGCCCAACCATGTCTGGTCCTATGACTTTATCGAGGATCGACCCCATGACGGAAGGAAGTATCGCATGCTCAACGTGATCGACGAGTTCACGCATGAAGCGCTGGCGATCCGCATCGATCGCAAACTCAACTCCACCGACGTTATCGGCGTTCTGTCCGATCTCTTCATCCTGCGCGGCGTGCCCGAGCACATTCGCTCCGACAACGGCCCGGAGTTCATCGCCACGGCAGTCCAGGACTGGATCGCATCTGTTGGGGCGAAGACTGCCTACATCGCACCGGATCGCACCGGGCAGTCCGTGGGAGAACGGCTACATCGAGAGCTTCAATGCCCGGCTGCGCGACGAGCTTCTCGACGGCGAGATCTTCTATACGCTCGCCGAAGCCAGGATCATCGTGGAAAGCTGGCGCCGACATTACAACACCGTGCGCCCTCACGTATCGCTTGGCTATAAGCCGCCCGCCCGGGAAGTCTTCATCCCCGCGTTTGCTGCTCGGGCGGCCCTGCAACCCAGACCAGCGACGTCGCCCGCGCTGGCACCGCGACCATCAATGCACTAACATTTACGCTGGACTCGTCTGTGGGGGCCGATCAAGGGCGAGTGACGATAAGGAGCTATCCCCACGCGGGTGGGGGAACCGCCATGGTGCAGATCCCCTTCGCCGGGGCGGAGGGTCTATCCCCACGCGGGTGGGGGAACCATTGAGGCACAGGGTCTCGCCCAGCAAGGGAGAGGTCTATCCCCACGCGGGTGGGGGAACCCGCTCGGGGGAGACCCCGCAGCGGGCGTTTGCGGGTCTATCCCCACGCGGGTGGGGGAACCTCGACGACGGACCTTTCGGCGCTTCTGTGGTGGGGTCTATCCCCACGCGGGTGGGGGAACCATGTGCGACCGGCTGGACCGCAAGCTCGAGTCGGGTCTATCCCCACGCGGGTGGGGGAACCCCTTGATGTATTCGGCGTGCTCGCGGCTAGCAGGGTCTATCCCCACGCGGGTGGGGGAACCAGTTTCAGACCATCGTTGTACTGGTCGATCCACGGTCTATCCCCACGCGGGTGGGGGAACCGCATGGCTTATCCGAACTCAAGATCGATCTCGGGGTCTATCCCCACGCGGGTGGGGGAACCTCGACGCCGCCGACCTATGTTGTGCCTACCGGGGGTCTATCCCCACGCGGGTGGGGAAACCACGACGCGGCGCCCCTTGCGGGTGTTGACGACGGGTCTATCCCCACGCGGGTGGGGGAACCCCACGACGCCACACCATGGGAGGCCGTCGAAGGGGTCTATCCCCACGCGGGTGGGGGAACCGGTAAAGGCGGAGACACGCTCCACCCCGCCGCAGGTCTATCCCCACGCGGGTGGGGGAACCATATCGGCGCGCCGGAGGGGCAGCCGCAAGAGGGGTCTATCCCCACGCGGGTGGGGGAACCGTCACCGTCCGGCAAGACATCGATTTCGGTCGAGGTCTATCCCCACGCGGGTGGGGGAACCGCCGGTCGGGCATGGAGCGCGTGGCTGTCCGAAGGTCTATCCCCACGCGGGTGGGGGAACCTCCGAGGGCGCCCGGACGCTCAAGCCGGAGTATGGTCTATCCCCACGCGGGTGGGGGAACCTCGTCCAGCCCGCCGAACCAAATCTCGCTCTCGGGTCTATCCCCACGCGGGTGGGGGAACCGCGATCTCGTTGGGGACGACCGTGTATGGGCTGGGTCTATCCCCACGCGGGTGGGGGAACCGACGACGGCGCGCCGCCGCCTGTCCCGGTCCCGGGTCTATCCCCACGCGGGTGGGGGAACCATGTACTCTGCAAGGCCCTGCTCATCCCATCCAGGTCTATCCCCACGCGGGTGGGGGAACCATAAACGACGGGCGGCACACAAGGATCAATGCGGGTCTATCCCCACGCGGGTGGGGGAACCCTATGGACGGGGTGCCAGATGAGATGCCAATCGGGTCTATCCCCACGCGGGTGGGGGAACCCTTTCTAGCGGCCATCTCAACCTATAGATGCTGGGTCTATCCCCACGCGGGTGGGGGAACCCCGCTGACCGTCTGGCCGATCGCCACACGATCGGGTCTATCCCCACGCGGGTGGGGGAACCCGATAGGGTCGTCGACAGCCGTTGACGGTATCGGGTCTATCCCCACGCGGGTGGGGGAACCGACAGGAGCCATTCGCGTTCGCTATGTCGGGGGGGTCTATCCCCACGCGGGTGGGGGAACCTCAAAGACACCGAAGACGACGCCGGAGGTGGTGGGTCTATCCCCACGCGGGTGGGGGAACCGCCACGTCAACTGATCCCGACCGAGCCGAAGAAGGTCTATCCCCACGCGGGTGGGGGAACCTCGCAGGATGGGCGGTGCCGCGGGACAATGCAGGGTCTATCCCCACGCGGGTGGGGGAACCAATCAACACCCCGCATTTGGATTTTCTCACCAAGGTCTATCCCCACGCGGGTGGGGGAACCGAGCGCATGGAAGTAGAGATCCATGATCGTGCGGGTCTATCCCCACGCGGGTGGGGGAACCCCAGATAGCCGCCGTGTTCATCAGTGTGCAGCGGGTCTATCCCCACGCGGGTGGGGGAACCTTTTCCGCGACCACTGCGCCCATGAGCACGGCGGGTCTATCCCCACGCGGGTGGGGGAACCTCTTGCGATGCTCGCTGTCACGCTCATCACGATGGTCTATCCCCACGCGGGTGGGGGAACCTCGGCCGTTTCCGTTACCGGCAAGTCGTCTGAGGGTCTATCCCCACGCGGGTGGGGGAACCCTCTCGTATAGCCTGATCTGGACGGAGACGGTGGGTCTATCCCCACGCGGGTGGGGGAACCCCTCCGCCATCGCGGCGCGGCTCGGCGGCGGGCGGTCTATCCCCACGCGGGTGGGGGAACCGCTTCTGGCTTCTGGCTTCTGGCTTCTGTGGTCGGTCTATCCCCACGCGGGTGGGGGAACCATAGCTGTCCTTGCCGATCCTCGGCATCAAGCGGGTCTATCCCCACGCGGGTGGGGGAACCGATGACCAAGCGCTTTCAGATCACCAACACGATGGTCTATCCCCACGCGGGTGGGGGAACCTCTTGTATGTAAGATGCTGAAAACCTTCACTTGTCAAAGATCGAATGGTTGTATTGATTTATGAAAATTCCCGTTTGACGAGCAGAACGCCGTCCGCTTCGACGATTGTCTTGGGCGCTTCGCCGAGGAAAGCGAGGCCCTGGCCGCCCGGTTGCCTGCCGTCGCGCCAGGTCATGACGATCGCGCCCTGGCGTAGCTCGCCCCACCAGTTTTCCAGAACGGTCCAAACCCGTGCGCGAACGGCTGTACTCAGATCGGGCGCCGTATAGACGCCCGGTGCGACCTCCAGCATGATCGAGGCGAGAAAACCGCGGTAGCGGGCCTCCACGTCGCGGGTGACGATCACTGTCATCGGCATGTCTCGCGTCTCCTCAAGATGCCGTGGCCGGATCCTCGAAAAGGGACTTGATCCGGTCGATCATCATCTCCACTACCTTCTCGCGCCGAAGCGTCTCGCCGGCCAGGCGACGGGTGACGCGTTCTATGTTGTCGTCACGGGCCTTCGCAACCTGCTTGGCGGCTCTGAACGCAACGGGAATGGTGATGCTGTCGCGAAACAGGTCGGCTATATCGAGAACGAAGGACTGGCCCGGATCTTCATGAATGAAGCCGAGCTGTGGGACTGTACCGGTCGCGCACACGGCGATGGCTGCGGCGGCCTCGACTGCGCTCGAGGCATGGTTGAGCGCCTGGTTCGGCAGGTCGCTGGCGCCTGGATTGGCGCGGTCGTAGCGCCGGCCTCGCCAGTCCACGCCGATCTGCCTGGCCAGGGTGGCATAGGTCTGCTTCATGCGCGCTCCCTCGATACCGCGCAGGACGGCGATATCGCGATGCGGCAGCACCTCGCCGAGACGCCAGGCATACATCCTGCGCGCGATGGCGAGACGCGAGCTGTCGGCGTCGGCCCACACGCGGGCCTGTCGTCGCGCAAGCCCGGACCGATCGGGCAGAAGCGGCGGGGCTGTATAGAAGCGTACGCCATCCTCGCCGACGGCGACGAGCGCCGTGCCGTGGCGCGCGAGAAGCCGCAGCGCATCGTGGCTGACCGTCGATCCGGGACCGATGAGGATCATCGAAACCGCCTGGAATGGAATGGCATAGTCGCCTTTCGCAAGAGGATCGTTCCCGGCATCCTCCCCGCCGCGCTCGAAGCGCAAGGTGCCGTCGCGCGCCGTCAGCGCGCCGCGCGACAGCCACAGAAGTCCATGGCGATCGGCGTGGGGAATGCGCGCCGTTTCCAGTCCCAGGCGTCCACGCAGCATCTCTCGGCCCTCCTATTTCGTAACTACTCCACCGTTCGGCGGGCGCAGCAGGATCATGCCGTAACCGTAGGCTCGGTGGCGTCCTATTCCGCGTGCCAGCAGCTTGTTGAATGCGCTGGCCGCGGTGATTACGAGATCGCCGTGCATAACGGCGTCTGGTCCCTCCGGCCCACGATGACCGTCTGATCGTATGCTGCGTTGGCGGCGAAAGGACGCAAGCCGGGGGGGTGCAACCAGGCGGGCGCCGCCATGGCGGGAAAATTGGGCGGCGAGCCACTCGCCATAGACCGCCTCGCGCGTGCGGCCGCCTTCCTCCATCCCGCCTTCGGGCAGGGACAGGGCCTCGTGCAGAAATGCGTCGCGCTCGACAGTGCGATTGCGGTCTCCCTCCCGATCGCTCCGGCGGACGGGCCTTATGCGAATGTCGAAGCCGAGCCGCCGATCTTGCGGCCAATCCTGCGGCATCGGCTTCGTTCTCAGCCGGCCGAGATCGACGACGTCGAGATGTTCCGGTGCGGCGACGGCTTCCGCCAGTTCGCGGAGGGCGTCCGCCGGGCTTGCCGTATAGGCATAGAGCGCGCCGCGCTTCCCGCCAGGTGCGGGCATCAGCCGGAACGGTTGCAGAACGCCGGGGCCGAAGCTCTCGGCAAGAAGCTTGTGCAGGGCGAACCCCTCGTCGAAGCTACCCTTGGACATCAATCCGCGCCGGCCGGCCCAGCGACCGAGCTCCTCAAGGTCGAAGGGCAAATGCAGGAGGTGGAGTGTGTCGGTCATCATCCATCGTCCTTGGCCGGTTGGATCGTTCCCTCGCAGACGCGCCGCGTGCCGCCATGCAGACCGGAGCTCCAGTTGCGCTCGTCGGCAAGATCGAGAGCGCGATCCGTACGGGTCGTGCCGCCCTCGCCGGCCGGCCACAGTGCGCGCAATGCATCCTCGCTGTGGCGCGGGATGGTTTCCAGCGCCTCGCCGACGGTCTGTGTCTCGATGAAGGAGGCCGCCGGATCGGGAGCGATGAGCGGGCACGAGGGAAGGCAGGGCTTGCGGCCGATGAAGAGTGGCCGGGCCGGCCTGAGCAAGGCGTCGGCGAGATCGTCCAGTGTCGGTGCCTCGTCTGCGGGCTCCAGGCGCAGGACGACAGTGAGTGCGGCGTCGGCATGATAGTCGCGATAGCGCTGGTGAGTTAGAAACTTTCCATGCTCATCTCGACTTTTGTAGCTGGGGCTCTTTTCCCGACCTTCCGGCACGCCCCGTATGGTCCAGCCTTTGTCATTCTCATAAATTTTGGCGGTTTGATAATCGCGAAGATATGTCGGCATTCGCTCGTGACGGGCAGCGAAGACGAGACGATCCTGGAGGCGCTGATGGGCCTGCCGGTCCTCGCGGCGCAGCCCCAGGGCGTTGGCAATGAGCCCGGTGAGCATGGAGGCGGCGGGGAAATCGCGGATCGTGCCGTAATTGTCGACGGTCACGCCGCCGAACGCCATGAGCGGCGCCTCAAGTGTCAGGACGAGGTGGCGCGGCATCATGCGGCCTTTCCGTTGAGCACCGCATTGCCTGCCCAGGATGCGAGCTCGGGCAGCGCGACGATCTGTGTTTCGGGGAGCTCTATGGGCTCCAGGCTCATGGCGCATCGCGCCTCGCCATTGCCATAAGCGCCGTCCAGTGCCGCGAGATGATCGCGCATTCTCTCCAGCGCATCCGCGACGAGCGGCCTGCAGGCCTTGCGATAGGCGCCTGCCAGGCTGCGCGGCTGCCGGTCGCCGGCCTCAACGAGCATCGCCTGCGCATAGGCGTAGGGCGCGGTGGAGCCGAGCTTGGCGCCCGGCGAGACGGTCGCGATCAGATGGACGAGATGTTCGACGACCTGGGCCGCCATATCGCGCTCGGCGGTTTCCCACGCGGACGCCTCGGCGCCTGTGAGATTGGAGACGAGCCCGGGCACGTCCACCACCACATAGCCGTAGAACAGGCCGGAGGTGAGCTCCGCGTCGCCGATATGGGCCGCACCGGCATCCTCGTCCTCGCCGCGCAGATCGTCCACGACGGAGAAATAGTCGCTCTCCGTCTCCTCCTCGTGCACGGTGAAGGCGTGGGCGACATGGATGGCGGCGTCGATATTGGCCTCCGGGTCGGAGGTCACCATGCGCCCGAACAACGCCGCCGTCAGGCCGCCAGGCAGGGCTGTCTGCTCGCGCATCTGCTTGAAGTTCGCCCTGGCCTCCTTGGCGAAGGCGGCGGCTGCCTCGCCTGCCGCCTTGGCATCGGATGGATACTCGCGCGCGATGGCTTCCGCCTGCTTGCGCAGATAGGCGACTTCCGGATAGCCGAGCAACAAGGGCTGGCGCGAGGATGTCGCCTTCTCCCCGTAGACCGCCTTCTGGAACTCCCCCTCGATCGCATCGAGCACCTCGCCGTCGACGGCCTCGCGTAAGGGGGCAATCACGCTCCTGCTCACGATGTCGCGCGAGCGCACGGCCTTCTCCGCGCCGGGAATAGCGTGAAGATCGTGGGCACCCTCCGCCCACCGCCAGTGGCGCTTGAGGCATTGCGAGGAGACGCGCGTGCGCATTTTGCCGCCATAGGGCAGGCGCTTGGCGAGCCCCGTATCGTCGCGGTTGAGGAGGGCGGCCGAATAGGCGTGAAGCGTATGGATCTGCAAAAAGCGTGGCGTGGTCATTTCGAGTGCTCCGAAGGATTGGAAGGATGGATCAGGCGGCGCTCTCCGCCCGGTCGGTCTCCTGGCGCTTGCGGTCGAGCGCGGCATAGAAGTCGTGGGCGATCCTGCGCGTCGTCTCCTCGTTTGCGTAGAGGATCAGCCGCGCCATCTGCCGCCAGTCGATGCGGGCCTCGCGGCTTGCCAGCATGCGGCAGGCGCGCAGGGCGAGATCGCGGCGCACGGCTCCCCGGGCGTTCAGCAGACGGGCGAGGCGCAGCTCGGAGAAGGCGGGATGCCCTTCCCCGCGCCCGCTCCACCAGTCCGGGTCGCCGCCGCTGGCGAGCTGGCGGCCGAGGGGCCTTGTCCGGTCGTGGGCCGGAAGCTTGCGGGCGGAACGCCCTGTGGGCGTCATGACCGCCATGCCCTGCATGACCGCCGCCCAGCCCTCCTCGCCACCGCCCAGCGCGGCAAGATCGTTGTGTACATAGAGCGTCCAGAACGCCGCCGATCCCGCCTCGCGCAGCGCGCCGCGGCGAAGCTGGGCAAGTGGGCCGGGAGCGAGCGCGGCGATCTCGCGAGCGAGGGTATCGACCGTTTGGTCGAAACGGCTTTCCGGTTTCGCCCTCTCATCGGGCGGCGGTTTCGCTGTCAAGCTCGTCATCGGTTGCCTCCGTCAGGGGTGATTGGTGCGGCGCCTCCGGTCTGAGGAAAGGGAATTCGTGGAAGAGGCGGCCGTCGAAGGAGCGCTCCGCCCGGGCGCGGGCGCGATAACGCTGAATGCTGGCGCAGGGGACAGTGTCGGCGGCTTCGTTGAAAAGCGTTCGGGCTTCCCGCGAGAGCGTCGCGACGAATGCGTGCTCCGCTTTATTCGCTGCGTCCTCCTTGTCGGCTTCCTTCGCCTCGAAACGCGCCCAGAGCGCGGGAAAGAACGCCGTGTCGGCATGCTGCTCGAGCCTGCGGGTGAAGGGTTCCGCGCGGGCATAGTCGTCCTTAGAGGTCTCGTTGAGCGGGCGACCGCCGCTGGCGACGATCGCGATCGCACCGCGCAGGATCTTGGCGAGTGTTGCGACCTCACCGGCCTGCGTCGTCGCCAGGCTACCGAGCCGGACGCGCTTCTCCTCAACTCCCATGGCGTTGGCGACGGCGGGCGAGACCGGCAGAAGGCGTTCGTGGAAGCCTTCTGTCTTGCCCTGTCCGCGCGCCAGTCCCCGCGCGATCAGGAGGAGATCGTCATTGCTCCCGTCGAACGCATGGGACTGCGCCGCCGGCGGCGGGCGATTGTTCTCGCCGAACAGGATGTTTATGAGTTGCCGATAGCCGAAGCCAGCCGCCGTCAGCGAAAGCGCCTTGCCGTTCTTCTGATCGATGGGCGCCCAGGGATCGCCGGTGAGGCCGCTGATCGCCTTGGCGTCGATGCGTGCGGCCTTGGTTCCGGCCGTGCGGGCGATGAGCCTTCCGTCCTCTTCCACGAAGCGGATACGGCGGCAGATCTCGATGTAGTAGGGGTCGAGATCTTCGAGGCCGATGGATGCCGCCCCGTCCCAGGCCCGCGTCCAGACGAGCGCGAGGCCGCCTTCTTCGCGATAGTTTGGGAAGGCCGGGTCGGCGAGGAGCGCCGTTCTCGTATCGAGCAGCATGCGAATGTCGCGACGAAGATGCCCGCCCAGTCCGCCAGGCGGCGCGAGGCCGAGGAACATGCGGCTGGAGAAGCCGCCATTCATGCGGCTGATGCCGTAGTTTCCCGCGCCCAGAAAACCCTCCATGGTCTGCAGGTCGACGAGCGCGAACAGCCAGTCGTCCAGTTCTGCCTCGAGGGCCTGGGCGGATTTGAGGTCGTGGTTCTTCGCGGTGACCAGCGGGTCGAGGTCGTCGGCCGTCTCGATACGGCCCTTGAACGCATCGAGACCTTCGGGCGCCGGCGGCTGCATGAAGGCCGGGCTAGCCGGATCGGTCACCACGAGCTGCCATGGCTCGTCGCCCGCGAAGGACGCGGTCAGGCCTCGCAGGAGGCCGCGCCAGTCCTCCTCGTCCTCGGGAAGATCGCCGCGTCCTGCCGTGTTAAGCGCGACGGCGCCGAGCTGGGCGAGAAACATGTGCCAGGTATGGACCTGATGCGGCCTGAGCGCGGGAAAGGCGGTGGTCCTGTCGCGCATGAGCGTCGCAAAGACTGCCGGCAGAGATAGGCAAGCAGTACGCGAAGGCGCTTCGGTGAGGCGTACGCGGATGAGCGGATCGGTAAGGAGGTTATGCATTGTGCGCCTCATGAAAGGGTTGAAGGCCCAACCGGTCGTAGCGGAACGCGCGCTCGCCCAGGCGGATCGCGAGCGCGCCGTCGTCGCCCGGCGCGATCTGCGCTTCCGCGTCCAGCGGCACGTCGCGCACGAGGTGCGAGCGGATGGCGAGGCGCGTTATGGGCTCGCCGAACGGGCCGAGCTCGCCGTTGCCGAATTCGACGAGGCGGTCGTCCTCGCCGAGCCTCGTGCGGATCACCTCGCTGATATCGGGGAAGGCAAGCTGCGAGAAATTCTGGGTCCAATCGAGGAGATAGAGGCCGGCAACCTGGCCGTCGGCCGCCGCGATGCCGGCGATCTCGCGCCCGTGCGCCGCCCACTCCCCGCCGAGCTCCGCCTCGATCGCAGCGAGCGCCTCGCAATGGGTCGCCGCCTCGACCAGCCGGCGGTTCATCTCAGGAATGCGCCAGACGGGTTCGCCCGCGATCAGGCGCCGTGTCGCTTCGATAATCCTCAGATCCGGATAGACACCGCGTCCGCCCGCGCCGCCGAGCCCGTTGCGGCCTCGCTTCAGGAGGTTCGAGAGATCGTCCCCCGGCGCAAGGATGAGGGCGGCGGGCTCGCGGGCTTCCGGCGGGCGGTCGTCGCGCGCATGGCGATGGAGCCGGCCGATGCGCTGTAGGAGGACGTCGACAGGGCAGAGGTCGGTGATCAGATAGTCGGCATCTATATCGAGACTCTGCTCAAGGGTTTGGGTGCCGATTACGATCTTGCCGCCCGTCTCCCGAGATTTGCCGAGCGTCTGTTCGACGGTGTCGTCGAGCAACCGGCGATCCTCTGCGGCAAAGCGGCTGTGATGCACCGTCGTCACGTCCTTGCATGCGAACAGAAGGCCTGCTTCGCCCTCGTCGACGGCATTCTCCAGGGCCGACTGCACGGCGAGCGCCGCATCGACCGTGTTGCGGATGACGAGCACCCTGGCCCCGCCGCGTGCCTTTGCGAGGGCACGAGCGGCAATCGCCGCGGCGTCGTCCATCTCCGGCACGAGGGTCATGTGAACGACCTTGTCGCGACCGTTGTGTCCGACCGCCCCGATCCGGGTTTCGGTGGAGATCGACGGATAGGGAACGGCCGCGGCGTCGTCGAGCGACAGCGGTGACACCTTGCGCCAGGCCTCGCGCACGGCGGAGCCGAGGGTCGCCGACATGAGCAGTGCATGACCGCCGGCGGCGAGATGGTTGTCGATCACCTGGGCGAGAATGGCGCGCATCCACGGGTCGGAGGCATGCACCTCGTCGACCACGAGCAGGTTGCGGCTGAGCGATGCCGCACGCAGATGGGCGTGCTTGACCGTGAGCCCCGAGAGCATGGCCTGATCGACCGTACCCACGGCGACCTGCGCGGCGAGATAGCGCTTGGCGCTCTCCGCCGCCCAGCGCGCCATGCGGGTCCTGTCGTCCGGGTCGTCCTCCCACAGGACTTTCCAGTCAGGCAGCTTGTGTCCTTTCGCCCCGCCGGCCTTGAGATATCCCGGCACGGCGAGGACCGTCTCCGGCGCCCGGTCGCCGAACCACCGCCGGGTCGCCCGGTGAATCCGGCCGTGAAGCTGAACGGCGGCGGCCCGTGTCGGCACGGCGAAATAGAGCCCGTCGACCAGACCGGCCCGGTAGAGATCGGCGAAACGCAGAAAGGCCGCTTCGGTCTTGCCCGAGCCGGTCTCCGATTCAAGGATGACGAGGCGGTCGTCGTCGCTCACCTCACCGATGGCGTTTTGCATCGCATTCGGTTCGACGCCGCCCGGCAAGCCGAAAATATGCCCGAACACGACAGCGCCTGCGCCGGCTCGTTGCTCCTCCACCTTGAGGCCAAGCGCGCCGATGGCCTTTCCCGCTCTGTCTCGGGCAGAGGCGATATAGTCAGGAGAGAACTCCGCGACAAACGGGAATGCCTCTTCGTCCGAACCGATCCAGTCGGCGAGCGAGACGAGCCCCGCGAACAGATGCTGGAAGGCCGTTGCATCAGGAAGATCGGGACCGGCTTCGAAAGCGTCCGGGAACCAGGTTCTCATGGCGGCGGCGAAGCCGGTCGCCTCCTCGACCGGATCGTAGGTTGGCTCCGCGACGGCCTCCCAGATCACCCTGTCGCGATGGGGCACGTCACGGGTAAGGCCACCGGGGCCGGCGAGAAGACGGGCGGGCCGGCCATGATGAGCCAGAGATGCGCGCAGCAGGGCTTCGGTCGCAGCGCCCCAACGCGCCACATCGGCGAACCCCAATGCCCTGCAGACATTCGGTGCCGCACCCTCCAGAGCCTGCCCGCCCGGCTCGACATGACCAGCAGGAGGAGGGGCCAGACGCGGCCGAGGTTCACGGACCTTGAACTGGAAGCCGGCGTTCAGCTTGCCGAAATCGTGCAGATAGACGAGACACGTCAGTCGAGTTGTCGTTACGACGTCGAATGCCTCGGTACCTGCAAGACGTGCGAGCCTCCGCACTACGTTCGGCAGGGTCAGTAATGCCTCGAATACCGCAGCAACATCCGCACAATGGTGCTCCAGACGGTGAGAGCCGGCATCATTCCCCCATTTCCCCCAGGCCATTGGAGTCCCCCTTCTCCAAGTATGAGAGAATACCAAAATCGAAATAAATTTGAATGCATCAATCGGACTAAGCGCCGCTGAGGGTGCGCGTCCGCGCCATTCCGAACCTCATCGATCGAGTTGATCTGAGAGAACTTTCAGGGGGCTATAGCAAGCCGGACAATGCCAATTTCCTTGGAGTGCTCTTGCAGATTCCCCAGGCGCCAGGGTCCGGCGGCAAGTACCCGGGTCACAGTGTCCCAGTAAACTTCGACAGCCCGCAGGAGATATACTTCGGCCAGTGTGGCGAGGATCGGCGGCCGGAGGTGGATTCGGCATGGCCGGTAGCCGTTTCAGGTTGTCAACGTGCCGAAAAATCGCAACATGAGCGCGCCGGTCGGATGCGCCAACACCCGACCGGCACTCGCCACAACGTCACTGACAAGGAGTGAGCGTCATGACCGAGAATCCCAATAGCACGAATCCGTCCGACAGCGGGACTCCCGAGCCTCGTGGCTCGGAGTTTACGGCTT
>ENA-ORCW01000584-ORCW01000584.1-marine-metagenome-genome-assembly--contig:-NODE-584-length-17615-cov-4.050462_pt1 | contig 17615 bp, 6 predicted proteins | sample MGYA00237784_ERZ508517 | MGnify/ENA primary metagenome ERZ508517 (study PRJEB26187, sample SAMN06268979) | marine metagenome | isolation source: Tt ae E1 feedstock associated aerobic enrichment on... | reverse complement strand
CGATCCGGACGGGGGGCTGGGGGGAAAAGCGCTCCGCACTCCGCCCAGGGGGAATAACGACACGGGCCCGTGAGCTCGGGGGTTTTCGCAGTGTCGCAGGTCCGTCAGCGTCTGAAGAACACCACAGCGCCAGACGCAGGCGTTCGGTCATCGTCTGACGGACGCCGGCAGAGAATCCTGTTCCGACGACTGACACGCACACCTCAGGGAGAGCAGGGCCCCCGCGGCGCTTCCGCTGGTGCGGAAGCCGCGAGTGCCGCCAATCACGTCCCTACGGCAACATCAGGTCCATCGTGCCGGTTGCGTCTCCACGGTTGAGCCACCGTCCAAAGATCTGGAAGTTGAAGATGTTCGTCGCGTAGCGGGCGATCGCTTCTTCCGGCGTCTGCTGCATCAGGACGACGTCATTCGGCTGAATGACGATCCGCTCCCGCGGGTCCTTGATCGCCTTGTTCAGGTCGACCCGGATCGGGAACTGCCGGCCATCCTGCGTCTTCCTCAACACGATGATGTGCGTCGGTGACGGTCCGCCGATGTCGCCGGCCAGCAGCTCGGCGCTGAAGGCCAGGCTGCCCGGCAGCAGGCCACCACTGAGCACCGGCCCCCGGGCCAGAATGATCGCTTCGAGCACGTCGAGGTCGTGATCGCGTGGCAGCGGAAGTTCGTTGGTCGGCAGCAGGCCGCCGGTGTAATAGACTTCCGACTCGCGGGCTTCGATGAACACCACGTCACCATCTTCGAGGATGATGTCTTCCTTGGTGATCGGCAGGGGTGTCCCGGGAATGGTTCGAAGCGGGATGCGGATTTCCTCGGCTCCAAACGGAGGCAACGGCTCGCCGCTCTCTTCAAACTGTTCCCTCAGCAGTTCCGCCTCCGCCGCGCTGCTGAACCGCCGCTTCTGAATGCGGACTTCGTTCAATGCGTCAACGCCCGGCAGACCGCCGCTGTACGTCAGTGCGTGCAGAACGTCGTTCTCATAGGCCGGCAGCGTCAGAACGTAGCCGGTCCCTCGCTTGAACCGGTTGATCTCCTGGAACTGCGTCGGATTTTCGCGGCTGCCGACAGCCGTTCCGGTCTCCTGCCGCAGCACGAGAATCTCATACTCGCGGGGCTGGACCAGCGTCACGATGATCCTTTCGAACCCGGCCCGGATAATGGGCCGGTCGTCGACGTACGCCTTGCGGATCGCCGTCTTCACCTCGGCGAGCGTCATCCCGTCGACGTTGATCTCACCGACGACCGGCAGATCGACTGTCCCGCGCGGAGAGACCGTAAACGGCAATCCCGTCGACGAGGGGAAGTCGTCCCGGCGGGTACTGAAGCGGACGGGCGGCGTATCGCCGCGTGCACCGAAGACGCCTTCGACCCAGATGCCCAGGACGTCCCCCGGAGCGAGCAGGTGCTCTTTGGGCTGGTCCTGACGGAGCAGGGACAGGTTGATGGTGCGCGTGGCGTCCTTCGACGGTGCCAGCAACTCATCCGGAACACGATTGACGGGCACGCCCGTCTCGGGGAACGTCACCGCCGCACACCCGCCCAGCAGGCAGAGTCCGGCGAGTGCCACCACCGCCCCCACGGTGAGTCCGGGAGAGTGTCCCGGCGTGCCACTTGAAGTCCGCCCCGTTGCACTGTTCACGTTCATCATGGTCGAGTCGCCTGTCCGGGTCCTTGAGACGTTCCGGAGTCTGTCTTCTGTCATCCGTCGGCGTGCTGCGTCAGTTCGTTGCCGATCCCGTCCGTAACTCACCGGAGCTGATGCGAGGCCATCCTGTCCGGCAGGTCTACTCCCTGTCCGTCTCGTCGAACTGTGCGGGAGCCTCCGCCCCGGTGATGTCACCGGTGATGTCACCGGTGATGTCCGGTTCGTTCACGAAGGTGTCGAGCGACGTCCAGGCATCCACCGGCATTCCCGGTTCCGGGGTCGGTGCGATCGGATCGAGAATCGTGGTCGTCCCCGGCCCCTCCGTCTGACCGGGTTCGCCACCGTCCTGTGGCCCGTCGGCCCTGAGGGCCCCGTCAGCAGCAGAGTCTTCCCAGATGATCACATGTTCCACCTGCGGCGAGCGTGATGAAACAGCCGGCGCAGCCGGTCTGGGCTTGAGCTTCTCGACGATCTCCTGCAGGTCAGCCGGCCATGCTTCCGTCCGGGCGGCTGTCGGTGTCGGGACGGCTGCCGCTGTCGGGACGGCTGCCGCTGTCGGGACGGCGGACTCGGGGCTCGACGGCATCGCGGCCGGTTGCGGCGACGGGGCCATCGACTGTGGATCATCGACCTGGGCAGCCGGCGTGTCCGGAACTGGTGCGGGTTCGACCGAATCCGCCGGGGTCACCAGGCTGGACTCTCCGGGCACCGACTCGGCGGTGGTCTGTTCGATCTCCGGCAACCGGAGTGGCTCGGCGGCTTCCGTCGGTTCGGACGGCTCCTCGACCGGTCCGTCTGGTGAGTCAGGAGCGGGCGGCACCGGTGAAAGTTGCGGCAGTGGCGTCGCCTCGCCCTCGTGCGGCACCGGTGGCATCGGGGGCGGACCGATCGGTGAGTCATAGACCGGAGGCAGCGGCTGGGGGCCGACCCCCACCGGGAACGGTGCCTCCGCTCCGGCCGATCCGGGTGTCCGCAGGAGCACCAGTTCGCGGTATCCGCCGGCGACGGCAGCTCCGACCCCGTTCTGATAGCCGAGGAACCAGGTATCGATATGGTACTTGCCGGCCGGCGTCGCGTAGCGGGCGGTCCGGTACTTCGCAGGCGGGAAGACCGGCAGCTCGGTACTGCCGTTCAGGACGTGTGCCTTGAAGCCTTCGACATAGCCGTCGTGAAAGTGCTCGTTGTCGTAGCAGGCCTCGTTGCCGCCATACTGCTGCACGAACGCTTCCTCGGCCCACTTTTCGGACCGTCGTTCGATCCGTTTGGTGGAGTGCCGGAAGGACGCTTCCTCATGCAGTCGATGGACGGCCAGTTTGAGCACACTGCATCCGGTGCCGCACGTGAGTGTCATGCCGGCTGCGATGAGCGCGAGAACGGCTGTGGTTGGACAACGTGGTTGCATAGCTGGCCGGATCGATTCGTGTCGAATGGTTGGATTCGCAGACGTCGTCTGGCGGAGCGGTTCAGCAACCTGGAGCATCCCCGCACATTTCGATGCGGCACTCCTCCCCCTGCCGGTTCTTGAGTCTCGCTGTCGCGATCGAACCGGTTTTCAGCGGTTCCTGATACCGGGACGGAATGCCCGGCATGTAGTGCCCCCCGAATCGAATTATCGGCCGTTGGATGCAATGGGATCAGTGCAAGCGTCCCTACCGACAGAATCGCCATAGAAGCGGGCATGCAAGGAACACTCCCGGGTTCGTGCCGATTCCTATTTGACGAAGAACTGCTGCTTGTATCACTTGCCAAGCAGGGGTAGTTTGGGAAGCGGAGGCGATTTAAAGGTTTCTCCCCGACCTTTCGCTCCACGAACTCCCCTCGTTCGCCGGACATGCCATGACCATGGTGGAAACTATGACACAGGGTGTATCGGAAGGAATCGCCGCCCCGCCGCCCCGTCCCGCTCAGCCCAATCTGTGGGCCCTGTTTCGCGGCACCCGCCCCGACATTCCGCCGGACCAGTTCCAGCGGACACTGACGGAGTCGCTGGGTGGCTGGTGCCGGGCACAGGCGGTCGCCGTCTGGTCCGTCGAGAGCAATACCGCTCCCCAGCTGGTCATGGACTCCCAGGTCCGTGGCATGGCCCTGAAAGAGCCGGACGACTGGAAGGCCCACCAGGAACTGATCGGACGCGTTGTGTCCCATCAGAAGCCGGCGCTGGTCGCTCCGCACTCGAACCACTTCGAAGTGACCGAGGGGGTCTTCGTCAACACGACGGACTTCGAACTGATGCTGGTTCCGTTGCGACTGGATGCGCGTCGGTGGCTGGTGTTCGAAGTCTTCCGCTCGCCCGGAACCGAACCCCAGGCCAGCCGCAACGAGCTGGCACGCATGGCGCACCTGTGCGAGTTTCCCCTCGACTACTTCCGGGGGCTGGAGCTTCGCAAACTGGCCGCCCAGAGCCAGAACGCCCAGGTGCGGGAACAGCTTCTCCCGCAGCTGCACCGCGGACTGAACGTCGCACGGACGGCATTCCGGATCGTCAATGAGGGGCGTCAGCTCGTCGGCTGTGACCGGATGTCGGTCCTCGTGCCCCGGTCCGGTCACCTGAAGATGGAAGCCATCAGCGACCAGGACACGATCAACTACCGTTCGAATCTCGTTCAGGCCCTGACGCGCGCGGCCAGCGAAGCGGGCGACGGCGAGGCACTCGTCTACGTCAAGTCGAACGAACCGGCTCCCGAATGGGTCGACGAACTGCTGGCTCACTACGGCGCCGATGCGCAGCCGGTCGGGCTCTGCGTCGCTCCACTGCGGACGATCGACAACAGTGCGCAGGCCGCTCAGCTGGCGGATGCGGAAACGGACGGACCGGCGACCAGGCTGGTCGGCGTGATCATCCTGGAGCAGTTCGACAAACCCGAGACCTTTCCCGCGATGCTGCAGCGGTTGCAGCAGGTGGCCCCACACTTTGCGGCCGGCCTGGAAAACTCGCTCGAACATGAACAGATCTTCCTGCTGCCGCTCTGGAAATCGCTTGGTCGTCTGCGCGACTCGATGACGGCGGCACGGCTCACCAAGACGGCGCTGCTGGTCGGTGTACTGGTCGCGGCGATTGTGGCGCTGGCCATGGTGCCGCTCGAACTCCGCCTCAAAGCGTCCGGACAGCTCCGAGCTGCCGAACGGCGCGGTGTGTTTGCGACCGAAGCGGGGGTTGTCCGTGAGGTCAAGGTTCAGCATGGCGACGTTGTGGACCAGGGCACGCCGCTGCTCGTGCTGGAGAACACCGATCTCGAAATGAGTCTCGAGCATTCGGAAGCGTTGCTGGCCGAGGCCCGGGAGCAGCTCAAGCGTCTGCAGGCCGAACGGGAGGCCACCGGACTGCCCCGCGACCGCAGAATCCAGATCAGCGGTCAGATCGCGGAGGTCAACGAGCGAATCCAGCACCTCCAGCAGCAGACCGAACGGACACGCAGCCGCATTGACCAGCTGACCGTCCGGGCGCCGATCGAAGGGATGATCACCAGCTGGCAACCGGATCGCGGTCTGCTGAACCGTCCGGTCGAAGTCGGCACCGAACTGCTGTACCAGATCGATGACGACGGCAAGTGGGTGCTCGAACTGGATGTGCCGGAAGAGAACGCCGGCTATCTGCTGCGGCGGTTGGGCGAACTGGGTGAAGACGGACGGATCGAAGTCACGTACGTTCTGTCGACACATCCCCGGCGGCGTTTTCGTGGCTGGATCGTGGACGTGTCGACCCGAACCGACGTCGATGCCGATGAACACGTAGTCTCCGCGACGGTCGAACTCGATCCGGAAGACCTGCCCCCCCTGCGGGAAGGTGCCGAGGTCACCGCCCGGCTGGATTGTGGCCAGCACGCGGCCGGGTTCGTCTGGTTCCGCGAAGTGATCGAGTTCATCCACACGCGCCTGCTGTTCTGATTCGCGGAGTGGCGATGCAGCGCCGCCCTGTCTCGGAATGAACGTGCCGCGTCGGTCCTCAGCCGTTTTCCCCAAGTGAGTTTCCATGTCGGTCGCCAGCCCTGTCGCTGAAGCCACAGATCCCCAGCAGGAGCCGCTCCCGCTGCGGATGCGCCCCGACCTGGTCATCCGCACGGAGGCCTACGAAGGCCGGACCTGCTACATCGTCAAGGATCCGATCGGCCTGCGGTACTTCCGGTTCGATCGCGAGGAGCACCGGCTGCTTTCGCTGCTGGACGGCAAGCGGACTCCCGAGCAGATCGTCGAGCGGATGAACGAGGAGTTTCGTCCGCAGCGGTTCGAGAACGAAGACGTCACGCACTTCGCCCGGCAGCTGATGCAGCTGGGGCTCGTCGTCACGACGGTGCCCGGCGTGGGAGACGCGCTGTACGAGACACGCGAGAAACGGAAACGGCAGCGTCTGTTCTCGCTGTTTACGAACTTTCTGTACATCAAACTGCCCGGGTTCGATCCGGAACGTCTGCTGTCCTGGCTGTATCCCCGCGTCTCGTGGCTCTATTCGACCACCGGCGTGACGCTGACTGTCATGCTGTGGCTCGCCGCCGGCCTGCTGGTGGCGATGAACTACGACCAGTTCCGTTCCCGGCCGGAGATGCTGCAGTTCCACACGTTCTTCAATGTCTACAACATTGTCTGGCTGTGGGTTGCGGTCGGCGTTTCGAAGATCCTGCACGAGTTCGGCCACGGACTGACCTGCAAGCACTTCAAGGGGGAATGTCATGACATGGGAATGCTGTTTCTCGTGTTCACCCCCTGCCTGTACTGCAACGTGACCGACTCGTGGATGACCGGCAGCCGCTGGGCCCGAATCTGGATCAGTGCCGCCGGCATGTATGTCGAAGTCACGCTCGCATCCATTGCCGTCTTCGCCTGGTGGATGACCGGTCCGGGCATCATCCACAACATTGCCTTCGCGATGATGGCGGTCTGCTCGCTGAACACGGTACTGGTCAACGGCAACCCGCTGCTGCGTTATGACGGCTACTACGTCATGACCGACCTGCTGCACGTGCCGAACCTGATGCAGAAGTCGACCGAACTGGTGCGGCATCTGATCTTCCGGCACGCACTGGGCATCGACGTTCCGGAGCCCCCGTTCCTGCCGGAACGCCGACGGTGGCTGTTCGTGACCTACGCCGTCCTCGCCTACCTGTACCGGTTGATGCTCGTGGTCGTGATCAGCTGGTTCCTGTACCGGTTTCTCGAACCGTACAAGCTGGGCGTGATCAGCAAGATTCTGGGGACGGTCGGCGTGTTCATGACCGTCGCCCTGCCGCTGTGGAAGACGGCCAGTTTCGTCGCACATCAGGACAATGTGAGGGACATCGTGACCGGTCCGAAGTTTGTTCGCACCCTCGTGATCCTCGGGATCGTCGTGGCGGCATTCGGCTGGCTGCCGATTCCGCACCGTGTCGAGTCGGCCGCCAGCGTCGAATACCGCGGGGCCGTCCCCGTCTACGCCACCGTCGCCGGATACCTCAAGGAGATCCGCGTCGAACCGGGGCAGCACGTCAAGGCCGGAGACGTCCTGGCGATCCTCAGCAACGAACAGCTGGAAGACGAGATCGCCGATCTCGAACACCGCCTGCGGCTGATGGAGATCCGGATCCAGACGGCGATCGCGCTCGAGAAAGAGCAGGATCGACATGCCCTCGAAGTCAACCTCACCCAGACGCGCGAGTTGCTCGAAACACGCCGGCAGCAGCTCGCAGAGCTGACCGTCACCGCACCGCATGCCGGCATCGTGATCCCGGCAACGGCCCGGACCGCCAACCCGGGTGTCGGGACGAGCGAACTGTCGGCGACGCACCCGCTCAAACCCGAAAACCTGGACCGGTTCCTGCAACGCAATACCGTCCTCTGTGAGATCGGTCCGTCAGACGACTTCGATGCAATCCTCCTGGTCGATCAGTCCGAGATGGAATTCGTCGAGGATGACCAGCGGGTCTGGCTCAAACTCGATGCCGCCCCCGACGTCACGCTCACCGGGTCCACCGAAAGCGTCGGCGTCGACCGCGTCACGAATGTTCCGACGCCGCTGAGCAACCGGGTCGGCGGCGAAGTGGCCACCGTATCGGCAGACGGCGTCACCGAAACGCCCGTCTCGCCCCATTATCATGTCCGCGTCCGTATCGACGAGAGCGACGCGATCGGTCTCGACCGCGTTCTGCGCCATGGCAACCGAGGGAAAGCCCGGGTCGACTGCGGGTCCTGGACCTGCTGGCAGTGGCTGTCCCGTACCGTTCATCAACTCTTCCAGACGTAATCCGCGGCAATGAGCGCTCCGGTCCATGCGCTGCGGACTGTCACCGGAATCGAAATCACCGAGTCAGAATGATGCCCAACAGCGAATACATCACGATCGTTTCCGGACTGCCGCGATCCGGCACCTCGATGATGATGAAGATGCTCGAGCAGGGTGGACTGCCGGTCGTGACCGACCGCCTGCGGACGGCCGACGACGACAACCCCAACGGCTACTACGAGTTCGAACCGGTCAAGAAGACGCGTGACGATCCCTCGTGGCTGCCGGATGCCCGGGGCAAGGTCGTCAAGATGGTCTACTCGCTGCTGCGGGACCTGCCGGCCAACTTCAAGTATCGCGTCGTCTTCATGCGACGGGCCCTGCCGGAAGTCATTGCGTCGCAGAACAAGATGCTGCGGCGTCATGGCAAGGATCCCAAACCGGGCGACGATGCCCTGATGATGGGACTGTTCGAGAAGGAACTGCAGAAGATCGAGGAATGGCTCGAACTGCAGCCGAACTTCGAAACCGTCTACGTCTGGTACAACGAGCTTCTCGGCGGACCGCAGGAGACGGTGAAGGTCATCAACGAGTTCTGTGACGGCGTCCTCGACGAAGCCGCCATGTGCACGGTGATCGATCCGAACCTGTACCGCAACCGGGCCTGATGGGTCCGGCTCACTCGACCGCGAACGGATCCCCGTCAATCGTTGCCGCCTCTCGCTGCGAGACCGGCTCCTCCGGCACGTCGCTCTGCGGGAACGCCCGGTCGGGCGCTTCCAGTGGCTGCGTCGCCGACGGGACCGCAGGAGGTTCGACCGGCGGCGCGTCTTCGGTCGGGGCCGGCAGGATCGACCCCGGCACCGCAACACCCTTGTTGCCGATCGGTGCCGGCAGGGCAAACGGCTCCGGCGCTTCCTCGATCATCCGGGGATCGACGTTCAGTCCGTACATCCGTGCTTCGCGGCGACGGTGCGAGTCGGTATAGGCCGGTGGCGTCCACGGCCCTTCCATCAGGTGAACGTCGTAGTGCTCGAGCAGCGTTCCCTTGCGGAAGTGCAGATCCGCCAGGGCACGGTTGTAGTCGACCAGATTCGAGTAGTAGGCGACTTCCGCGTTGGCTGCGGACCGCTGGGCACGCAGCAGCAGGTCGACATTGAGTTCCCGATCGCTGCGGGCTTCCAGCCGCGAGACGTACTCGCGAGCCGCCCGCACCCGGTTGAGACTCAGCTCCGCCGCCTGGTACGAGCGGGCCAGCCGCTGAAACGAATTGGCCAGCTCGTGGCTCACTTCCAGTTCCTGCGTTTCGAGCACGCGACGGGCACGGGCCAGCTGCAGTTCGAGGTTGCGAACCTGTGACTTCGCGGTCCGGAACCCGATCGGCATGGTCATCTCGAAACCGAGGTTCCAGCCGGTCTGCTCGTTGTTGGTGATCGACTTGTAGAACGTACTGCTCTCGTTCTGGGCGATCAGGTCGTCGCCAAAGCCGTTCACACGATAGGACGCCAGAAAGTCGAGACGCGGCTGCAGCTGGCTCTCGGCGGCCCGCAGCTGCAGTTCGAGGCTCTTCATCCGCCACTTCTGCCGCCGCAGTTCGACGCGCTCGGTCAGGGCTTCGGAGACGGCCAGGGTCCAGTCGGGAACGACTCTGGCGGTGATCGGCTCGTCGGTGGGGCGGATCACGCGACCGTCATTGACGTTCAGGCCGAGCAGTCGCCGCAGTCGTGTTTCGGCTTCGTAGATCGCCGACCGGGCATTGTCGGTCGCGATCTGGGACTCAAAGAGCTGGTCGCGGGCCTGGGCTTCGGCATAGGGCGGCAGGTCATGTCCGACCTCGAGCTTGGCGCTGGCGACCCGCCAGACCCGCATCGTCGCGTTGCGGGCACTCGCAGCCGCGTCGAAACTGCGGTACGCGACATACAGATCCCAGTAGGCATCCTCGACGTCGCGAAGCAGATTGCGGACGCTCGCTTCGAAGTCGGCCAGTTCGATATCGCTGTTGATCCGGGCGATGAGCACGCCCTGCGCAACACCGCCGACGGCGGTAATGTTCCGGCCGATCGGTCCGGCAATGCGCGTGTATTCGGTACCGGCACCGGCGAGCAGGGGCTGACGGTATGTGGCGCTGAGCGTTCCCGCATAGGTCGAGGGAAAGACCTGGAACGCGGAGTTCGACCCCAGGTAGCTGATCTGATGCCCGAGGCTGAACTGGCCACCGTTGGCCATCTGCTTCGACAGCGTGGCATTGAAGTCGCCCGTCTCGGACGTCAGCGTCCCACCGGCAACGCCGCTGCTGAGGAACGGGTTGTTCGTCAGCACCTCGTCCCGCCCCCAGAGCATGCGGGTCGTGAAGTTCGCGTCGAAGTCGGAGAGCGCCGCCTCGATGCCGCGATTCCCGATGAGGATCCCCGTTTCCTGAATCGCCGGATCGTACACGGTCGGCACGGCATCGGGCGAACTGAGAATCGGATTGAAACGCGAGACGAACGCGCCGCCACTGCGGATCACGTCGTTGTTGAGCAGGGCGAGATAGACCGCCTCGGCCAGCGGCATCTCCCACACGTCGTGGGCGCTGCTGTAATCGAGCGTACGCGGAGCGTCGGTGAACTCGACGGCGGCCGTCGACGGTTCATCGACGGCGGGGTACTCGATTCGCTGGGCAATGTCGCGGTACGGCTCCTGATGCGGCGGTCCGAGGTAGTGAACCTCGTCACCGAGCCAGCTGCACCCGGGAACCAGCAGCCCGGCCATCAGCAACGTGAAGGCGATCCATCGTTGCGCGGGCGTGTGGAGCATGATACCCGTTGTTTGCGGCAATGCAGGAAGTCAATCGAGACGACACGTCAGGAACTCAGGCGTTGCGGAGGAGATCGGGCAGACGCGGGACGGCACGCCTGCGACTGTTCTCCCAGGACTGCCGTTTCCTGCGTCACGGTCCGTTGGACGCACGGCAATTGCCACCGATACAATCCGCCCTGTGAGTATCGTCCGGGCAATCGTGCTGACTGGAGCCAAACTCAATTCCGCCACGGCACGCAACCCTTTACAACCGGTCGTCAGAACGGTTTCGCGCCGTCGCCGAGCCCGTTTTTTCCGTGCGACGGGAATGTTGTAATAGCCGCCACCGGCACGATCGAAACTGTCCACATCCGTGATGAGGATGCCCCGAATCGCGCGGTTTTCGAGTTTGCGTTTGCACTGCAAGTCCCCCTAGAGTGTCCATACTGCGCCAGCAATCCAGATTATTCCCGCACCAGCCGGGCCAGGAGCAGGAACTTCGACAGGGAGGCCAATTCCATCTCAACCGCTTCGCGTGTCGAATTACAGTCGCACTCGCGCTTTTCCGGGACGGATATCTGCCATGAAATTCTCCCATTCGTCTCCTGTGCCGATCGCTGTCGTCGGCATGGGGTGTCGTATGCCGGGTGCCGAAAACCTCGACGAGTACTGGTCCCTCATCCGTGATGGACGAAGTGCGATCGGACGACTCCCGGACGATCGCCTCGATCGGGCCCTCTATTTTGACCCCGGACAACGCGGCCAGCAGGGCAAGTCGTACTCCGAGCTGGGGGGCGTCGTCCCCGACCGGCCGGTCAATCCGGCCATCTGTCCGCTGCCCCCGGACCTGATCGCCCGACACGACATCGCGCACCTCACCATGTGCGAGGTCGCCGCAGCCGCCCTGCGGCATGCCGGTCTCGACCCGTTTCAGCTTCCGAATCGCCGGGGCGGCGTGTACATCGGTCATGCCGGCGGAAGCTGCCTGGCGGGCGACGTCTCGTTCTCGACGTACATTGAGCAGGCGGCCGAGGCGCTGCGTGAAACTCCTGCATTTCGGCAGTTACCGCCGGAACTCCAGCAGCGGGCCCTGCGTGAGTTCGTCGAGGGCGTTCGCCGTTCCACTCCCCGCCGCACGTCAAGGGGACCGGAACTCGGCGCGCACGCGATCTCGAACCTGATCGTCAAGGCGTTCGGACTGGACGGCCCGAGCATGGCGGTCGATGCCGCGTGCGCCTCGTCACTGGTAGCGATGGCTCTGGGCGTGCAGGCGCTGCAGCAGGGTGAGATCGACTTTGCGGTCGTCGGCGGCGCTTCGTACAGCAAGTGGTACGGAATGGTGCTGTTTTCGATGGCCCAGTCCATCAGCGCCACCGGCTCGCGTCCCTTCGACGGGGATGCAGACGGCCTGATCAGCTCCGACGGTTATGCCGCGGTCGTCCTCAAGCCGCTGCCCGTCGCCGAGCGGGACGGTGATCGCGTACTGGCGGTTGTTCGCGGAGTGGGACTGGCCTCGGACGGGCGCGGCAAGAGTTTGTGGGCCCCGCGCAAGGAAGGGCAGATTCGTGCAATCCGCCGGGCCTACGCTGCCGGCGTCGCCCCCGAAGGACTGCAGTACCTCGAGTGTCACGCCACCTCGACGCAGGTGGGAGATGCCACCGAGCTGACGGCACTGACCGAAGCGCTCTCGGGATCACTCTCCGGTTCGGCCCCGGTACCGATCGGCAGTGTGAAGGCGAACATCGGTCATACGCTCGAAACCGCCGGTGTCGCAGGACTCGTCAAGGCGATCCTGGCGATGAACGCCGGCTGCATTCCTCCCCAGATCAACTTCCGGACACCCAACCCGGAGATCCCCTGGAACGACATCCCCTTCCGTGTTCAGACCGAGGCGCAGGACTGGCAGGCGGACGCGCAGTTCGGGGTACGACGGACTGCGGTCAATGCGTTCGGTATCGGCGGCCTGAACATTCACGTCGTTCTGGACGACCGTCCCAGCGAGCGGATGAGCACATCGGCCACTGTGCCGGCAACGCCCTCCAGTGATGTCTCCGTACCGAAGCCTGCGATCCGGCCGGACGAGCCGATTGCGGTCGTCGGCATGGGCACGATTGCCCCTGGCGCACTGACGGTCCAGGCGTTCCGCGACCTGATTGAATCGGGACGTGATCCGAAACAACCGGTGCCCGCCGACCGCTGGAACCCGGACATCTACGTCAACAGTCCCGGTGAAGAGGCATTCCGTACGACCACAAATGTCGGGGGCGTGATCGAGGGATTCGAGTACGACTGGAAGAAGCACCGGATCCCCCCCAAGCAGATCGCCAACGCGAATCCGCTGCAGTTCATGCTGCTCGACGCGGCCGATCAGGCCCTCCGGGATGCAGGCTGCGCCGAGCGGGAGTTCGACCGCGAGAGCTGTGCGGTCGTCGTCGGGACGATCTTCGGCGGCGACTTCGCCTGCGAGATGCAGGTCGGCCTGCGACTGCCCGAAATGCGGGCCCGACTTGACGCGCTGCTGCAGCGGGAAAGCATCCGGGCTGCGGAACGTGCCCGCTGCCTGGACGAGTTCGAGAAGAAACTGCTCGAGCACATGCCCGCCCTGATGGACGAGACGGGCAGCTTCACCAGCAGCACACTCGCATCGCGGCTGACGAAAACCTTCGACCTGATGGGGGGCGCGTTCGCTCTGGATGGCGACGATGTCTCGGCAGCGTGCGCGATCTCGTCGGCAATGAACCTGCTGCGGACCGGAACCTGTTCGGCCGTGCTGTGTGCGTCCGGACAGCAGTCCCTCGACGTCAATACGTACGCCATGCTCTCCATGACGGATCAGCTCGCCAGCGATCCACACTGCTCTCAGCTCGACGCCCGGGCCGACGGCATCGTTCCGGCCGAAGCGGTCGGCGTGCTGCTGCTCAAGAGACTGAGTGACGCGCAGCGGGACGGCGATACGATTCGCGCGGTCATTCGTGGCATCGGTCATTCGGCCGAGTACACCGATCCGGTCGCGGCCGGCATCCGGGCGGGCGAACGGGCACTCAAGAGTGCCGGGGCAACAGCGGATCAGTTCGGCCTCGTCGAACTCTCCAGCCGCGATCCCGCCCAATCCGATCTGCCGGCTGTCGCCCGTGTCTGGAAGGCCGAGACTCCCGAAGGAGCCGCCGTCCAGACGTCTCTGAACTCACTGTCCGGCCAGATCGGGCATGCGCTCGGGACGGCGGGCATGCTGTCGACCATCAAGGCGACCCTGGAACTCGAGCAGGGCCGGTCCGTTGCCGACTTCGGCCTCAAGACTCCCGGGGACGAAGCCGTCCACAGCGGCCTGCTGATTCCGAACGAACATCGGCAGCTATTTGACACGACTTCGGCCGGCACCACGCTGGCAGCGGTCACCAGTGCATCATCCAGCGGAGCAGCCTGGACCATGGTTCTTGAAGGAGGATCGAATCTGCCGAAACGTCCCCGGACGCAGACCGCGCAGACGCAGGGGAACGAATGGCGGATCCTGCGGTTGTCCGCATCGGACCGTCCGGAACTTCGCGATCGGCTCGCCGGACTGGCCGGCCGTCTGTCGACATTGTCCGAAGCAGACCGCAACCAGCCCTTCAACAATGCCCGGCCGCTCCGACTGAGTCTTGTCTACGACAGCGACCAGACGCTTCAGACGCAGCTGACTCAGGCCGCCGACGCTCTGGCTCAACCGGGAGGCGAACGACTGCTCGAACGGGCCGGGATCTACTTTTCGGATGGCTCGGCCGGCACGCCCCGACTGGCGTTTCTGTTTCCTGGCCAGGGATCACAGTATCCCGAAATGTGCCGACCGCTCCGCTCGATCAGTCCTGCTGCCGCAGCCATTGCCGACGAACTCGACCGGGCCCTCACATCCGCATCGCTTCCGAACTGTGACGCGCTGCTGAGCGACCTCGACGGACAGATGGGGCGCGATGCACTGCGGACACAACTGTCGATGCTCGTCGGCGACCTGATGATGCTGGCGACACTTCAGGAGCAGGGACTCGAACCGGACGTCGTCGCCGGACACAGCTACGGCGAGATTCCCGCGCTGGTCGCCGCCGGCACTCTGACTGCGGCCGACGCGGTTGCGCTCACCCGGGCCCGTGTCGAGTCGATTGATCAGAACGTCACCGTCGAAGGGGGGATGCTGTCGACGAACGCCCCGGCACCGTTCGTCGAAGAGACGGCCCAGCTGTTCGGAGGGACGGTCTTTGTCGCGAATCACAACGCGCCCGACCAGGTGGTCGCCGGCGGAACGAGCCCGGCAGTGGCGGGACTGCAGCGACTGCTGGAAGCCGAAGGCTACGTCGCCCGCTCGCTCCCGGTTCCCCGACCGTTCCATACTCCGCTGATGCAGCCGGCGGTGGCCCCGTTCCGCCAGGCCCTGCAGCAGATCCCGATGCAGTCGCCACGCAGCGGATTCGTTTCAAGTGTCACCAACCAGCCGGTTGCCGATGCCGCATCGGTCCGCGAGAACCTTGCACGACAGCTGACCGAGCCGGTTCGCTACGTCGATCTGATTGAACGGATTGCCGCCGATGGCCCGGTCCTCTTCGTTGAGGTCGGCCCCAATAGCGTGCTGACAAAGCTTCACCGCCGCATTCTCCGGGGTCAGCCGGCTGTCGCGATCGCGACCGACGAACTGAACCGCTCCACCAGCGAACAGCTCATCCGGGTTCGTGCTCTGCTGGAAACTACGGGACTTCTCACCGGACAGCCAACCATGCCGAGCCCAGCCACGACCGTCTCACCGGCACCGCAGCCACAACGGGGACGGATCTTTGAATTCGACGCCACTCAGCGTCGCAAGGAGCGGGCCCGGGAAGCGGCAACGAAGGAACCGTCGAGTGACGCCCGGCAGGCGCCTGCAGTCCCGGCGCAGCCCGCCACTCCTCCGGCACCCGCGATGAGCGTCGCGCCGCCAGTCCCGGCGCCACAGGCCGACGTGGCTCCTCCCGCCAAGCAACCCGCACCGGCCGGTGTGAGTCCTGCCACGGCTCCGGCTCCGGCAGTCTCCCGGGACGAACTGGCGGAAACAATGCTCGAGTTCATCGTGGACCAGACCGGCTATCCGCCGGAGATGGTCGACTTCGACGTCGATCTCGAAGCGGACCTGGGCATCGACAGCATCAAGAAGGCGCAGCTCATCGGTGAACTGGCGGAGAACTTCCCGCTCGGCCACCTGGCGGCGAGTGTCTCAACCCGTTCGCTCGACGACTTCCGCACGCTCAACCAGATCCTCGACTTTGTCCTCAGCCCCGGCGACGGGGACGGGGACGCCGCAGCAGCTCCCGCAACCCCGGTCGCAGCGCCGGCGGTCCCGACCGCAACCGCCCCGACTCCAGCCGCCGAATCTCCGGTCACTGAACCGACCAGTGTCCCGGCGACACCACCGGCCCCATCCGTCCCGCAAACGCCGGAACCGGTCGCAGCCGTCCCTGCGCCCGCAGCGTCTGCAACCGCACCATCCGCGGTTGAGGCATCGAGCGGACTCGATCGGGAGGAGGTTGCCCGGTTCATGGTCGAGTACGTCATCGACGAGACCGGCTACCCGGCTGAGATGGTCGAGATGGATGCAGACCTCGAAGCGGACCTGGGAATCGACAGCATCAAGAAGGCTCAGCTCATCGGCGAACTGGCGGAGAACTTCTCGCTGACTCACCTGGCCGGCAGCGTCGCCGATCTCTCGCTGGATGACTTCCCCACACTTGAAGCGATCCTCGAGTTCGTCCTGCCGCCTGCCGGCACGTCGACCGCCCCGCCTGCTGCCGGGACAACCGAAGAATCGCACGAACCGTCCACAGTGCCGGCATCGACCGGCAGCAGCGTCCCGGTCACCGTCACGTCGTCGCCCGAACCGGCAGAGGCGGTCGAGTCGCCCGTCTCCCTGCACCACGTAACCGTCGTGGAATGCAGCGGCAGCCCGGACGAAATGGGCCGGCAGCATGGCCTGTCCCAGCGCGAAGCAGTCCTGAAGATCCTGCAGCGCCATGCGGCTCTGCGGGGAACCCCGGGCAATGCCGAGGCTGCAAAGGCCGCGCTCGACGATGCCCGCCAGTACTTCGCTGCCGACGAGCTCGAAGAACTCCGCGGCCTGGCCGACTCGCTCGGTCTGACAGAGGAGGAACTGCTGACGCACAACCTGGGGATGTACCCGGACGTGCTCCCCGGCTGCTCGCAGTTTGCCGTCCGCTCCGCGGTCAACGGAACATCGCGACTCATTCACGCCGCCAACGAAGACTCGCCGCTCGCGCTGAGTCTGCCCGACTGTCTGGCCCGAATCGTGCAGATCCGCCGGCCCCATGGCAAACTGGCGCATCTGACGTTCAGCATTGCCGGTCAGGTTGCGGGGCTCAACGGGGTGAATGCCCGCGGCGTTGCCGTCAGCAGCACATTGCTGCTCGATCGTCCGCGGACCTCGCGGGCCGGTGCCTGCTGTCTGCATCCGATGCTGGTCAAACGGATTCTCGAACGGGCAGTTGATGTCGATTCGGCCCTGGAGATTGTGCAGAACGCTCCCCGCTTCGGTGCCTGGAGCCTGTGCATCAGTCACGCTCCGTCCGACCGCATCTGCTACCTCGAGTACGACGGCAACGAGCTGGCGATTCGGACCGACCGCGAACTGGTCGCCACGACGAATCACTCACTGCTGCAGACCCCACCGCTCGCTGTCCCCGAGCACTCGAAGCTGCGATTGCAGCGTCTCGAACAGCTCGTCGGTCTGGGAGGTCGGCCGTCGGTCGACGGTCGTCAGGCGCAGCAGATCCTGCGGGACCGGTTCGACTGCGGACGGGACCGCGAGACGCCGCACCCGACGATGAACACCATCTGCCGGGTCGACAACCAGATTTCCTTCGTCCTCGATCCGGTGGACCAGTCGATCTGGGTCACGCCCGGACCGATGGCCAGCGGCCACGCCGACCGGTTTGAACGGATCGACCTCAAGCAGCTGTGGCAGGAACCGGCGGCAGACACACCCGCACGACC
>ENA-ORCW01000583-ORCW01000583.1-marine-metagenome-genome-assembly--contig:-NODE-583-length-17762-cov-3.680746_pt1 | contig 17762 bp, 18 predicted proteins | sample MGYA00237784_ERZ508517 | MGnify/ENA primary metagenome ERZ508517 (study PRJEB26187, sample SAMN06268979) | marine metagenome | isolation source: Tt ae E1 feedstock associated aerobic enrichment on... | reverse complement strand
GGCCGTTCCTTCTACGCGGTTGGGGACAACCGCGAGGCTGCGCACCATCTCGGTATTCCAGTGCGTTTCGTTCAGTTCATCGCCTTCGTGGTGACGGGAGGTTGCGCGGCACTTGCCGGGCTAGCCTTCGCCGCGCAGATCGGCTTCATCCCCAATCAGGCAGGCAATGGCATTGAGCTAAAGGCGATTGCCGTCAATGTGCTCGGCGGTGTCAGCCTGCTCGGAGGGACAGGCTCGGTCGGTGGCGTGATGGCGGCGGTGATCTTCCTGACGTCGATCGACAGCGCACTCGTCTTCCTCAGGATCCCCGCCTACTGGAACGATTTGATCGCGGGCGCGATCCTTCTCGTCGTTATCCTGCTGGACGGGCGAATCCGGCTTATCGTCGGCCGGCGCATTCGCGCCAAGCGCTATGCCATCCACGACCGTACGCCCAAAGCCCCGCGCGCCGTCGCAACCGGGAAGGCCTCGGAGGTTGGCCAATGAGGAAGATCATTTTCCGCTGGGAAACCGCGCTTTTGCTGATGCTGTTCGTCGAGCTCGCAATCTTCGGATTGGTTAATCCGCGTTTTCTGAACCTGACCAACCTGATCTACGGTGTGTCGGATTTCGTGCAGATCGGCATGGTCGCGTTGCCGCTGACCTTGGTCATCATCGCCGGCGGCATCGATGTCTCCTTTGCCTCGGTGATCGGTCTCGCCGCGATCATCTTCGGCGTCGCCAACTATTACGGTATGCCGCTTCCCGTTTGCATCGCTATGGCGCTCGTAACCGGTTCCCTTTGTGGCCTTCTGAATGCGACCGTCGTTCATCTGTCGAAGATTCAGCCGCTCGTCGTCACGCTCGGCAGTCTTTATCTGTTCCAGGGCGCAGCGACGGTCACCTCGGGATTGGCGGGGGCTGGTGGATATGAAGGTATTGGCAATTTCCCCGATGTCTTCAATGCTTTCGGTTACGCGGAGTTTGCGGGGTTGCCGGCCTCGCTGATCCTGTTTCTGTCGCTTGCCGCCATTCTTGTCATACTGCTGCACTTCACCCGGTTCGGTCGCGCCGTGTTCCTGACGGGGCAATCCGAGAGCGCCGCACATTTCGCGGGCATCCCGGTCGGGCGCGTGCAGACGATCACCTATGTCACCACCGGTCTTTGCGCGGCGATCGCTGGCCTGGCCCTGTCAGCCTATTTCGGTTCGGCGCGCGTCGATCTCGGCTCATCCACCCTGCTGCCGGCTGTGACTGCGGCCGTTCTCGGCGGTGCATCCATCTACGGCGGGCAGGGTTCCATCATCGGAACGTTCATCGCCACGTTCGTCATTGGTTATTTGCATCAGGGACTGCAGTCCGCCGGCGTTCCCAGCCAGATTTCCAGCGCGCTTTCGGGAGGGTTGCTGGTCATAGCGGTGGCATTGCGTCACGGAGCCGCAATGCTTGCCGATTTCATTGCTGTCACCCGGCAGCAAAAAGCAAAACGGGTGGCGGTTCTTTCAGGAGGAGAATGAGAATGAAAACCAAGAATTTCAAAAGGCAAACGCTGGGTGCCGCATTGATAGCCGGTGCGCTGCTGACGGCCGGCAGTGCTCAAGCGGCTGATCAGATCGCCTTTATCCCAAAGCTGGTCGGTGTCGGCTTCTTCACCAGCGGTGGCGCGGGTGCGGTTGCGGCCGGCGAAGAACTCGGCCAGGACGTGACCTATGACGGTCCGACGGAGCCCAGCGTTTCCGGCCAAGTTCAGTTCATCAACAATTATGTAAACCAGGGTTATAAGGCGATTATCGTTTCTTCCGTTTCTCCCGACGGTCTGTGCCCGGCGTTGAAACGCGCGATGGCTCGGAATGTTCTGGTGATGACCTGGGACAGTGACGTCAATCCCGAGTGTCGCAGTTATTATATCAACCAAGGCACGCCGGAGCAGCTCGGGGGGCTATTGGTGGACATGGCCGCCGAGGGCGTGACCAAGGAGAAGGCCAAGGTGGCATTCTTCTATTCCAGCCCGACCGTGACCGATCAGAACGCTTGGGCCACAGCTGCAAAAGCGAAGATCGCCGCCGAGCATCCGGGCTGGGAGATCGTGACCACTCAGTACGGTTACAATGATGCCCAGAAGTCGCTGCAGACGGCCGAGAGCATCCTGCAGACCTATCCTGACCTCGACGCCATCATCGCGCCCGACGCCAACGCGCTTCCGGCAGCCGCACAGGCCGCCGAAAACCTGAAGCGCGCCGACGGCGTTACGATCGTCGGCTTCTCGACCCCAAATGTCATGCGCCCGTATATCGAGCGCGGCACCATCCAGCGCTTCGGCCTGTGGGATGTGACCCAACAGGGCAAGATTTCCGTCTACGTTGCCGATCACGTACTTAAAAACGGGCCGATGAAGGTTGGTGATAAACTCGATGTTCCCGGTGTCGGCACCGTCGAAGTGTCGCCCAACGAAGTGCAGGGTTACGAGCATGAGGCCGATAACAACGGTATCGTACTCCTGCCGGAGCGTACGGTCTTTACCAAAGAGAATATCGACGATTTCGACTTCTGATCGCTGCTGTGATCATGGGCGGGCGGATGCGATAAGTAGCCCGCCCGCTTCGACTTCTTTGGAACTTGGAGCGGATATGAACAGCCGCTCGAACGGTGGCGATGCCGAGATCCATGTTGGAGGGCTCGCTGTTTGCTTCAAGCGCTGAACCGGCTCGGTGCGGCTTATGACGCTTGCATCCGTCAGTTGTAAGCGTCACCGTTTTGCGGTTCATGCGCCGTCATGAAGCTGATTGACATGCTTCGTGCTCCCACGGCGGGAACTGCCGACGCATCTAGAATGGTAGTCCCGCGCCGCAGACCGGGGCACAGACCTTTTCGCCGGGCTTGACCGAGACAAGTCCTTCTGAAAGCGCTGCAACCGCAGCGGCGCCGCTGAGATCTGCGGCAAGGCCGAACTCAAACCAGAGGTTTTCTGCAGCTCGGGCCATCGCCTCGTCTTCGACAAGTACGATTTCGTCGATCAAGGTGCGTGCCTGCGCAAACAACGCGTCGTCTGTCCGCCGGCACGCCATGGTGGGCACCGACGTGGTGACACGTTCCAGTTCGACGACATTCCCCGTTTCCATCGACCGATGGAGCGTTGGCGATCCGACGGGTTCCACGCCGATCACACGTATCTCCGGACGGGCTGCTTTCAGTGCCACGGCGGTCCCGGTGATGAAGCCGCCGCCGCCAATCGCCACGACGATGGTGTCGAGATCGGGAAGATCCTCGAGAATTTCCAGGCCTACGGTTCCCTGACCCGCCACGATTGTCGGATCAGCGAATGAATGGAAATACAGGGCGCCCGTTTGTTGTGCGTGTTCAAGCGCCTTGCCGTTCGCGTCATCATAGTTCTTTCCGGCGATAACCGTGGTCGCGCCCCAGCGTTTCATCTTCTCGATCTTGTCCGGGAGAACGTTGTCTGGAAGGTATATGTGCGCGGGGATGCCGACCAGGCTGGCGCTGCGGGCGACGGCCAGTCCGTGGTTTCCGCCCGAAGCAGCGACCAGCCCGCGCTTCATCTCCTCGGGCGATACGGAGAACAGTTTGTTCGCTGCACCTCTTGCTTTGAACGACCCTGAAGGCTGAAGACATTCCAGCTTGAGATAGAGCTCGCCGGGAGAGAATGGTTTGCTCAACTGGGTCGCCGGCAAAAGTGGCGTCCGCCGCACATAAGGAGAGATTCTGGCCGAGGCGGCCTCAACGTCTTGGATGTCGATCATGACAACGCTCCCTCAAACGGTGCGGCGATCACCAGGCAGCAATTTCCCGGCTCCACACGTCCCGGATGGCGCTTGGCGTAGAGGATGCCGTCCTGACGATAATGCAGTTGGAGTGGCGGGCGCTCCGGATTGTCAACGAAATGAACCTGGCCCGCGCGGTCGCCCGCCCGGACGTCTGTTCCCAGCCGGTCGAAGGGTTCGAACACGCCCCCTTCGGGTGCGAAGACATACCCCTGCGGACCAGGAATTTCGAGCACTTTGCGTGCACCGGGCGCGTTGCACGGCTTGGAATCCGATTCGAGAATTTTCAGATGTTTGAGCACATTGCGTACGCCCGTTCTGCAAATGTGCAGAGCATCCATCGACACCGTGCCCGTTCCTGCCATTTCCGTGCCGACAGTCGTCAGGCCCGCTTTGACGGCAGCGGCCGTTGACGAGCGTTGCTCGCCAAGATTGCTGACCACCACGGTCATCGGAGCGTCGAATGCCAGCACGGCCTCGATATTGCGGCGTTGGTGTTCCGGGTCTGCGGTCGGTTCGACAATCGCGCTCGGCAGAATATCGAGTGACGATCCCCCCGAATGAAGATCGATGAATGCGTCGGAGATCGGATAGAGATGATCGCAAACGAAGGCCGATATTTGTTGGGAAATCGTGCCCTGTGGGTCCCCGGGGTATGTTCTGTTCAGGTTTAGCCCGTCGACCGGCGAGGTGCGATGCGCCGCCCTGACGGCAGGCAGGTTGAGCGCTGGAATCAGAATGAGGCGTCCCGAAATTTCGCGCGGCTCCAATTCGCGAAACAGCTCTCCCACCGTGATCGGACCTTCATGCTCGTCTCCGTGATTGCCGCCGGTCACAAGCGCGGTGGGGCCGTCTCCATTCTTCACAACGGCAATGGGAATGCGTGTTGCGCCCCAGGCGTCGGAATGCGGTGAATGCGGAATATGAATGAAACCCGTCTGCCGGCCCTCCCGTTCGAAATCGACGGTGGCGAAGGCGGTTCCTTCACGGGGTTTTGAGGGAGTTCCGTAGCTCAAAATGGCGTCCCTATCATTTGGGGGGTTGCGTCTGACATTCAAAATGATAACGTTGTCATAACACGATGTCTACACACTCTCTCACGCTGGAAAACACACTCATCGATGCAAAAACGGATTCCAGGCCGTCGCGGCGACATGCAGAAATCGATCCAACCCTGTGTCGGCCTCGGCCAGGCAGACGCCGCCTTTTGCATTGACGATACCCTTCGCGGTGTTCCTGCTGGAACGGTATCGTTCGCAGCGCGCGACGTTGCTGAATCTGGCTGGTCCGCGAGTGGTGGAGACCTCTCTTATCCCGTTTTGACCGTTTCCGGTTCTGCCTACACAGGCAATCGGGATGCGATATTTGCATATGCCAAGACTCATGGCGCACTTTTGGCGCCGCACATCAAGACGCCGATGTCGGTCGACATCGCTCATGACCTGGTCGGTTCAGGTGCTTGGGGTATGTCCGTTGCCGACCTCCAGCAGGCGAGTGTCATGCTGCGGGGCGGTATTAAGCGGCTTCTGATTGCCAATCAGTTGGGCGGGGAGCGCATGGGCGATGGGTTGGCACGCCTGCTCAATACCTATCCAGACGCCGAGGTCGTCCTGTTTGCGGATTCCGAAGCGTCGCTCGCTGTTGCCGACAGGGCAGGAAAAATGTCCGGTCGGGTGCTCCCCGTTCTTATAGAAGTGGGGCTCGGACGGGCAGGGCTGCGTGATGTCGAGCAGGCACGGAAGGTTGTCGGGAAGGCTTTGACGCTTACGCATGTGCGCCTTGGCGGCGTTGCCGCGTACGAAGGGGCTGTGGCTTCGGCTGATCCCGCTGCGACAGTGGAAGCGATCGGGAACTTGAATGATCTGCTGAAAAGCGTGTTCGACCTGGTGCGGAGTGCTTTGCCCGAGCGCCGTTTGGCTCTCTCTTCCGGTGGATCCCAGTATTTCGATCTCGTCGTGAACGCCCTGTCTCCGCTGGCCCGATCCGATGGCAATGTCGATTTCGTTCTCCGCAGTGGCGCGATCTTCTTCCATGATCATGGCGTGTATGCCCAAGCCTTGGAGCGCATGGACGCTCGCAGTGGATTTGCTTTAGCGGGAGAAAGCGGGGCTCTTGCCTCGCGCGTGTTCCAGCCGGCGATGCGCGTTTGGGCGCAGGTCCTGTCACGTCCGGAGAACGATCTTGCGATCTGCGGCATCGGCATGCGCGATGTGTCCTTCGATCAGGGATTTCCGGTGGCGTTGAAATCCTGGCGCGATGGCTCGTGCAACGCCACGCTCGATGGCATCGCGGAGATCGAGAAACTCAACGATCAACACGGCTTTCTTCGTCTGAAGCAAGGAGCCGATGTCAAAGTCGGTGACATTATCGAGTTCGGCATTTCGCATCCGTGCACCTGCTTTGATCGCTGGCGGCATTTCTTTGTCGTCGATGACAATCATCGCGTGACATCCGTGCACGCAACCTCTTTCGGATAACCAGATGCAGAACCTGAACTTTCAGCAGGTGTTGCGCTATCAGGACGAGTTCCTGCACGGCATCGTCAATACCTTGGAAATGACAGCCATCGCGGCACTCTTCGGGCTTTTGATTGGCGTTGTGGGAGCCGTTCTCGTGGGCAACGGCCCTAGGCCCGTAAGAGTGCTGATCAAGGCTTATATCGAACTCATTCGCAACACGCCGCCGCTCATTCAGCTTTTCGTTATCTTCTTCATTTTTCCGAGCGCTGGAATCAGGCTTGCTCCTTTCCCGTCCGCTTGCGTCGCCCTGAGCGTCTATTTCGGCGCCTACGCGATCGAGATTATCCGCTCTGGTCTCGCCTCCATTCCTAAAAGCCAGGTGGAAGCGGGTGAGTGCCTGGGGCTGACGCGGTTCGAGGTCTTCCGCTATGTCGTGCTCGCTCCTGCACTGCGCAACATCTATCCCTCGATCACCAGTCAGCTGATTCTGCTTCTGCTGGGCACATCGGTCGCTTCCCAGATTGCGGCCGAGGAGCTTTTTCACACCGCGACCTTCGTCGAATCCCGAACCTTCCGCAGCTTCGAAGTCTACGCGCTTATTTCCGCGATCTACGTCGCTCTGGTTGTCGCCAGCCACATCATCTTCGCGGTTGTCGGAGCGTTCGCTTTTCGCTGGCCCGTGCGGCGATAGTCGGAGAATAAATCATGCGCACCTTATCCCTTGTCGATCTCATGGCCTTTCTGGAAGGTCTTCAATGGACGCTCGTTCTGGTCGTGCTGTCCTTCGTCTTCGGCGGCTTGCTGGGCCTGGCGCTTGCGTTGCTTCGCACCAGCAACATTGCTCCCGTTCGTTGGGTGGCTTCGGCATTTCTGCAACTCGTTCAGGGCGTCCCTTTGCTGGCGCTGCTTATGTTCTTCTATTTCGGGATGCCGGTCTTTCTTGGGGTTGAGGTGCCTTCTTTGACGGCAGTGACGGTCGCCTTCTCGATCTATTCGGGTGTCTTTCTTGGCGAGATCTGGCGCGGGGGCATTCAGGCCGTGAAATACACGCAATGGGAGGCCGCGGCCTCCCTTGGGCTCAGTCGCTGGGAGCAGTTCGTCTTCGTTATTGCGCCTCAGGCCCTCAAGATCTCCCTGCCTGCAACGGTCGGCTTCCTCGTGCAACTCATCAAGGGCACATCCCTGGCATCCGTTGTGGGGTTCGTAGAACTCACGCGCGCGGGTCAGATCGCCAGCGCGGCGACGTTCCAGCAGTTGCTCGTCTACAGCATCATCGCGGCGATCTACTTCGCGATCTGCTTTCCGCTCACTCAATGGTCCCGTTCACTCGAGGCGCGTCTCAATGGCACTGGTTGAAATCAAGAATGTTCGCAAATCTTTTGGGGCGCTGGAGGTTCTGAAGGATGTCTCGCTCACCGTGGAGGAAGGTGAGATCGTAACCATTATCGGTCGAAGCGGTTCCGGCAAAAGCACACTGTTGCGTTGCATCAACGGGCTGGAGGACATCCAGGACGGCGAGATCTTCGTTGAAGGACAGCAAGTGCACGCGAAGATGAAGAAGCTTCGCGAACTCCGACAGAAAGTCGGCATCGTTTTCCAGGCGTTCAATCTGTTTCCGCATCTTACGGTCGAGCGGAACATCACGCTTGCCCCCATTCGAACCGGGCGGGTTTCCAAAGCCGGCGCCCGGGCGCTTGCCGAAAAGGTTCTGGCGCAGGTCGGATTGTCGGAAAAGATCGACGCCTATCCGGAGCAGCTTTCGGGCGGTCAGCAGCAACGCGTTGCGATTGCACGCTGCCTGGCCATGTCTCCCGACCTGATGCTTTTCGACGAGGTCACTTCCGCGCTCGATCCCGAATTGGTCGGCGAAGTGCTGAAGGTCATGGAGGATATGGCCTCGCGCGGCATGACGATGATCCTGGTGACGCACGAAATGGCTTTCGCCCGCGATGTCGCGACGAAGATCGTGTTCATGCATCAGGGGCGTGTCTGGGAGGAGGGACCTCCCTCGGAACTTTTCAGCAATCCCAAAACACCGGAGCTGAAGAGCTTTATTGGAAGCAATCACTAGAGGAGAACGCAGATGAAGAGATTGGTTCAATTCGCAGCCGCAGCCGCCATGGCTATCGGTGTCGTCGCGACACCGGCCAAGGCCGACCAGTTGCAGGACATTCTATCCGCCGGTGAAATTCGAGTGGGAATATTGCTTGATGTCGCACCATGGGGCTTCAAGGATGAGAGCGGCGAGGCGACGGGCCTAGACGTGGAAGTTGCCGAACTTCTTGCGAACGATCTGGGCGTCGATCTCGAGATCGTGCAGGTCACGGGCCCGAACCGCATTCCCAGCCTGATGGCGGACAAGGTCGACATTCTGATTGCGGCCATTGGCGCAACGCCGGAGCGCGCCCAGCAGGTTGCTTTCTCTCAGCCCTATGCAGCGGTCGAGCTCGGCGTCTATGGGGCGGCCGACATGCCCGTCGCCGAGACACCGGACGAGCTTGCCGGCACGAGCATTGCCGTGGCCAAGGGAACGACACTCGATCTCTGGCTGACCGACAACGCACCGGAAGCAAACCTCATTCGCTTCGAGGATGTCGCCTCGACCCTATCGGCATATATGGCCGGTCAGGCACAGAGCTTTGCCGAAAACAGCGCCATTGTTGCCGAAGCGGCAAAGGACAATCCCGATGTTGAGATGGAGCGCAAGTTCCTTATCCGCCAGTCGCCGGCGCATGTGGCCATCAAGCAGGGCGAGCCGGACTTCCTGCGGTGGATCGATACGTTCCTTTTCTCCAATCGCCTGAACGGCAAGCTGCCGGCCTTGCAGGAGAAATGGTTCAACGTGAAGCAGGACAACCTGCCGCGTATCTGAAGAACGAGTAGAAAGAGAGGTATTTCCATGTCTATCGAGCGCTTGGAGCGCGGCTCCCGCATGAGTCAGGCAGTGGCCTGCAACGGCCTGGTGCATGTGGCAGGTCAGGTCGCGGACAATCGCAAGGCTTCCATCGAACAGCAGACCGAGGAGGTTCTTGCGAAGGTCCTTTCGCTCGTCGAGCGCGCCGGGTCTTCGAAGTCCAGGATTGTGGCGGTGAATGTCTTTCTCCCGCACATCACGGATTTCGATGCGATGAACGCGGTCTGGGACAAATGGGTCGATCTGGATAACCCTCCGGCGCGCGCCTGTGTCGAAGCCAGATTGGCCGATCCCGATCTGCGGGTGGAAATGACTGCGGTCGCCTCTCTTTGATCCCAGAGAGGCGGATGCAGTCGGCATCCGCCTCTTTCCAGTCCCATCAGGAAGATTATTCGTGCACACCGGTGTTATCAGCGATCTGGAGCTTGTCGAAGATGGCAAGTTTTCATCTTATCTATCCATTCCGTTTTCGGTGGATCGTTCGCCTTACTTCCAGGTTCGGACGCCGATTTATCGCGTGAAGAACGGGGAAGGTCCCCGACTTCTTTTGATGGCCGGCAATCACGGTGATGAATATGAAGGGGTTTTCGCCCTTGCGCATTTAATCAGACAGCTCTCACCTTCCGGATTGAAGGGAGCGGTGACGATCCTGCCTCTGGCCAACGGGCCGGCCGTAATGGCCGGTCGGCGTCGATCTCCGCTGGATGACGGCAATCTGAATCGTGCGTTCCCGGGCGATCCCGCGGGCACGCCGACAGAGCGATTGGCATATTATCTCGAACATGAACTCTTTCCCGCTCACGACGTGATCTTCGACATGCATTCCGGTGGGACCTCGATGGAGCATCTTCCCACCGCGCTGATCGAGGAGCAGGCGACGGCGGAGCGCATGAAGCGAGCGGTTCAACTCGTAAGCAATCTCGGTCAGAAATACGCCTTTGTCGCCAGGAACGGTCACGATTCTCCGACGTCGATGGGTGCTGCTGGTCGTGTTGGCGCCATCGGGATCAGCGGCGAGTTCGGTGGCGGTGGAACGGTCACGCTCGATACGATGGCCGGGATGACCTTTGCGATCGACAGCCTGATGCGAAGCTTGGGCATGATCGACAAACCGGTGCTGAGTGCTGAGGTCTCGGAGATGGTCGCGCCGGCGTTCTTGAGCCTTCACAGTCACGATCAGGGCATCTATTCAACGCGCCGCGGCTGGTTCGAGCCGCATGTCCGGCTCGGGCAGGTGGTCGCGGAGGGAGATGTTGCGGGATTGTTGCACGATCTGGAGGCTCTCGAAGAGCAGCCGAAAACTCTCAGATTCAAACTCCCGGGAATCGTGATATCACGTCGTTTGCATGCACATTGCGAGGCGGGCGATTGTCTGGTCCAGGCAGCGTCCGAACTGGCCGATGTGGATCAATTGCTTGTAGCGCAGCCAAACCGATGATGGGGCATGAGCCGACCGACTTACGATGATGTTCTGCGCGTTTCCTCACCCACCGAGGAAGCCAGTGCCGAGCGGCGTCCGGTACGCATCGAAGAAGTGGCCCGGTTGGCCGGTGTATCGCCGATTACCGTGTCGCGGGCGCTTCGCAATCCGAAGATGGTGTCGGAAGCGCGGCGTGAGCGCATCCGACAGGCGGTCGAAGCAACCGGTTATTTCTCCAATCCCCATGCCAAGGCGCTGCGCAGTGGCCAGTCCGACATCGTTGCGGCGTTTGTCTCCAACATTCTGAGTGAGCAGTTCAGTCTCGCTGTGGAAGGATTGGCCGAGGTGCTGGAACCGGCGGGATTCCAGGTCGTCCTGAGCCGCACATCCTATTCCTACAAGCGTGAGACCACGCTCGTCCGGTCTCTGACGGCCACGCGGCCGGCGGCGGTTTTCATAACCGGTGTGATGGAGCTTGAGGCGAACCGATCGTTCCTGCGCGGCCTCGGAGTGCCCATCGTTGAGAGCTGGGCCTTTGCCCGGGATCCGATCGACATGCTCGTCGGTTTCTCCAATACCGATGGTGCGCGGATGGTTGCCGAGCATTTTGCCGAACGAGGCTATCGCAAAGTGGCGTTCATTGGCCGCAGTGGCGGTCGTGGGGCTCTGCGCAGAAAAAGCTTTGCCATGCATTGCGAGCGGCTCGGACTACAGGTGCAGCGGGAGATCACGCGTGACACGGTTTCCGGTGTTCCGGAAGGCCGCGAGGCGATGCGCAGTCTTCTGGAAGAGAATCATGACGTTCAGGCGATTTTCTGTGCAAGCGACCTGCTTGCGATCGGCGGGCTCCTGGAGGCGCGCGAGCGGGGGTTACGCATCCCCGATCAACTGGCGATAGCGGGCTTCGGCGACTCGACCCTTGCGGAAGAGATTTCCCCTGGACTGACGACAATTGTCGCCGATTCCCGCAACATCGGAACACAGGCAGGCGAACTGATGCTCAAACGCTTGCGGGGCGAAACCCCGGAGCGGACCCAGAAACACGTGCCGATCGAACTGGTCTATCGCGGGTCGACCTGAAGGTTGAATCGGCAATATGAAGGTATTGGTGAGAGTAAAGCGTTGATGCGCGCATGCCGATTGCACCGCAATCGGGTCTTGGGTCCCGCGTGCTCTGTGTTGTCGCCCCGGTGGCACCGTACAGGCTGATCTTCAACGCGCCAGCCAGCCACCATCGCCGGCAGGACGATGCCATGAACAAAGCGCGCGGCGTCGCACGCAAGAAAGACCGTCGGCCATGCGATGTCGTCCGGCTCGCCCCAGCGTCCAGCAGGCACCCGTGCCAACAACTCCGCGGACCGGCCTTGTCCGACTGTAGCGCGGCTGTGCTGTCGGTCGCCACATAGCCCGGTGCGATCGCATTGACGTTGCGCCCTGCGAGGCCCACTCGTTTGCGAAGGCGCGGGTAAGTTGCGCTATGCCGCCCTTGGCGGCGGCATAGCCCGGGACATTGAAGCCGCCCTGGAAACTGAGCACCGACGCAACAAAGATGATGCCGCCGCCGTCCCGTTCGAGCATGCGGCGCGGCTCGGCGGGACATTGCGCGTAATGGGCGAGAAAGCGCGCCGCGTCGGCACCGTTGATCACGCGATGGTCGTAGGAGAGGTCGAGCGGGTCTCGGGAAATTCTCACAGCGGGGTTGGTGTTTCGGCGGCGAATGCTTCGTGAAGCCGTGCTATGAAATCAGGTGCTTCGGGAATAGGCACATCGCCGATCCCGTTTACGGCGATACCCGGTGTCAGCGAGTTCATTACCGCCGCACCAGACAATCCAGACAGGTCTTCGCGTCTGACCTCCTGCACCCTCTGTGGAACGCCCAGACGATCGAGTTGCCGACGGACGATACCCATCGTGGTGCCCAGCAGAATGGCGGCGTCCGGCCAGATCACCGCTTCGCCGTCCCAGAATGCGAGGTTCCAGATTGTGCCTTCGCTGATCCGCCCCCGGCAATCGATGAAAACGGCATCGTCGAAGCCTTGTTCGGCGGCCTGGCGCATATAGTACGTTTTGCCGACTTCGCCGACGTGCTTCACCTGGGGAAGATCTCTTTCATGCTCGAAAGCGGCCAAAGTCAGCGGCCCTTTGGGTGCCGGCCACGGTCCAAGCGTGCGTACAAGCATCTGGGGCATTGCGTCGTGTCCGGTTGCGGTAAACTCACCGGCGGGGGAGTATATCGTTGCGATCACTGAGAGATCGGGAGGGCCGACCTGCACAGCCGCGCGAAGATAGGATTGAACCTGCTCATCCGGTAGTGCGACGCCGTAAAGTTCGATGGATGCGTCGCGCAACCTCTTCAGATGCAGGTCAAGTGCGCGCGCCTGGTTGTTGCGCAGCTGAAAATAGGTGGCGTGTGCAAACCCCGCGAATGCAAGAGGTTCCAGCGCACTCACATCGTCGACCGAAGAGCCGTTGAGCTGAAGAACGAAATCGCTGTTTGCCGGGGGCGGCGCGGTGTTGGCGTGGGCCGAGGGCATGGCAAGTGCGGAAGTCAGTGCAGCCGCGCTGGTGAGCCCCGTCATATGCAGGAAGCGCCGCCGCCCGAAACCGGATTTCACAATTGCTTCATCCGGCCCTTTATCGTTCAGTGTGTTATCTTTACTCACGGTGTTTCCCTCCTATCGATTGAATTTTATTGAGAAAACCAAGGCGGGTTCATTTGTGTCTGGACCGTTATCGCCTTTAAGTGCGTGTACATATTCAACGTCTCGTGACAGAATTCGCTGCCGATACCGCTCTCCTTGAAGCCACCGAAAGGTGATCCTGCCGCAAGGTTGAAGTAGTTGTTTATCCAGACGTTTCCTGCCTGTAACCGATCGGCCGTTTCCCACGCCGCCTTCAGATTGGTGGTGTAGATTCCAGAGGCGAGGCCATAGCGAACATTGTTGGCGTCATGGATCATCTTCTCGTAATCGCTCCAGCGTATGACGGAGAGGACAGGCCCGAAGATTTCCTCCTGCGCGATGCGGGTGTCGTTCGTGGTCTCGAAGACCGTGGGTTCGAAGAACCAGCCGGCGTCGCAGCCTGCCACCTCAACGCGATTGCCGCCGGTAATGAGTAAGGCATCTTTTTTGCCGATATCGATATAGGATTGCACCCGGCGGCCCTGCGTTTCTGAAACGAGGCAGCCGAGAAGCGGTCCCTGCGATGTGGGATCGGCCACACGGATGCGCTTCATGCTCGCGGTGAGGCGCTGCATGAAATCGTCGTAGATCGCGTCGTGCAGGAACAGCCTTGTGCCCGCGAGGCAGGACTGCCCGTTGCAATACATCGATGCGAAGGTGACGTTGTCGACGATGGCGTCGATGTCTGCGGGATCGACGTCCGGAAAAACGATGTTCGGACTCTTGCCGCCCAATTCCAGCGAGACCGGGACCAACCGATTTGCGCCGGCCTGCGAGACGATACGCCCGACCTCGGAACTGCCGGTGAACGCGAGTTTCGTCACGTCGGGGTGTGCTGTGAGTGCGGCGCCGACCTCTTCGCCGAGGCCCGGCACGATGTTGATGACCCCTGGCGGGAAGATCTCCGCGATCAGCCTGCCCAGTTCCAGGGTCGACAGCGAGGCGTTCTCGTCGGGTTTCAACACCACCGTGTTGCCTGCCGCGACGGCCGGAGCGATCTTGAATGCCGTCATGATGGCGGGAACGTTCCATGGAATGATCTGGCCGCAGACGCCGTAGGGCTCGCGCTTCGCCAACATATACCCATTGGGTATCGGGCGTCCGAAACCTTCATGCGTTAGCGCGGCGGCAGCAAAATAGCGATATTGCTGCATGGCGATGGCATGGTCGATCCCGGTTTCCCATAGCCCTCGTCCGATATCCAGTGTGTCGATCGTCGTTAAGCGCGGAGCTTCACGTTCGATAGCATCGGCCAATTTGTTCAAGCATTCGGCCCGCTCTTCGGGAACGCGGGTCTTCCACATTGCAAACGCCGCTTTGGCCGAGGCGACGGCGGCGTCTATCTCGCTCGATCCGCAGCGCGCAATATCGGCCAGATGCTCGCCACTCGCTGCAGCAACGGCCGGAAAGGTCGATCCGGATACAGGCTGAAACTCATTGTCGATAAAGGCTCCGTAGACCTTTGAAAGGCTCTTTCGAGCGGCGGACACTTCCGTCATCCGACTTCCCCGTCTTTTGTGTGTTTGAGAAATTGGCCGCAGTCGTGGCTCGCCGGCATGTTCCGAAAACATGGGCCACGAAGGGCGATCGCTGGCAGGCCGGTCTCGGGTCGGGTTCGGCGAAAATCCTTAGCTTGACCGACAACTGCGAACAGGATCAGGCTAGGAGAACGGGGCTTGCGATGTCTATCCGCATCTGGCGGAATGTTCCCGCAGGCTATCCGTTTCTGGCGATTTTTCGGGTCTCGCTGGGCAGCTCGCCAAATCGGTCACGATAAGCTGCTGAAAACCGGCCGAGGTGAAAGAAGCCGTGAAGCATTGCAAGATCGGCAAGCTCCCTTTCCGGATGGGCTTGAAGCGTGGCGCGCAGCGCATCGAGCCGCAAGCCGCGTAGCCAGCTCATTGGAGAGAGTCCCAGATGCGTTTGGCAGAAGGTATTCAAATGACGTTCGGACAGTGCTGCGGCCCGCGCGAGATCCGATAAGGTGACGGGTCGGCTAAGATTGGCGGCGGCATAGTCGTACAGCCGATCCAGACGCCGCCGCTCGACGGTCAAACGCGTGGCTCCTTCCTCGCCGCAATCGTGTCGCTTCGTTTTCAGTTGTAGCAGAAGAAACATAGCCATGCCGTGCTCCAAATGAGCGAGCCAGGGCTGAAGTGCTTCGTTGCCGCTGCTGCTGCCTTCCAGCGCAACAAAGGCTTGAAGCTGGGCTTGCCACTGTCGGGCGGCAGCATCGGACAGCATGAGTCCCGGGTTCTGTCGCATTGCGCGATACAGATCGGGCATGCGCATCGCGTTTGCCGTGTCTTCGAGCAGCGAATGCGGAAGACGCAGGATCAGTTGTTCGCTGTTCTGCGACCAGCGAAGATTGATGTTGCTCGTGGGTGTGCTGACGATCGCTTGACCCTGCCGAACGGATTGACGCTGGCGGTCTGCTTCAATCTCAATGCCGCCGGAAAGCGAAAAATGCACCAGCGAGAAGCGGTCGTAAAGATCGGGAAGAATGCCGACCTCGGCACCGTATCGCAACGAGTAAAGCGAAAGGCGTGGTGTGTCGAACTTGTAAAGCTGTGTATCGACGCGGCCGGCGTACCATCTCAGATGATGGTCTGCGAGTTCGTTTGCGACAAGGGCGTGCGAATCCATTCTTTCTCGGGAATGGAAAATGCGGTGCCGGTAGAGCGCTTTCAGCCCCGACATGAGGTGCTCTTCCCTGGCTCTTCGATGATCATCGCAACGCGGCGCTGCTCGCGGTTTGGACGAACGCGGTTCGCAGTAGAAAGCCCGTTATCCCGTGCGCTTGTCATGTTTATATACCAAAAGAAACCTACTTTGAGTATATAGCACGAAGCCTGGAATGCAACCGTGCACCAAAGGCAGAAGTCGCGCGCTTGCGCCTGCCATTTATGGCTCAGTCTCGTGCTTCGCCATACGAAATGGGGCTTGATGCTCACTCGGAGGCTGTTTGGCGCCGGTCTTCTTGAAGCCGCCTGAGCATGAGGCGGGCGATGGCGATGCCGATGATCGTTAAGCTTCGCCTCTGCTTTCAGACGCGCCACTGTCTTTTCAAACGCATCGTAAGGGTGCGTGGATCGGGGTTTAGCGGTTGCCAGGCGGGCAGGGCAGAGCGTGGGCGGCATAGCCGGCACACCAGCCCCGCCACGCCCATTTCCGGCGCCGGCTTGCAATGCGGGAACGATGGTTCATTCGGTGATGAGAACGGTGCTTTGCGATGGCCAGTCGATGACGACCTCGTCGCCCTCGCAAAGCCGTTCCTGACCGGCGTTCTGGACGTGCACCTTGATCGCCTGGCTGGTGGTCTGCACGAAATAGGTGCTCGTATCGCCGGCGAAAATCCGCCGTGAAACCCGCCCGGCAAGGCGGTTCATAGCCTCCGGCATTGCCGCCGCGCCGGCGCGTGCGATCATCATGCGCTCCGGGCGAACCGCGCAGACTGCCGGGCCGTTGGCGCGCGCGGCCCCGTTTGCAGCGAGCACCAGCGTCCCGTCGGCCAGCCGGACGCCGCCGTCTGTGGCAATGCCTTGCAATATGTTGGCATCGCCCAGAAAGGTCGCCGCGAACTTGCTCGCGGGTCGATCGTAGATCTCTTCGGGTGGGCCTTCCTGCACCAGTTTCCCATCGCGCAGGATGCCGATCCTGTCACTCATCGTCAGCGCCTCCTCCTGGTCGTGCGTGACGAAGATGGTGGTCACACCGATCTCGCGCTGGATGCGCTTCAACTCCATCTGCATGTCGACGCGAAGCGCCTTGTCGAGCGCCGACAGGGGCTCGTCCAGGAGCAGGACGCGTGGACGGGTTACGATGGCGCGCGCAAGCGCGACACGCTGGCGCTGGCCGCCCGAAAGCTGGTGCGGGCGGCGCCCGCCGAGCTCGCCGAGCTGGACCAGATTGAGCACCCGCGCGACCTCTGTGCGAATGGTTTCGCGTGTTTCGCCGCGTACCGACAAGCCGAAGCCGACATTGTCGGCGACGCTCATATTGGGAAAGAGCGCGTAGCTTTGGAACACCATGCCGATCCGGCGCTTTTCGACGGGCACACGTTCCACGCTTTCACCGCCGATGAGGATTCGCCCCTGATCGGGAAAGTCGAAACCGGCGATCTGGCGCAGAAGTGTCGTCTTGCCGCTGCCCGAGGGACCGAGCAGGGCATAGAAGCCGCCATCGGAAAAGGCAATCGAGACGTCGTCGAGCGCCTTATGGGCGCCAAAGCTGCGGGAGATCGATTCGACGCGGACTTCCGCCATTATTTCTCTCCTGCGAAACTGAAGAAGCGTGCTGCAAAGAGCATCAGACTCATCGACACGGTAATGATGATCGTCGACACGGCGTTGATTTCGGGTGTGAAGCCCTTGCGGATCGCAGCGTAGATCTCGACGGGAAGCGTCGCCTCGCCCGGCGTCGACAGGAAATAGGATACGACGAACTGATCGAACGAAACGGCGAAAGCGAAAAGCGCGCCGGCGATTACGCCCGGCATGATCCAGGGCAGCGTCACACGATACGTCACCT
>ENA-ORCW01000581-ORCW01000581.1-marine-metagenome-genome-assembly--contig:-NODE-581-length-17852-cov-2.735415_pt1 | contig 17852 bp, 19 predicted proteins | sample MGYA00237784_ERZ508517 | MGnify/ENA primary metagenome ERZ508517 (study PRJEB26187, sample SAMN06268979) | marine metagenome | isolation source: Tt ae E1 feedstock associated aerobic enrichment on... | reverse complement strand
ACAGGAAGAAGAAGACCTGGAACCCGAGCAGGATATAGAAAAGCTGTTTCCCGCTGAACTGGATGGGAATGAACAGGAAGGACATCATGGAATCCCAGCGGTAGCGGCAGAAGAGGTAGAGAATGCCGAAGACGCCGGCCGAGGAACCGATCACGATCACCGATTGCTGGGTCAGCAGATGGACTCCCGTCCAGACCAGGCCGCCCGTGAAAATGCACAGCAGGAAGCATTCGAGAAAGCGCTCGGAGCCGATCCGGGCCTCAATTTCCTTGCCGAACCAGAACAGCATCAAGCAGTTGAAGACCAGGTGCCAGGGCAGGCCGGCCTGGGTGGAGTGGAGGAAGCCGTAGGTGATGAGGGTGTGGACGTAGCCGTGACTGAGCTGGACCAGGCTGAGGGCGAAATTCTCCTCCAGGAAGACGGATCCGAGCCAGTGCCGGAAAATATTCTGCAGGACAAAGACCACCACCAGGGCAATCAAAATGCTTTTCAGGGCCCATTCCCGGCGCATGTATTCCGGGCGGTCACCCCGCATGTAACTGCGGCTGTAAATACTCATCAGGGACGGATTCTAAATATGAATCCGCATCCGAGTCAGGGGCAAGCTATTCCCTCAATTAGCCATGATCTCCTTGACAGTGTCCCAAATTCCTCAAAGGAATCTGCACATTATGGCAGACAAAGCTGACAAGTGGCCGGAAAACGTGGCGGGCAAGTTTTACGTGGACGAGCAATGCATCGACTGCGACCTTTGCCGCGAGACCGCGCCGGACTTTTTCACCCGTAATGAGGACGGCGGGTACTCCTTCGTCCACAAGCAGCCGGAGAATGAAGAGGACGTTGAGGCCTGCATGGAAGCCCTCGAGGGCTGCCCGGTGGAGGCCATCGGCGACGACGGCGACGAGGACTGAGCCCCTCGGGCAACAATTGAATTTCAGCGGGGGCGGAATCCGGACGGGTTCCGCCCTTCGCTTTTCTCAGCGGGCGATGTCCAGCCGGCTCAGGCAGCGGATCTGGCGGCTGTGCAGGACCGATTCGGCAAATTCGTTGTCCTCGACATTCATGGCGATGGCGTAACGCGACTTGGGCCGCATGATGAAGGGGTAGAGGTAATGAATGTTGATCTCCGCCTCCACCAGTGCCGCGGTGACAAACTTCAGGTCCGCCTCGGTGTTGATTTCCACCGCCAGGATCGGGGTCTCGGTAAAGGAATAACCATACTCGTGCAGTAATTCCCGGGCCGGCTCCGGGTAATCGGGAATGATCCGCATGATGGTGCACTCGGTGGAGTCCAGCTGCGAGAGGCCGATGATGTGGATGTCGTTCTGGGCGAGGCGCTGGACCAGCTCGTTGAGGCGTCCCACCTTGTTGTCGGCAAAGACCGAGAACTGCAGGACGGGCTCCTTCTCCCGGGACTGTAAAGTGTCTGTTTCCATGGTCAGAAGGGCAGGAGTTTGGAGAATTGCCCCAGGCATGGCAAATCCATTCACAACAAGGGTTTAGGGCATCCTTTTGATATTTCCCTTGAGTGGTTGACGAAAGGGGGTTTCTTGGGAGAGTTTAGCTCAAATTGTCAGGATAAACCAATGGGAAAGAGTCTCTTTGAAAAAGTCTGGGAAGCGCATGCCGTGCGGGAATTGCCCAACGGCCAGACCCAGCTGTTGATCGGAACGCACCTCATCCACGAGGTGACCAGTCCCCAGGCCTTCGGGATGCTGCGTGAGCGCGGCCTGCCGGTCCGTTTTCCGGACCGTACCTTCGCCACGGTCGACCACATCGTGCCGACCAATGAATTGCAGGAGCCCTACAGCGATCCGCTGGCCCAGGCCATGATCGAGGAGCTGCGCAAGAACTGCGCGGAGAACGAGGTCCGCTTCTTCGACACCACCACCGGAATGCAGGGCATCGTGCATATCGTCGGTCCGGAGCAGGGGATCACCCAGCCGGGCACGACCATCGCCTGCGGTGACTCCCACACCTCCACCCACGGGGCCTTCGGGGCCATCGCCTTCGGGATCGGGACCAGCCAGGTCCGCGACGTCCTGGCCACCCAGACCATGGCCCTCAACAAGCTTAAGGTCAGACGGATCAATGTGGACGGGCAACTGAGCCCGGGCGTCTATGCCAAGGACGTGATCCTGCACATCATCCGCACCCTCGGGGTCAACGGCGGGACCGGGTTCGCCTATGAATACGCCGGCGAGGTCTTCGACAACTTCACCATGGAGGAGCGCATGACGGTCTGCAACATGTCCATCGAGGGCGGGGCGCGGGTCGGTTACGTCAATCCCGACGAGACCACTTTCGAGTACCTGAAGGGCCGTCCCTATGCGCCCAAGGGAGCAGACTGGGACGCGGCGGTGGAGCGCTGGAAGTCCTTCGCCTCGGATCCGGACTGTGAGTACGACGACGTGGTCAACATCCGGGCCGGGGATATCGCCCCAACCGTGACCTGGGGGATCAATCCCGGGCAGGCCATCTTCATCGACCAGCCCATTCCCGAGGTGGCACAGGGCCACACCGCCAGCGAGCGGGCCAGCATCGCCGAGGCGCTCGAGCACATGAAGTTCGAGGGCGGCACCCCGATCAAGGGCACCAAGGTCGATGTGGCTTTTCTCGGTTCCTGTACCAACGGCCGCCTCAGCGATCTCAAGGAAGTGGCCCGGTACCTCGAGGGCCGCAAGGTGGCGTCCGGGATCAAGGCCATCTGCGTTCCCGGCAGCCAGGCCGTGGCCCGCATCGCCGAGGAGCTCGGGCTGGACAAGGTTTTCAGGGAAGCGGGCTTTGAATGGCGCGGCGCCGGCTGCTCCATGTGCCTGGCCATGAATCCGGACAAGCTGGTCGGCGACCAGCTTTGCGCCAGCTCCAGCAACCGCAACTTCAAGGGCCGGCAGGGTAGCGTCACCGGGCGCACCATCCTGATGAGCCCGCTGATGGTGGCCGCTGCCGCGGTGACCGGGGAGGTCTCCGATGCCCGCGAGGTTTTCGGAATTCTTGAACCTGTCGGCGCCTGACCCGTCCAACCAAACAACTTCTACCCATGGCATTGGAAAAAATCGTACAAGTCAGCGGTCGCGGGGTACCCGTCCCCGGTGACGACATCGACACCGACCGCATCATCCCGGCACGCTTCATGAAGTGTGTCACCTTTGACGGCCTCGGCGACTACGTCTTTTACGACGTGCGCAAGAACGAGGACGGCACGGAACGCAGGCATCCGCTCAACGATGAGCGCTATGCCGGGGCCACCATCCTCATCAGCGGCAACAATTTCGGTTGCGGCAGCAGCCGGGAGCACGCCCCCCAGGCCATCTCCAAGGCCGGGTTCAAGGCCGTCGTCGCCCAGGGGTTCGCCGAGATCTTCTTCGGCAACTCGACCCAGCTGGGCATGCCCTGCGTGTCAGTTGGTAGTGACGAATTGGATACGCTCCGGGAGGCCGTGGAGGCGGACCCGCAACTGGAGATCACCATCGACCTGGAGAAGAAGGAAGTGCACTTCGGTGACCGCTCCGTTCCCTGCGAGATCCGCGAAGGGGCCCGCCAGGTTCTGGTCAACGGCAAGTGGGATCCCATCCAGGACCTGCTCGACGCCGCCCCGCGGGTGGACGCGGTCGCTGCCAGCCTGCCCTACATGTCCGGCCGCTGAGGAATTACGGAATGCGCGAGCTGATCGAAAACGCGGGGGTATTCGCCTGGCCCCTCGGACTGTGTTCCATCCTGGCGGCGGTGATTATTATTGAGCGGCTATTCGCCCTGCGGCGGAGCCGGATAATCCCGCGCCACTACGAGCAGGCCTTCACCCAGGGGGAAATTCCCGAGGTCGGGGACTCCGGCTCCGTGGCCGGGCGCATCCTCGAATACTTTCACCAGGGCAAGCTCGATGCCGAGCAGCTCAAGGCCTACACCCGCCTTCAGGTGACCCACATGGAGCGGGGGCTTTTCATTCTGGAAATTATTGTCAGCGCGGCGCCGCTGCTGGGCCTGCTGGGCACCGTGACCGGTCTGGTCACCGTCTTCAGCCAGATCAGTCCGGAGACCGGGCTGCCGGACCCGGCGGCCTTCGTCACCGGCGTCTCCCTGGCCTTGACGACGACCATCCTCGGCCTGTCCATCGCCATTCCCTCGCTGGCTTTCAACAGCTACCTGAACCGTCGCGTGGACACCTACGAGGCCCAGCTGGAAGTGGGCGTGGAGCGCCTCATCGGGGCCATGAAGGACGCCAAGCGCCGCCCATGAGCGTCATCCCCAAGCGCCGCCGCCGCAAGGCCGAGATCAACATCGTCCCGCTGGTCGATGTCCTCGTGGTGCTGATCTTTTTCTTTTTGGTCTCGATGCAGTTCCGCAACCTGACCCTGCTCAACCTGACCCTGCCCAAGATCGAGACCGCCGGCAAGGAACAGCCCACCGACAGCCTGCAGCTGGGCGTCGATACCGAGGGCACCTACTACCTCAACGGGAATCCCGTCTCGGAGGAGGTCCTGGTGGAGAATATCCAGGAGGTGGCACGGCTCAGCCCGGACACCGCCGTCCTCATCATGGCCGACGAGAACAGCCTCCTGCACAAGGTCACCTTCCTGATGGACACCTGCCGCAAGGCCGGCCTGGAGAAGGTCCGGCTGCAGTCGCGGTAGGGGAGATCCAGCCATTAATGGCATTGCCGGACAGGGCCGGATACTTGACACCAAGCCTTGGATTGATCTTTCTCAGCCAGTGGTTGAGCGCTAAATAATGCGGCTCCGGCCACCTCCCAAACCTCCCCCTGCTCCAAACATGAACCAGAACCCAACTCCCGATTCCTCTCCCGACAAAGTCGTCCCCGCCCAGTACCTCTATCCCTTCATCCTCGTCACGAGTCTCTTTGCCCTGTGGGGCTTTGCCAACGACGTGACCAATCCGCTGGTCCGGGCCTTCCGGGAGATTTTCCTGATCAGCAACGCCCAGAGCAGCTGGGTCCAGACAGCCTTCTACGGCGGCTACGCGACGATGGCCATCCCGGCGGCGCTGGTTATCCGCAAGCTCTCCTACAAGTGGGGGATCATGATCGGGCTGGGATTGTATGCCGTGGGGGCGCTGCTGACCATTCCGGCCGGGCTGTTGATGGAGTTTAATTTCTTCCTGGTCGGTTTCTATGTCCTGACCTTCGGCCTGGCCTTCCTGGAAACCAGCGCCAATCCCTATATCCTCTCCATGGGCTCGCAGAAGACGGCCACCCAGCGGCTCAACCTGGCCCAGGCCTTCAACCCGATGGGAACCCTGACGGGGATGTTCGTGGCCAGCTTTCTGGTCCTGCCCAACCTGCAGGTGGCGGAGTTCCGTGAAGCGGAGCGGGCCGCCCATCCGGAATACTCCGAGATGATGCCCAGCGAAGTGGACGGGTTGCTGTTGAAGGCGCTGGAGGATTATTCCGTGACGGATCCGGACGGACATAAGGCCATCAAGGCCCACGACCTGGGAGTGGTCATGGTGCCCTATATCAGCATCGCGGTGGTGGTGCTGGGCGTCCTGGCCCTGTTTATCTTCTCGAAAATGCCGGATACCGGGCAGGAGGAGGATCCCATCAAGCTGGGAGCCCTGGTCCGGCACTTGTTCAACTTCCACTACGTAGGCGGGGTGGTGGCCCAGACTTTCTATGTCGGGGCCCAGATCATGTGCTGGACCTTCATCATCCATTATGGGATGACCCTGCTCGGAATGTCCGCCGCGGAGGCCCAGAACCATAACATCATCGCCATGGTCATCTTCGCGGTGAGCCGCTTTATCTGCACCTTCCTGCTCAAGTTCATGAAACCGGGCGTGCTGCTGGGGGCCCTTGCCATCGGCGGGATCATCATGACCCTGGGGGCCATCTTCCTGCAGGGAATGATCGGGCTCTACTCCCTGATCGGGATCTCGGCCTGCATGTCCCTGATGTTTCCGACCATCTACGGGATCGCCCTGGAGGACCTCACGCCCAACGACGCCAAGCTGGGCTCGGCCGGCCTGATCTTCGCCATTGTCGGGGGAGCCTTGATGCCGCCCCTGCAGGGGAAGATCATCGACGGCAATGGCATGGAGCTTTTCGGGCGGACCCTGGAATCGGTCCGGGTCTCCTTTTTCCTCCCGGTCATGTGCTTTGTGGTCATCGCCATCTACGGCTTCGTGGCCCAGAAAATCCCGCGCCGGGTCAGAAGAGGCTAGGGCCGGTCCATGAATTTCCCCGGATGCCGGCCGGGTATTATTGATCCCGACCGTCGCTGAACACCGGCTGACCCCAGGCGAAGAACTGCTGGTGGCCGGACTCCGGGTAGGTCCGGGTATGGGTGACCTTGACCCGGACGTAGGGCTGTGATCCGTCGATCGGGAAACTGGCCGAGGTGCCCTCAAAACGGGCCAGCACTTTGCCCTCCTGGCCGATGAACTCGATGCTGTAGCCGTCCTTTCCCTCCGGCACGAACAAGGCCCTTACGGTGACCGAGGAGGCCAGCTCGGCTTGGGTGGACTCCTCGTCGACCTCGACCACGTAGTTGCCATCCACGACTCCGCATTTGCTCAGGAAGAGGCCGCTGCTGGCGTAGAACTGCCCGTGTGCCATGGCCTTGGTGATGGATTCGGGAGTCAATCTGTCCGACCTGACGACGACCCAGCCCCTTCCCGGATTGGACTTGTCGGGAGCAATCTCCTTGAGGATGTGCATGTCGTCCGAGGCCACCGCGTAGACCAGCATGCCGGCCGAGAGCAGGGTATCCCACATCTCCTCGGTGGAGGGGTGCTCCCCGTCCCCGAAATTGTGCACGTCGTTGTGGCCGTTGTAGAGTTCCATCATGTGGAGCCCTTTCACCGGGAGGATGTCTTCCGTCGTGACCGCGTAGGTGTAGTTGGGATGGTTCAGGATGGGCTGGCCGGATCCGCCCCGGATGGCATCCACATGGTCCTGGATGATTTGCCATTTCTCCTCGTGTGCGGAATCCCAGGGCACCAGGCCGTCGATGTTCATGGCGGTGCTGTGGAGGTGCTTCTTGCCGGTCACTTCCTCGCCCGGGATCAGGATGAAATCCTTCCTGCGTTGTTCGGGCAGGTTTACCGTGGCCGGGTCGATGAAGTGGTTGTGCTCGCTCAGGATCAGGAAATTGTATCCATGATCCAGATACCACTTGGCCACCGAATCGGGTGTGGAATCGGCATGCCCGCAGATTTCCGTATGGGCGTGCGTGTTGCCGCGGTACCACTGGCCGGCGCTGGCAGGGGAGCAGAGAAAAGGCAGGAGGAGGAGCAGGGTGGTTCTTTTCATGACAGGTCCGGGTTGCTTGATGGGGAACTTTCAAGCTACACGACTCGTCCCGGGCCCGCAAGATCCCATCCATCACCAGCCGGTTTCTCCTTCCCATTAATCATTCCGCCGGCTAGGCTCTCCTTCAGCTTTTCCCCGATATGACCAGTAAAGAACGCTTCCTGCGCACCATTGCGCGCGAACCCGTGGACCGTCCCTGCACCTGGCTGGGCATCCCCGATCCCCGAGCCCACGCCGGCCTCTTCCAGTATTTTGGAGTTGGCTCCGTCAACGAGCTGATCGGCAAGCTCGACGACGACATCTGGCCGGTCGAGCTGCCGTATCATTCACCAACCTCCAACGCCATCTACATGGCCTTCGACTTCTCCGGCGGCCACAAGCTCCAGACCAACGAGGAGCGGACCCTGAACACCCCCGGCTACTTTGCCGACTGCGAGGACCTTGATGAGGTGGAGCGCTTCCCCTGGCCGGATCCGGTCAAGTATATCGATCCGGAGGAATGCCGGGCCGCGGTGGCCCATGTTCCCGAGGACAAGGTCTGCCTCGGGGTGATCTGGTCGGCCCACTTCCAGGACGCCTGTGCCGCCTTCGGCATGGAAAACGCCCTGATGACCCTGCTGGAAATGCCGGAGATGTTTGTCGCTGTCAACGAACGCATCACCGACTTCTACCTGAAGGCCAACGAGATCTTCTTCGAGGCCACCAAAGGCAAGCTGGACGCGGTTCTGATCGGCAACGATTATGGTTCACAGCAGGGCCTGATGCTCTCCCGCGAGCTGATCGTCGAGTACAGCCTGCCCTGCACGAAGAAGCTCATCGACCAGGCCAAGTCCTACGGCCTGAAGGTCATCCACCACGCCTGCGGCTCGATTCGGCCCATCATCGGCGACCTGGTCGAGATCGGGGCCGACGTCATCCATCCCATCCAGGCCAAGGCTGCCGGCATGGAGGCCCAGTCGCTGAAGGATGAATTTGGAAAGCGGGTGGCCTTCTGCGGGGGTGTCGATGCCCAGGATTTGATGGTCAACGGCACGCCGGAAGAAGTGGCCGCCGAGGTTCGCCGTCTGCGCGGGATCTTCCCGACCGGGTTGATTCTCTCACCCAGTCATGAGGCCATCCTGCCGGACACCCCGCCCGCCAATGTCGAGGCCCTTTTCAAGGCGGGCCGGGAGTAGGGGACTCCGGACGGATCCTCCGGTTGTCAACCGGCTGACCCCTTAATCGAGGTGGAATATCTCCTCCATGGGGGCCCAGACCTCCCCCTCGGGTGAGGAGTCGAGGGGCTTCATGCAGGGGATGCAGACGTCCCACCATTTCTGCGTGGTTTCATCGGCAGCCATGGCGGCCATGTCGGCCTCGAAGTCCGAACCGTAGTACTCAAAGTAGCTGAACAGCCAGCCCTCGCGGTAATAGATCGAGTAGTTCCCGATGTTGCTTTCCTTGATCTGCCTCAGGACACCCGGCCAGGTGTCGGCGTGCAGGCGCTTGTATTCTTCGTATTTCTCCGGGAGGACCCGGACCATTGAGCCGTATCGTGTCATGGGTATTTCGTTTTCAGTTGGGGCTGAGGCCGCTTAATCAAGGCCTTGCTCATAGATAAACCAGTCCGGCTGAAGCGCCTCCAGCGGCTCCCTGAGCTTCTCCAGTTCGCCGGCCGGACCGTGGATTTCCAGACGATGCAGGTCGGAAATCTTGAGGGCCTCGTCGAGGAGCTCGGTCACGTTGGCGAGGTGGGCCAGGAGGGCTTCAGCGTCGGTGTAGGCCTCACGGCAATGGACAATATTCCCGTTTACGGTGAATCCATAGTAGAGGTTGCCATTTTCCGTGGCGGTTTTCTCGATAAAGGCCGGGAAGGCGGCCTTGAAGGTCTCCAGCTTGCCCGGGTGAACCTTGAAGTAGGGATGGATGCTGACCGAGTTGGATTGGGTTGCCATAAATAGTCCTTGTTGAGGGTTATCCTTTCCGGCTGAGGAAGTGCGTGCTTTCGCAATTGGATCAGGATGGCAGGCCGATCATTAATGGGCAACTGCAATTCAAGCAGGAGATTTTCCAGTTGCTGGTTAATGATACCGGACCTAGCCTCCGGGCCATGAAGCGCTCAATCCTCATTCCCTTGTTCCTGCTCCCGCTCACCCTCCTGGCCGGTGAGGGCTTTGTTTCCCTCTTCGACGGCGAGACCTTCGACGGATGGAAAATCTCCGAGGAAAACTCCGACAGCTGGGTCATCGAGGACGGGGCCCTGGTCACCCGCGGTCCGCGGGCGCATATCTTCTACGTCGGCGAGCTGGCGCCGTTTAAGAACTTCGAGCTGAAGGTCGACGTAAAGACGAAGAACGGCTCCAACGGCGGCATCTATTTCCACACCGCCTACCAGGCCGAGGGCTGGCCGCTGGTCGGCCTGGAGTGCCAGGTCAACGTCTCCCAGGGCGACTGGAAGAAGACCGGCAGCCTTTACGACATCGCCAACATCGGCTTCTGCTTCCTCCAGGACGACACCTGGTGGACCCAGCACATCATCGTCGAGGGCAAGACCGTGACCGTGAAACTCAACGGGATCACCGTCCTGCAGTACAAGGAACCGCCGGGGGCCGAAGCCGGCGATCCCTTCACCCGGCTCCTCGATGAAGGCACCATCGGCCTGCAGTGCCACGACCCGGGCAGCGAGGTCCATTACAGGAACATCCGGATCAAGCGCCTTCCGGATTGAGCAAATATTTCAAATTTCTCCTAAGAAAACCACAGGTTGAAACGTTGTTCAGGTGATAAAGCCCGTCCCCGCTGTCGGGATAACCGCAAATCACAATGAAACATGAACACCTTCAACCTGACTCTGATTGGATGCGCTCCGTTGTGGACGCGCATGCGGCGGACCTCACCCGTTACGCCGCTTCCATTCTGGGCGACGCGGATGCCGCCCGGGATGTCGTGCAGGATGTCTTCCTGCGCCTGTGGAAGGACAAGCCGTCCGGAATGGAGGAGTTCCTCCGTCCCTGGCTTTTCCGCGTCTGTCGCAATTGTGCCCTGGACCTCCGGCGAAAGGAGGGACGCATGAAACCGATGACGGACAACCAGGCCGTCCGCACGGCCAGCGAGTCACCCGACCCGCAGGCCATGGCCGAACGCCAGGACAGCCACGCCCGCCTGATGAACATGATGCGCACCCTGCCGGAGAACCAGCAGGAGGTCGTGCGCCTCAAGTTCCAGAACGGCATGAGCTACAAGGAAATCGCCGCGGTGACGGACCTGACCGTGACCAACGTCGGTTTCCTCCTGCATACCGCGTTAACCACCCTCCGCAGCCGGGCCCTGGCCGCCGGGGAATGAATGATTGGGAGAAATTTGAAATGAAACTTTCCAAAGACGATCCAAGAATCACCGCCTACGCCCTCGGTGAGATTGAGAATGACAAGGAACGGGCGGAAATCGAACAGGCTGTGGCCGAATCTGAGGAATTGCAGCAGGCCGTCCGGGAAATCCGGGAAATGGGGAAGCTCCTGGCCGGCAGCCTGGCCGCCGAGCCGGCCCCGGAATTGAGTGAATTCGACAAGGCCCGCATGGAGCAGCGGAAGCCCGAAACCGAAACGCCTTCCCTGATGGGCAAGCTGCTCAACTGGCCGGCCCTCTCGGCCCTGACTGCGGCCGCCGCGGTGGCGCTGCTGGTCTTTGTCCTGGTGCCGCCCTACGGGGCCCGGGACAACGGGGTTCCCGACATCGAGCAACTGCCGACATCGCAGATGGTGCCGGCCGGGAAACCGGCCCCGCCGGAAGAACGCGAGCCGCAAATTTCACAGTTGGAAATGGAATTACCCGTCGATGAACTCAAGCGCGTCGAGGGGAGGGAATCCAACGAGTACATCGTCAATCTCGGGCCCAGGGAGGAGCGGGCCGACCGTGACAAGGTGCAGACCGCCCCAACCCTCGCCCAGACCGAGGCACCCGCCCCGCCGCCGGTGTCCATGCCGATGCCTGCGCCGGAAACGCGCGGCCAGGTCATGTCCGACATGGCGGCTGCCGCTCCCGAGGCGGAGGCGGTCTATTCCCTGCAGGCATTCGCGGTGACCGGTCCTGAGAAAGCTGGGTACATCCGCCAGCGAACCGAGGCCTGGAACACCGAGAGCTATGACACCATCGAGGAGACCGGCTTCCGCTCGCCCCTGGTGGCGCCCCTGTCGACCTTCTCCATTGATGTCGACACGGCCAGCTATGCCAACGTGCGGCGCTTCCTCAACGAGGGGCATTTGCCGCCGGCAGACGCCGTCCGGATCGAGGAGCTGATCAACTACTTCAAGTACACGGACACGCCCCCGGCCAAGGCGCTCGACGAGGGCGGGGATCCCTTTGCGGTCCACCTCGCCCAGACGGATGCGCCCTGGAATGCCGACCACCGGCTCCTCCGTATCGCCCTCAAGGGATATGAAATGCCCTGGGAAGAACGCCCGGCCTCCAACCTGGTCTTCCTGCTGGATGTTTCCGGCTCCATGAACCAGGCCAACAAGTTGCCGCTGGTCAAGGACGCCATGGACCTCCTGGTCCGTCGCCTGGACAGCCGCGACCGGGTGGCCATCGTGGTCTACGCCGGGGCCTCGGGCCTGGTTCTGCCCTCCACCACCGCCAACAATCATGAGACCATCGCCCACGCCATCGACAACCTCGCCGCCGGCGGCTCGACCAACGCCGGGGCCGGCATCCAGCTGGCCTACAAGGTGGCCCGCGAGCACTTCATCAAGGGCGGCAACAACCGGGTCATCCTCTGCACCGACGGCGACTTCAACGTCGGCCTGACCAACCGCGGGGAGCTGGCCGGGATCGCCGGGAAAGAGGCGGAAGACGGCGTCTCGCTGACCATCCTCGGCTTCGGCATGGGCAACTACAAGGACGACATGCTGGAGGAACTCTCCAACAAGGGGAAGGGCAGCTACGCCTACATCGATTCCGATGCGGAGGCCCGCAAGGTCTTCCTGCAGGACCTGGCCAGCAACATCTTCAAGATCGCCAAGGACGTGAAAATCCAGGTCGAGTTCAACCCGGCCCAGGTCAAGGCGTATCGGTTGATTGGATACGAGAACCGCCGCCTCAACGCCGAGGACTTCAACGACGACAAGAAGAAGGCCGGCGACATCGGCCCGGGACACACCGTGGTGGCGCTCTATGAAATCATCCCCGCCGGGGTGGAGGCGGATCTGCCCGCCGTCGACGACCTGCGCTACCAGGCCCAGCCCGAGGCCGGGGGCAAGAGCGGCGAACTGGCCACCGTCAAGCTGCGCTACAAGCAGCCGGACGGGGACACCAGCAAGCTGATCAGCCGGACCGTCGGGAGCGGCGACCTCGTCGCCTTCAACCAGGCCTCCGCGGACCTGCAGTTCACGGCAGCCGTGGCGGCCTTCGGGATGAAGCTTCGCGAATCGGAGTTCGCGGGGAAGATCAGCTGGCAGGAGATCGAACGCGTCGCCTCGGGTGCCCTCGGGAACGACCCGGGCGGCCACCGCTCGGAGTTCACCGGGCTGGTCCGGAAGGCGGAAAAGCTGTCCGGCGATTCCGGGAAGGCCGATCCGGTCACGCTGCCGGCCCCGGTGCCGGATCGCGGCTGACGGCAATTCCCTCATCAGCTCAGTTTGCACTCGTTTTCAGGGAGGCCACCGCCTATGGTGGCCTCCTTTTCCATGAGATTGTCGCTAATCCCTGCCATGAGACTTGTCCTCCTGGTCCTCTTCGTGGCCGTCAGCCTGCCGTGTTCGCTTTTCGCCGGCATGCAGGAGATCCTGGACGGCCTCAAGGCCAGTGAGTTCCGCTTTGCCCGGTCCGGATCGGAGGTGCCCTTTCTTCCGGCGGGATGGCTCACCCACCAGTATTACCCGGATGCCTCCTTTGAGGCCAATCTCGAGATTTTACCGGATGCAGAGGTCCAGGAGAATGCCACCTCGCTGGGCGCCTTCATGCCGCTGAGCGTCCAATCGCGGGACATGGTTCTGGTCGGGGTGGACCTTTCCCTTGACCGGATCAAGGTCCAGTCGGGTCCGTTCCGGGACCAGGACGTGGTGCGCCTGACACCTGTTGCCGCGTGGATGCGCCAGGTCAACCGGAACAACCTGGTAGCGGCCTTCGCGGCCCCGATCTTCAGCAAGGAAGTGCGCAGCGGAGGCGAATGGGGCACCGGCGGCTATGCCGGCGTGGTGGGCCTGCACTGGCGCAGTGACACCATGCAGTGGGTGTACGGTGCGGTGTATGAAAACAGCTTCGGCAGGGACAGGTTCTACCCGTATCTAGGCCTCCAGTGGAATCCCCATCCGCGCCTTTCCGTGAGCCTGGTCATTCCCTGGCCCACCATCACCTATGCTCCCGGCGAGGACTGGATCCTCCAGATGGGGATCTCCCCGGGCGGCTCCTCCTGGGTCAGCCGACAGGATCGGTACGAGGTCACGGAGTCGTTTGGTTCCTGGAATCTCGCCGCCGGGTTGGGCCGCCGCCTTTACGGGCATTTCTGGCTGGTAGGCAGCGCCGGCCTGGCCGGACTCCGCGCCTGGCAACTCGGCGAGGACGACTCCGCCCTGCGCTACGAGGCCAAGCCCGGCGCGGTCTTCACCCTGGCCCTGCAGTTCCGGCCCTGAAATTCCGCTCCGGTCTTGCTCCGCGGGGATGGATGAACGATGCTGCCGGAGAGGAATTTGATGGACAATCCACGCGGAAGTTCAGCCGGGGCCCAGCCCAACAACCCCCTCCACGGGATTACCCTGGAGATGATTGTGGCTGACCTGGCCGATCAATACGGATGGGAGGAACTGGGCCGGCGGATCGACATCCGTTGCTTCAAGTACGAGCCCTCGGTCAAATCCAGTCTCAAGTTCCTGCGCCGCACGCCATGGGCGCGGGCCAAGGTGGAGCAGCTTTACATTCAAACCATGCACCCGGGAAATTCGTGAAAGTTCCCAGCATCAACATCAAGCTGGGCGCCATGAACCGTCTCCGGGTGACCAAGAAGCTCGGCTTCGGGGCCTACCTGGACGGCAAGAACCTGGACGAGATCCTCTTGCCGAAGCGCTATGTGCCGGAAGGCTGCGAGGTCGACGACTGGCTGGAGGTGTTTGTCTATCTCGATTCGGAGGACCGACCGGTGGCCACCACGGAGCCGCCGCTGGCCATGGTCGGCGAGCTGGCCTGGCTGCAGGTGGTCTCGGTCAACAACATGGGCGCCTTCCTTGACTGGGGACTGCCCAAGGACCTGCTGGTGCCCTTCAGCGAGCAGAAGGAGGGCATGGACCGGGGGCGCTTCTACATTGTCTACGTCTATCTCGACACGGTCAGCGACCGGCTGGTGGGTTCGACGAAGCTGCACAAGCACATCAAGGCCAAGGGCCACCAGTATGCGGTCGGGGATGAGGTGGAGCTGATTGTCGGGGATCCCTTCGAGCTGGGCTACAACGTCATCATCGACAAGCGCTACCTGGGCGTCATCTACCGGAACGAGATTTTCCAGGAGGTGGCCTCCGGCCAGCGATTGACCGGGTACATCAAGAAGCTGCGCCCGGACGGGAAGATCGATGTCGAGCTGCAGCGTTCCGGCACCGGGGGGCGGGAGCACCTCGCGGAGAACATCATGGCCCTGTTGAAGGAACAGGGCGGCTTCCTGCCGGTCACCGACAAGAGCCCCCCGGAGGAGATCCAGGAGCTCTTCCAGGTCAGCAAGCGGGCCTACAAGCGCGCCGTGGGCGGGCTCTACAAGCAGCGCCTGATCAGCATCGATGAGGACGGGATCCGCCTGGTCCGTTAATTCATGGCCACGCCCGGCTCGCAGTAGCAGGAGGATTTGGGAATGGCATCGGCCTTGGCCCAGGCCTCGGCAATCTTGGGCTGAAGGGCCATGGCTTCCTCCATTTTCCCCTGTGCCTTCAAGGCGCTCTGGAGTCCGATCAGGGCCCAGCCATTGCCCCGGTTGCGGACCATGTCCTCGCGGTAGACGGCTTCCGCTTCCTCGCTGCGGCCATCGGCCATGAGCAGCGCGCCAAGGGCATGCCGGACCGGCAGCATCCAGCCGGGCGGTTCGTCGTAGACGAGGTCATCCTCGAAGGCGATGCCTTCGCGAAGTCGGTTGAAGGCCTTTTCCTTTTCGCCTTCCCGCCAGAGCAGTTCGCCCTCGATCATGGCATGGGCGATGGGCAGGACCTGGCTGACCTTGTTGTTGAAGATCATCCAGTCTTCCGGAATGGCTTTGACCGCCTCGTTGAAGGCCGCCATCTCCTTGTGGGCCTGTTCCGTTCGGCCGAGGGCCGAGCAGGCAATCGAGCGGGCATAAAGGCGCACGGCATTGCTGACCATGCGGTAATCCTCATACGCCGGCTCCTCAAGGATCTGTTCCCACTTGCCGAAGCGGATCAGGGTATGGAAGTTGGAGGGCATGATGCCGTCGATCAGGCCGGCATAAGCCTTGAGCGGCTCCTCGGGCATCTCATCCTCGAGGTTGCGGGCGGCCTGCATAGCCTCTTCATACCGCCCCGACATCATCGCCGCATAGCACAGGAAGTGCAGGTTGTGGGCATAGTAGATGGCGTAAATTTCCGGAGCGGGAGCCTTGGCGAAATAGCTGCGGTCGGCCTCGATGGCGTGCGCATTGGAATCCACTGCCTCGCTGTAGCGGCCGACCCGGATGTAGATATGCGAGGGCATATGGACCAGGTGCCCGGCGCCCGGGACAAGGTTGCGCAGGCGATCCGCCGCCGCGACGGCACGGTCCGGGTCCTGCGAAGCCTCGGTGGCATGGATGTAAAAGTGATTGGCGCCGGGGTGGTCCGGCTTCACTTCCATGGCATGTTCCAGTACCGCCACGATTTCATCAATCCGGCCCTTGGGGGCGCCGTCATTGGTCCAGTAGTCCCAGGCCTGCAGGTTCATCAGGGCGTCCGCATAGATGGTCCCCACATCGGGATCATCCGGAAATTCCTCGTAGACTTTCTCCATGGCGTCGGCCCAGGCCTCGTCGAGGGGACGACGGTCCTCCGGGATGGGCCAGGTGTAGCGTTCCGAAACTGCCCGGATCAGGGCCTTCTCGACCGGGGTCTCGTCCTCCATCCGGGCCATGGCCTTGATCACCGCCAAGCGGGCCAGCCGGGAGCGCTCCTCGGTCATCTCCGGATCGTTGATGTTGATGCCATGGGCGTAGGCGATGCCCCACCAGGGCATGGCCGCGGCCGGATCCTCCACCGCGGCGGAATGAAAGGAGCGGATGGCCTCGTCATGGTTGAAGCCGTACATCAGTTGCATGCCCTGGTCGAAAAAGGCCTGGGCCGTCTTGGAATTTGTCGTCATGGTCCGGTGGTAGTCGCCGAATCCGTCGTAGAACTTGCCCAGCTGGGGCTGTTCTGCCGTCAGGAGCCCACATCCCAGCCCTATCAGGGCGAGTGTCGGCACGCGAAGAGAGCGTGTATGGTGTTTCATGGAGAGAGTTACGGTGATTGAGTTGTCTGAGAGTTGAGGTCGAAATTAGTAAAAGTTTCTATCGCCATCAGCAAGGTTAATTCAAATGACATGCCGGCCGGGACAAGTCCGGTCGGGTCCTCCTTCCGTATTGTGCCGAATTGGCAGCCCGCCCGGTGTTTCCTGACTTGAGTCCCGGCCCATAATAAGTCCCAATGGCCCGCATGGGCGAGTTTGCCAGCAATCTGCAGGGCCTACCGGAGCGCCGCTACCACGCGGGTGAGAACATCATCACCGAGGACCAGCCGGCCGAGGGGCTGTTCTTCCTGGAATCGGGAACCGTCTCCATCACCCGGGACGGGGTGGAGATCCACCAGATCAGCACCCCGGGAGCGATCTTCGGGGAGATGTCCTATTTGCTGGACTGCTCCGCCACGGCCACCGTGAAAGCGGTCGATCCGGTCATCATGAAGATTGTCCGGGAGCGGGATGACTTCATCCAGAAGCATCCCGAGACAGCCCTCTACACCGCGAAGATCCTCGCCGCCCGGCTCTATTCGGTGGTCCGGTACCTGGTCGACCTGAAATCCCAGTACGGCGGCCGTGACGACCACTTCGGGATGGTCGATGACATCCTGGACTCGATCCTCAACAAGCATCCCCGGGAAATCACCCGCGAGCTGGACGAGCGCGACCGGGTGGATGACTGAGGATTCTCTTGGTCGACCAGGCCCTCCGGATCTCCATGTGACCTCGTTGAGGCCGGACATTCCTATTCCGGCCCGGAGGGCAGAAGCATGGCCGGCGTTCCGCACCGAGTAACAGAAGCGGGGTAACAAGGCGTCCCGGAGGGACGGGGCAGGGGTAGCCCCGGGGGATCCCGCGAAGCGGGTGAGCCCGGGGTAGCGGAGGAAGAATAGAAAAACGCGTCCCGGAAGGGCGCGGGATTTCCGGCCCGAAATGTCCTATTATTTGGCCATTTTCCCGCGCCCCTCCGGGGCGCTCCGGATTCAAAACCCACGCCACCCCCGGGCTCTCTCGCCCCGCATTCGCGGGGCTCGTTCACCCGGGGCTACCCCTACTCCGGCCCTCCGGGCCGATTTCGTGGATTCACCCTCCGGGCCGATTTCGTGGATTCATCCTCCGGGCCGTTGTTTCGGGGATTCTGCTGGCTCGGCCC
>ENA-ORCW01000579-ORCW01000579.1-marine-metagenome-genome-assembly--contig:-NODE-579-length-17955-cov-2.824141_pt1 | contig 17955 bp, 12 predicted proteins | sample MGYA00237784_ERZ508517 | MGnify/ENA primary metagenome ERZ508517 (study PRJEB26187, sample SAMN06268979) | marine metagenome | isolation source: Tt ae E1 feedstock associated aerobic enrichment on... | reverse complement strand
GAGATCCGCGTCAATCCCTGACCGGATTCAAGTCCGTGTGATCTTTCCCAGGGCGCCCCTTCACCGGGGCGCCCTTTTTACGCTCCCGCCGCTCCTCCGGATAATTGGCACGCATCCTGTTGGGGAGGGTGGGTTATGGATACAACCCAAATTCAAGAAGCATTACAGTTGTACGGATTGCGGGTCGTGGGGGCGATCATCACCCTGGTCGCCGGCTACATGGTCGCCCGCTGGATCCGGAGGTGGATCAAGAAGATCGCCAAAAAGTCGGAGACAATCGACGACACGGTGGGTTATCTCTTTGCCCAGATCGCCTTCATCGCCGTCCTCCTGTTTACCCTGACTGCCACCCTGAACCAGTTCGGCGTGGCCACCGCGAGCATCCTGGCCGCCCTCGGCGCGGCAGGCCTGGCGGTGGGCCTGGCCTTGCAGGGGACCCTCTCCAATGTCGCGGCCGGGGTCATGATCCTGATCCTGAAGCCCTTCAGGAACGAGGAAGCGGTCAAGGTGGGCGATTCCGTCTACCTGATTGACGAGATCGGCCTCATGGTGACCCGGGCCCACGAACCGGATGGGCCCAAGGCCTTTATCCCCAACAGCAAGCTCTGGGGAGACATTCTCATTAACTTCAGCCAGACGCATGACGACGTCCGCCGCTTCAACGAGACCTTTGGAATCTCCTATGCGGATGACATCGGAAAGGCCATCGACGTGGTCAAGGGGGTCCTCGACGAGGAGGAATACGTCCTCGATGACCCGGCCTCGATGGTCGAGGTGGTGAAGCTCAACGACAGCTCGGTGGACCTCATCGTGTGGGCGTGGATTCCGCGGGCCGAATGGTGGCCGACCAAGCTGCGCCTGACCCGGCGGATCAAGGAGGCCTTCGACCAGGCGGGCGTGGTCATTCCCTTCCCGCAGCGTGACGTGCACCTCTTCCAGGCGGAGAACGGGTAATTGCAGGACAATGAAAAAGGCGTCCCTTCACCGGGGCGCCTTTTTTTCATTCCTGACTCAGCGGCTCCAGCGACGGAACTCGGTGGGTGGAGGCAGGTGGCGCAGGCGCTCGGGGTAGTCGTTGGGCAGATACCAGAGCATCGGCTTATCCCCAGGCAGGAGTCCTCGCTCCGGTGGCTCCAGGTCGGTGCCGATGGAGAGTAGCACGTCCGTGCTCGCCCATGGGTGATCGAACCAGTAGCGGTGCCCGATGATATCGAAGCCCCTGTCTTCGGTCCCAACGGAAACGTCGACCACCTCGAGCCGCTTGAGGGAAAACAGGACCTCGAGCTCTTCAGGATTCAAATCGTTGCCCTTTTGGCCGATTCGCATGCCTCCGCTCATGAACCTGCTGCCGGAGCTCAGGGCCTTGTCGTTATCGGTTTGGGTGATGATCATCCGTTCCACGAGGCTGTCGAGGACCGGGGCTGCGGCGACAAATTCACGGTCGGGTATATCGCCGGCGGCAAAATAGACGGTGCCCAGCCGAAAGCGTTTGCGCAAACTCTCGGCGGATTCCCCGGGGTAGCGCTCCCTGAGAAGTTCAATTGCCCGGGTGGCCACCCGGGCTCCCGCACTCCAGGAAAGGATGTGAATCCTTCCCGAATTGGTTTCCGCAGCCAGCAGTTCGACCAGGCTGGCCAGCACCTCCGCTGATTCATAGGCCCGGTGGACATCACTGCCCATCACGTAGGAAAAGATGTTCTGATGGGTCGGCCAGGCGAAGGCCAGCGAGGTCATGTCCCGCCCAAGAAAGTGGTCGAGCTGACCCGCGAATGCGCAGGCGTTGTAGAAATTGACCTTGGCGCCGTGAACATAGATGAGGAGATCCTTGTCCCGCGAGCTGGCGATCGATTCCCGGAGATCCTGGAGCCAGAAGCCCGCTGCCTCAGGGTCTGCGGCCTCTTCCGGGCTCGCGTGGGCCGGTATGTAGCCGAATTGGGCGATACCCGCGATCGAGAGGTCAAGCGCCTCTTCTCGTTTACTCTGGGCCGAGATCTCGTTGAGGTGGGCCCAGGTCACGTCCATGCCCCCAAACCCGATCAGTGCGGTCCCTACGAACACGGCCGGACTCAATTTGTTCCCGTATGCGATTTTCTGCAGGCTCCCCTTGCGGGCACGGTTGGTCACGTAATAGACGCGGCGTTCTTTCCAACGCTCATTTTCAGGCAGGTGCTCCAACGGCTTGTAACCAGATTCCGTGTAGAGCAGAGGCGTCGGCATCAACGGCTGCACATGGACGCCACAACCGGAGAGGCAGGCCCCCGCCAGGGCCAAAGCCAACCATAACCGCCACTTCTTCCAACAATTAGAGGAATTCACCTTGAATTCAAAAATCAACAACTTCGATCCATGGCGTCAAGGCCGACTCTCTCGCTTGGCTTGCCGACCAGTCCCCACTTTTTGTTGTAGACCCTTTTTGTTGTAGACCTGACCCGACCCTGTAGACCCCCCGCCTGGCTTGCCATCCGAAGCCCGCCAGGGCGTAGGATGGTGGAGCTGATCGGGATCGAACCGACGACCTCGTCATTGCGAACGACGCGCTCTTCCAACTGAGCTACAGCCCCCCAAGTCAAAGGAATCTGCATTAGATGCGGGCGCGGGGGTATTCGTCAATTCCGGAATGTCTCGGGCCAGCCATCCCCCCTCGCAGTGCGGCAGGCCTCCCGCCTGCCGGGGAGTTCAGTCCTCGGGCAAGGGCACGACCAGCTTCCGGCCAAGAATGATACAGTTGTAGAGGACCCGGCCCACCTGGTCGCGGGTCAGGTAGGCGTTGCTCCCGGGGACCAGGGTAAAGGAGAGGACGGCCTGCTCCTCGATGTCGAAGGATTCCACGGCCAGGCTCTCGTGCTCCCAGACAGCGGGCGCCGTGATGTCGATGTCGGAATTCCAGCGCAGGAGGAGTCCCGCCTCTTCCCAGAAAACCCATGCCTCGTTGGCCACCGGTGATATGGGGGCCAGGAAGAAATGCTGGTCCCCCTTTACGGTAAGCTCGCCGAGCTGCCCCTCCAGTTGTTCCCGGGCGGCCCGCCTCATCCGTTCCAGCAGCTCCGGACCCGGCGGATCGGCTTGGGCGCGGGTCCGGAAGAGATAATCCAGCAGCTCGGGCAGGGGCAGGCTGCAGCGCACGGCTTTGGACGGCATTTCGAATGCGGCCTCCATCTTCTCCACGGATACGATCTTGAACCGGTCACCCTGGAGCCGGATTCCCAGCTCCTCGATCGTGTAGTCCGTCTTTTTCAGGTGGACGGCCGCCCCGATGGCCGGAAACAGCATCTGGGCAAATAGACTCGCGTCCCCGGGATCCAGCTCCGGTCGCTCGGGCAGGATATAGAAATCGGCCGTTTCCTTCCCCGCGAGTTGCTCGATATCGGAATGGTCGAGGTACCAGCGGTAGAGGTGACGCATGATTTCCCCAGCTTCCTCGAATCCGGCCAGGGACCGGTACTCCGCCGGCAAAGCGTCCTCCGCCGGCAAAGCGTCCTCCGCCGGCAGTTGGTTGGAGACCAGGGCGACGCCCAGGAAGAGGGCGGCCGTTAGAGGGAATCTTTCAGGTATTCTGGTCATTGCAGGGAACGCAGGGTGAAAAAGCGGTTGTTGCCGAGCGAGCCCTCCATGGAATTGGGAATCTTCACGAAGTTGCCGCCGGGGTGGTAGTAGTCGCGGTCGGTCATCCAGGAATATCCGCCGCCGGTGACCGGCACGGATCCAATCCGGCGGATCGCGGCAAATCGGTCCGCCTCTGCAATGCCGCCGCGGAGGTAGCTCTCCGCCAGCCCGCGGGCATAGTTGATGAGCCCGGCAAACTTGCCCGGCCGGCCGCCGCTGTTGGCGATCCGGAGCAGGTACTGGACCCGTTCCTCCACTCGCGGGACCGTGGCCAGCCGGCCGTTCGGGTCCCGGTAGAAACCCTCGCACTGCCCGTGCACGCCGCCGGCCGTGATCAGGTCGGTGACCTGGCTGGTGGTCACCGCGGCCACATGTGCCTGCCGGTAGCCTTGGGGAATGCGGTTCAGCCGCCCCTCGAGAACCCAGAGGATCTGCGCCATCGCGGCCTCGGTGTTGGCTACGCTGACATAGCCTCCTTCGCCGGGGAAGGGCACCTCGTTGATCAGGAGCCTTGCCAGGTAGCCCGATTCGGTCTCCATTCCGGGCAGGGTGGCAAAGGGCCCGGCCGCCGACGCCGCCGGGGCCAGGCCGGACAGGCACCAAAAAAATATGGAGAGCACCCTTGCCACGCGGGCTCGATCATTAGGTTTCCGGCAATCGCCGGGCAATCAAAAATTCCTCCGGTCGAGGGCACCCGTCTTGTTTTTGTTTTTCGAATGCGTCCCGTGGCCTCCTCGCCCCCCCCGGGGGAGCTCGGTCGACCACGGCTACGATCTGGCGGCGCAGCGCGCATTAGCCCTGAAAGGGCGACATGTTGTGTCCGATCCGGCATATCACTGGACTTCGGGGGCGAGAATAGTCCGAAGCCCCGAGAGTTCGCAGAGGATTGCCAATGCTATTGCTCTTGTGCTTGAGATTAGGGGACGAAGGCTGGATGATGTGGTGTATTCCACCCATATGCAGCGCACCCACGATACGGATTCTCCCTCCCCGATCTTTCTCCTTCCCTGGGGCTTGGCCGCGGTACTGGGGCTGGTGGCGCCATGGCTGCTGGGGGGACAGGCCTCCAAAGCCTATCCAATAATGACTTTCCTGGCCCTGCTGGCAGTGCTGGGGATCCTTTTTGCCGTGCTGATGGATTACCGGAACTGGAACGCCTTTGCCTTCCGCGAGGCGCGGAGCGGGATCGGCCGGCCCAATCCCCTGCGGGTCTTTGCCCTCGGCCTGGTCCGAACCCTGCCCCTCTGGTTCTTTATCGGATTCCTCTACCTTGGCCTCTCCAACCCGGCCTATCTGCGCGAGGGCAACCGTCTTATCCCGCAGGCCTTCAATGCCGCTTTGCCGACCGTGGCGGATGCGGGTTTCTCTGCACCGGGCATCCAATTCCTGGCCTCCCTGCTGGCCCTGGCGGCCCTTCTGGCAAATCCCGCCTGCCGGGCCCGGCGGGCATGGTTGCGGACGCTCCTGGCGCTCCTGCTCATTAACGCCCTGATCCTGGCCTGGACCGGAATCTACTTCCGCTTCCTTGGCAACGGCCAGCTCCTCGGGCGCTACCCGTCCCGGGACCAACACTTTTTCGCCACCTTTTACTACAAGAATCACTGGGCCGCCTTTGCGCTCCTCTACTGCGGGGTGGCGACCGGCTTCTTCTTCCGTGATCTCCCGCGCTGGTTCGCCCGCTCCCGGAAAGCCGGCAGCGGGGGGCTGGCCCTGGCGGCCCTGTTCTTTTTTGGGCTGACCTTTTTCATCGTAGAGTCGCGTTCCGGAATCCTCCTCTTCTCCCTTTTCGGGTTCATTTTAGCCGGGGGACTCTTCGCTTGTATCCGTTCGCGCCGGTCCCGCTGGCTGCTGGCCGTGGTCACCCTCGCAGGAGTAGGAGGCGGTCTCTACCTCGCTCTGGCCGACCGTGGTGATGAGGGTTTCCGCACCGGGAGCCGGCTGCAGCAGTCCGATTCCGTCCCTCTTGACCGGATGCGGGTCGAGAACGGCTCGCAGGCCAGCCTGGCCATGTTCCGTGATCGTCCGTTCTGGGGCTGGGGTTACCGCTCCTTCGAGCCGCTTTACCCGGGCTACTCCACCGATTATTTATGGAATACCGACGCCTTCTTCCCCTTGAACATGGAATCCTTCTGCAGCGACTGGCTCCGGCACCTGGCCGAATTCGGCCTTGTGGGTTCCGCGCTCCTGCTCCTCGGCCTGATCCTTCTCCCCCGGCCGGCCCGGGTCGGTCCCGCCTTCAATCTCAAGGCTGAGGGGCTGATGCTGGGTCTCCGGCTCCGGGATGCCGACAGGGGACTCTACGAACGGGAACACCGGCTCGCCCCCGGGCTTGGGATGCGCACCTGGGTCCGCATATGCATTCTTCTTCTCGGGCTGCTGGCCCTCTGGGATATGCCCTTTTCCAACCCCGCTGTACTGGCCTCAGTGGCCATTCTTTTCCTGATCTCCAGGCGTCTGGCTTGAGAGGAATCCGGGAAGCGGCAAATCCCCGGAAGGGTAAACAAATCCTAGTCTTTTCCGGCCAGCATGGAGGGCTTTTCGAGGACTTTCCCTTCACGGGCGGAAATTTCCCGTCCATCGACCCGGATCTCGCCGACGCTGCTGGTATGAACCAGCTCCACCCCGGCCTGGTCGATATTCAGCTTCAGTTCCGCACCATCCGCCTCGATGACCGAACCAGCGGCGACAAATTCTATCTGACTGGGCTGTTTGGCCGAGAGGATCGGCAGGAAAACGGCCTGGCCGGACCTGAGGAGAATTCGGATGCCACCATTGCCGGTGGTTTCCACCTTGTAGGTGCTATCCTCCATGATGGTCACGTAGCTGCCGTCCTCCTGCATCAGGCGGTGCTGGTCACCGCTACTGACACTGACATCCATGCCGGACATCGTCAGGGCTTCCAGGAAGGCTCCGGAATAGACGACCGTTTCGGCCTGCAAGGCCGATGCGGAGAGGGTGGTCAGCGCAAGGCTGGCCAAAAGATGGCGAAAGACAATAGACTGTTTCATAGAATTGAGTGGACTGACAGAGAGGACGCGTTGTTTAGGTGCTTTTCCGAAAACAGCAAGCATAGATTAAGCCTGAATCATGCCGAATGTTAAGGAATTAGCCTCAGGAGGGTAGTTATGCTGATTTTGCGGAAATACTCAAACGTGGGGTAAATATTGGGCGAGAATGGGGCAATACGGCCGGAAGGCCGGCGCTGGACCGGAGGAATACGGGAGAAGGACGGCTTGGAAAGATGTACATTTTCCCGCGTTGCGCGGCTGGGGGATGCTTTTGGTCTTTGTCCGTCCATCGCCGATGTCCGTCCATTCCCTGCCCAAAATTTCCCCAACCGCTCATAACCAGTTGCGAAAGAGGCGAAAGGCAGTTTGCTTCCGGAATTGTGCGTCAAACGGAGCGAACAAAACTGGTTAAAATTGCCCAGCTGTTGGTCTGGATCCTGCCGGCTGTCCTGGCCGGGTGTGTCCAGCCCCATGAGCCGGGCGCGGAGGATTTGCCGGTGCCGGTGCCGCAGGAGTGGACGGCGATACCCCATGGGGAAGCCGGATCCGCCATGGCCGGGCAGGCCTGGCTGGGCGATTTTGCGGATCCGCGACTGGAGGCGCTGGTAGCGGAGGCCCTCTCCGGCAATCTTGGCCTGCAGGCCGGCATGGCCCGGATGGAGCAGGCCATGGCGGTGGCCCGGATCGAAGGTGCCGACCGCCTGCCCAGTTTGTCCATCTCCGGCAGCGCCCAGCGCTCGCAGAGCTACACCATTTTCCAGGAAACGCCCGTGCAGACCCTCGGGAACCGCTACGAGATCGGGGCCGTGGCCAGTTGGGAGATCGACCTCTGGGGCCGCGTCCGGGCCCAGGCCGCCGCCGCCAACGCCAGTGCCGCGGCCGCCCGGGCCGATTACGAGGCCCTGCGTTTGTCACTGGCCACCCGGATTGCCCAGGCCTGGTTCAACGCCATTGAGGCGCGCAGCCAGGAGGCCCTGGCACGCGAAACGGTGGCCTCCTTCGAGTCCAACCTGACGACTGTCGAGGAGCGCTTCCGCCGCGGCCTCAGCCCGGCCCTGGATTTGCGTCTGACCCGGGCCAACGTGGCCACCGCCCGGGCCAACTATTCCCTGCAGCGCCGCCTGGCCGATACCGCGGTGCGCACCCTCGAGGTCCTCCTTGGTCGCTATCCCTCCGCCGGCCTGGTCCCCGCCGAGGCCCTTCCCCGGCTGGAGGACGGCGTCCCCTCCGGCCTGCCCTCCGGGCTGCTGGACCGCCGCCCGGACATTCTTGCCGCCCGGCAGCGGGTCGTGGCCGCCGATGCCGGCCTCATCGAGGCCCAGCGTTCCCTCCTTCCCGCCATCAGCCTGACCGCACGCTACGGCCGGGCCAGTCGGGAACTGGATGATCTGCTCGACGACAACTTCGATGTCTGGAGCCTTCTCGGCAACATTACCGCCCCGGTCTTCCAGGGCGGGCGCCTGCGGGCCAACGTCGACCGCAGCAATTCGGCCCTGGCCGAGGCCATGGCCAATTACCAGAACGCTGTCCTGACCTCCTTCCGCGAGGTGGAGAGCGCCCTTGTCGGGGAGACGCTCCTTGCCGAGCAGCTGGCCGCGGTGGAGCTTTCCGCCGAGGAAAGCGTCGGAGCCCAGCAACTGGCCGAGGAACGCTACGAGCGCGGCCTGGTCGACATCATTACCGTTCTCGAGTCGCAGCGCCGGGCCTTTAACGCCCGCAGCGCGGCGCTGGCCGTCCACAACCAGCTCCTCCAGAACCGCCTCGCCCTCTACCTCGCCCTCGGCGGCCCCTTTGAATGAAAATCTCAAGCTCTAGCTCTATCAATTCCTAATCTCCTCTCAAGCTCTAGCTCTATCTCTAGTTTAATCTTTGGCCCATTGCTAGAGATCGAGATCAGGCTAGAGCTAGAGAGCTGAAATTTCCCATGCAGTCCGTACTAAAAATTTTAAAGAGAATCCTCCCGGTCCTCATCCTCGTGGCGGGGATGGGCATCGTCGTTTACATGTTCAAGAACAAGCCGGTGGCTGAGCGGCGTCCGGTCCCGGAACCAATCATCGAGGTGGAGGCCCTGCCCCTGCAGCCGGTCGACTACACCGTCCTCCTCGAGAGCCAGGGCACCGTCACCGCCCGAACCCGGAGCACCCTCATTCCCGAGGTCTCCGGCAAGATTATCCGCGTGGCCCGCAACTTCCGCGAGGGAGGCTTCTTCAATGAGGGGGATGTCCTCCTCGAGATCGATTCCAGCGACTATGAGACCGCCGTCACCATCGCCCAGGCCAACCTGGCCGAGGCGCGGGTCCGGCTGGCCGAGGAGGAGGCCTCCGCCAAACAGGCCCAGATCGACTGGGACCGCCTCGGGGCCGGGGAAAAGCCCACCGACCTGGTCCTCCGCGGTCCCCAGTTGGCCCTCGCCCGGGCCAATGTCGCGGCCGCCGAGGCCCGCCTCCAGGAGGCCACCCGCGACCTTGAGCGGACCCGCATCACCGTTCCCTACGAAGGAAGGGTCCTGACCCAGCAGGCCGACATCGGCCAGGTGGTCAGTCCGGGTACCATCCTGGCCGAAGTCTACGCCGTCGACTACGCGGAAATCCGCCTCCCCCTGACCACGGCCGAGTATTCGCTTCTTGATTTGCCGCCGGTGACCCGCAGCGGGAGTGCCGATTTTGAGGAGCTTCCCGTCCTCCTGACCGCCCGTTTCGGCCAGGAAGTCTATGAATGGGAAGGCCGCATCGTCCGCGTCGAGGGGGCCATCGATACCCGCAGTCGCCAGATTTACGTCGTCGCCCAGGTCGATGATCCTTACGGCGACCGCTACGCCCAGCCGCTCAAGGTGGGACTCTTTGTCGAGGCGCAGATCCGCGGCTCCGTCCTCAAGGATGTCTACACCCTTCCCCGCACCGCCCTCCGCGAAGCCCGCTTTGTCCTCACCCTCGACGAGGAGGACCGGATCCATCGCGTCCCCATCGAGCCGCTCTGGAGCAACACCGACACCGTCGTCTTCCGCTCCGGGGAGATCCCCGCCGGGACCCTCGCCTGTATCACCCAGATCCCCCTCGCCATCGACGGAATGGAGGTCAAGCCGACTGTCGTCGGCTTGGGTCAAAGGTCGGGAGACAAATGACGAAGGATGAAAGTTCAGGGTCCAATAACCTTGGACAATTGAAGAAGGGCCGAAGTCAAATGACCTGGTCCCGTGGTCCTCTGTTCTGGATTGCCGGGCATCGGCGGAACGATCCTGGAAGGATCGAACAGGGTAGCCGCGGGTTACGATCCGTCACGCGCAAGCGGGACGGGCGGAACCCGGGGACAGCCCGGTTAATTGATTTTCCGACCCCGGAGGGGTCGTACAAACCTCGGTTTATGCGGGGACACCCTGCGACCCCTCCGGGATCGTATACGAAATTCCTTCCCGTTTCCCCGGGTCCCGCTGGCGCGGGACCCGCGGCTACCCTCTTCGATCCCTCCGGGATCTTCAAATCTCCATCTTCCATTCCTCAACTTTCCTCTTTCGTCCAACCTTCGACCTTCGTCCTTCGTCTTTCGACCTTCGACCTTCGACCTTAGACCGAAATCCATGATCTCCTACTTCGCCAGAAACCGGGTTGCCGCCAATCTCCTCATGGGGGCGATTTGTGTCATCGGCATCCTGTCGGTAATGAATCACCTGACCCTGGAGGTCTTCCCCAGTGTGGAGGCGGACGTCATCAACGTCCGCGTGGCCTATCCGGGATCGACCCCGACCGAGTCCGAGGAGGCCATCGGGGTCCGCATCGAGGAGGCCATTCAGGACCTCGAGGGGATCGACCAGATCTACACCACCGCTACGGAGGGATCCGTCTCCGTCCAGGTCGAGGTCCGGCGCGGCTACAATCCGCGCGAGCTGCTGGACGACGTCAAGAACCGGGTCGACTCCATCAGCACCTTCCCGGTCGACGCCGAGCGGCCGGTCATCGAGCAGCCGGCCATCTCCGAGCGGGTCATGAACATCGTCCTCTCCGGACCCCTGACCGAGAAGGACCTCAAGAAGCTTGGCGAGCGCATTCGCGACGAGATCACCAACCTCCCGGGCGTGACCCAGGTCGGCCTCCGCGGGGCCCGGCCGTATGAAGTGGCCGTCGAGGTATCGGAAAATACACTACAGGCCTACGGGCTGACCTTCGCCGACGTGGCTTCCGCCATCCGGCGCTCCTCCATCGACCTCTCGGCCGGGCGGATCCGCACTCGAGGGGGCGACGTCCTCCTGCGTACCGACGCCCAGGCCAACTACCAGGAGGAGTTCGAGAAGATTGTCGTGCTGACCAGCCCCGACGGGACGCGCCTGACCCTGGCCGACCTGGCCGAGGTCAACGACGGCTTCGACGAGGAGGTCATGTACTCGGAGTTCAACGGCCACCGGGCCGTCATGGTGGACGTTTTCCGGGTCGGCGACCAGGACGTGATCGACATCGCCGAGACCGTCAAGGCCTACCTGGCCCGGGCCCGGGCGACCCTCCCCGAGGGGGTCGAGCTGACCATCTGGAGCGACTGGTCGGAGACCATCAAGGACCGTCTCAACACCCTGACCAGCAGCCTCATCTGGGGAGGCGTACTGGTTTTCCTGATCCTGGCCATGTTCCTCCGCTTCTCGGTGGCCATCTTTGTTTCCATCGGGGTGCCGGTCAGCTTCCTCGGCGGCCTCGCGGTGATGCCGCTTTTCGGCATCACCCTCAACCTGCTCTCCATGTTTGCCTTCATCATGGTCCTGGGGATTGTCGTCGACGACGCCATCGTTACCGGGGAGAACATCTTCAACCACCTGCGCAGGGGCGGCGACCCCGTTGAGGACGCCATTCGCGGCACCCACGAGGTCAGCGTCCCGGTCACCTTCGGGGTCCTGACCACCATGATCGCCTTTGTCCCGCTGATGCTCATGCCCGGCCGGCGCGGGGAGTTCTTCTCGGTTATCTCCATTATCATCATCACCGTCCTGGCCTTCTCCCTGGTCCAGTCCAAGCTGGTCCTTCCGGCGCACATGAGCTACCTCAAGACGATCGGGCGGAAGGGGGAGAAGCTGAACTGGCTGCAGCGGTTCCAGCGCATCTTCGCCGACGGCCTGGAATTGTTTATCAAGAAAGTCTACCGGCCGATGCTGCATGTCGCCATCAAGCACCGCTACAGCGTGGCCGTGTCCTTCTTTGTCGTCTTCATGATCATCATCGCCATCATCGCCACCGGGCGGATGATGTTTTTCTTCTTTCCGCGGGTGGAGAGCGATACCGTGGTGGTCAGCCTCGACATGCCCATCGGCACGCCCGTGGAGGTCACCGAGCGCTACGTGCAGGAGATCGCCGATGCCGCGGTACAGGTGCAGGGGGAATTCAACGACAAGTTCAGCCAGGGGACCATCCGCAACATGCTGGTCACCATCGGCGGCCAGCCCTTCGGCAGCCGCTGGGGCGGCAGCTCCGGCCAGAGCCACCAGGGCGAGGTCATCCTCGAGCTGGCCCCCGGGGAGGAACGGCCCCCCAACGTCTCGGCCTTTTCCGTATCCCAGTCATGGCGGGACAAAGTCGGCCTCATCCCCGGCGGCGAGGTCAATTATGTCTTTTCCCGCTCCAGTGGCGGGGCCCCCATCGACGTCCAGCTCAGCGGACCGGATTTCGAGCAGCTGGACAGCCTGGCCTCCTCCATCAAGGACCAGTTGGCCACCTATCCGGGGGTGGTCGACATCGTCGATTCCTTCGAGGCCGGCAAGGACGAGATCAAGCTGACCCTCAAGCCGGCCGCCACCAACCTCGGCCTGACCACCGAGGACCTGGCCCGGCAGGTCCGCCAGGCCTTCTTCGGGCTGGAGGCGCAGCGCATCCAGCGCGGCCGCGACGACATCCGGGTCATGGTCCGCTACCCGCGTGAGGAACGGCGCAGCCTGGCCAATCTCGAGAACATGCGTATCCGCACCCCGGACGGAAACCAGGTGCCTTTCTCCGAGGTGGCCGAGGCCGAGATGGGCAAGTCCCTGCCGGCCATTCGCCGGGTCGACCGCAACCGGACCCTAAACATCACCGCCGACATCGAGGAAGGGGTGGGGGACGTCGAGGCCGTCAAGTCCGACCTCTCCGATAATTTCCTGCCGGAGCTCCTGGCCCTTCATCCGGAAGTCTCATTCTCCCTCGAGGGGGAGGCCCGCGAGCAGCGCGAGAGCTTCGAGAGCCTGCGCTTTGGCATCCTGCTGGTCCTCTTCAGCATCTACGCCATGCTGGCCATTGTCTTCCGCTCCTATGTGCAGCCCTTCATCGTCATGCTGATCATTCCCTTCAGCGTCGTCGGGGCCATCCTCTTCCACATGATCCGTGGCGACATGCTCAGCATCATGTCCATCCTCGGTATCCTGGCCCTGATCGGGGTCGTCGTGAACGACAGCCTGGTCCTGGTGGATTATGTCAACCGGAGGCGCGCCGAGGGCTACTCCCTGCTTCGGGCCGTCTCCAAGGCCGGGGTGGACCGCTTCCGGCCCATCCTCCTGACCTCCGCCACCACCGTCGGCGGCCTGACCCCCCTCCTTCTCGAAAAGAGCCGGCAGGCCCAGTTCCTCATTCCCATGGCTGTCTCCCTCGCCGGCGGCATCGCCTTTGCCACCTTCCTGACCCTCTTCCTCGTCCCCCTGACCTACCTCATCTTCGAGGATATCAATAAATTCTTCCGCCGCGCCTTCGCCTGGTGGAGGTCGTAGGACAATGGACGGAGGACCAAGGTCTTTGGTAGGGGACCCAGCCAATCCCGGAGGGATTTCATCGATTAGCGCGGGGTGGATCCCGCGAACCCCGCGCATGCGGGGAGCGGGAGAAACCCCGGGATTCGGGACCAATTTGAAGGTACGGCCCCGGAGGGGTCGCAGAAACCGTGCCCGGAACCTGCGATCCCTCCGGGACCGGAAAATACTATGGCCGCCGGTTCCCGGGGCGTCGCTCGCCCTGCGGGCTCGTTCCGCCCCGCGATAATCGCCGGCACCCCTGCGGGGTATTGGTTCCGGCGGGCCCATTTCATGCCGACCCGCAGGCGGGACCTCCGCCGCACTGCGATGAGCCTGGAACCCCCTAAATCCGGTCCTTGATCTTCTCGAGGAGGAATTCCGACTGCATCTGGTCCCCGAAGGCCCCGACCTGGATCCGGATTTCCGTGTTCTCCAGGTCGATCGGCTTGGTGGTGATGGTGATTTTCTCCTCCTTGGCGTTCTCGTAGACAAATTCACCCGAGACCAGGTCCTGCTCGATCGAGATCTTTTTCAGGTTCAACCGGCTGCAGGCCTTGACGATCCCTTCATTGACCTCGTTCGACGGCTCGTTCAGGACCACCCGCAGGGAGCCGCGGACCCAGTCCACCGTCTCCTCGGTCTTTTCCCCGACCGTCGAGCAGCCCGCCGCCAGCATCAGCAGCCCGGCCAGGGTCATCCATCCAATCGCGCGAAGGCTCAGCGTTTTCATGCCCGGACCCTGGGAGACTTTTTTACGATTGGCAACTTTTCCGCTCGGCCGGCCAAAAATCACACACGTGTTAGATTGACAGGTGGAGGCTGGAGCGTTTATCGAAGAGGGCATAATGAGCGCAGAAGCAAAATCGGAAATTGGATTAATCGGTCTGGCTGTGATGGGGCAGAACCTGGCCCTGAACATTGCGGACCACGGCTTTAAGATCTCGGTCTACAACCGGACCACCAGCAAGATGGAGGAATTCGTGGCCAAGCACCCGGACACCCCCGGTGGCCTGGTGGGTGAGGCGAGCCTGGAAGGCTTTGTCCAGTCGCTGAAGCGGCCGCGGAAGATCATTATCCTGGTCCAGGCCGGCTGGGCCACGGACAAGGTCATCGAGGGCCTGGTTCCACTTCTCGAAGAGGGGGACATCATCATTGATGGCGGCAACGCCAAGTGGACGGACACCATTCGCCGTGAGAAGGAGCTGACGGAAAAGGGCCTGCGCTTTATCGGGAGCGGAGTCTCCGGCGGCGAGGAAGGGGCCCGCTTCGGTCCCAGCCTGATGCCGGGTGGCGATCCGGAAGCATGGGCCGAGCTGAAGCCGGTCTGGGAAGCGGTGGCGGCCAAGGTCGACGCCAAGACCGGGCGCCCGCTGGAAGGTGCCGAGCCGGGCAAGCCGGTGGAGGGGGGCGTCCCCTGCGCGGCTTACATCGGCGAGAACGGTGCCGGCCACTACGTGAAGATGGTCCACAACGGGATCGAGTACGGCGACATGCAGATGATCTGTGAGGCCTACGACCTGATGCAGGGCGTCCTCGGCCTGGGCGCTCCGGAAATGGGGGAAGTCTTTACCGAATGGAACGGCGGGATGCTGGACAGCTTCCTGATCGAGATCACCGCCGACATCCTCAAGCAGGCCGACCCTGAAACGGGCAAGCCCTTCGTGGACATCGTCCTCGACACGGCCGGCCAGAAGGGGACCGGCAAGTGGACCAGCGTTAACGCCCTGGACATGGGCGTCCCGGCCCCGACAGTGGCGGAAGCGGTCTTTGCCCGCTGCCTGAGCGCGGTCAAGGATGAGCGCGTGGCCGCCGAGAAGATCCTCAAGGGACCGGAAGCCTACAAATTCGATGGCGACAAGACGGCTTTCATCAAGGCCATCCACGACGCCCTCTACTGTTCCAAGATCTGTTCCTACGCCCAGGGCTTCCAGCTCATGCGCGAGGCCCAGAAGGAATACGACTGGAAACTCAACTTCGGTGAGATCGCCCAGATCTGGCGGGGCGGCTGCATCATCCGGGCCGTCTTCCTGCAGAAGATCACCGAGGCCTACGAGCGGGATCCCAACCTGGCCAACCTGCTCCTCGACCCGTATTTCAACGAGACCATCCAGGCCGCCCAGGCCAACTGGCGCAAGGTGGTCGGCATCGCCGCCCAGGCCGGGATCAGCATCCCGACCTTCAGCAGCGCCCTCAGCTACTACGACGGCTACCGGACCGCGCGCCTGCCGCAGAACCTGCTCCAGGCCCAGCGCGACTACTTCGGTGCCCATACCTACGAGCGCACCGACAAGCCGCGCGGCCAGTTCTACCACATCGACTGGCCCGACCCGAAACGCCCGCAGCTGGAAGCCTGATACCGCCTTTTACTGGAGGCCTGAGTCCCCCTTTAGATAATTCAGTGGGTTATTGTTTGTACGCCCCCGGCGGCCTCCCGGCCCCGGGGGTGGGTTTTTTGAGGGAGTGTGATGGGACGGATGGGAAACGAGACCCATGGGACGCAGGCGACGGATGTGCGCCGGAGGGAAGGTCCTTCGCAGTGCCGCAGGCGTCCCGCCTGCGGAATAATGGGATTCTAGTCCTCAGGGCGAGGGATGTGCGCCGGATCGAATTGCGCCCGGAGGGCGCAGATTCATTAGCGCGGGAGACACCCCGGGAATCAGGTCTTTTGGAAAACACGACCCCGGAGGAGCCGCAGAATTCACCGATTTTCCGGATGCGACCCCTTCCGGGGCCGTGGAAATATCATTGCACCTTTTCCCGGGGTCTCGCTCCGCTCGCCCGCGCGCTAATGCCTTCCCACCCCTTTGGGGCAATGGTTACGGCAGTTACAAATCCTGCGCCACTTCCGCGCCAAAATCCAAGGTTCGCCCCCCCTACTTCATTGACCCTTCTACTTCCGCCCGCTCTTTCCCTGGCCGCTGGGGGTCAAATTGACCAGCTGCCCGACAAAGCGGAAGGGGCGGAGGAGGCCGGCCGTGGTGTAGAGGCTGGGCCGTTCGCGGTGTTCGGAGGTAAGGCGCGGGATGTACAGGAAGAGGATCAGTTGCATGGCCAGGAGGGCCAGGAAGTAATAGCTGAAAGTGTCCTCACGGACGCCTGGCTGGCCCCCGGGCAGTTTTACGGTGAAACCCCAGAATATGGGAGCCAGTCCACCGATGATGCCCACCACCGAGCTGTGGACGGAAACGTGCAGGGCCTGCTTTTCCTCGTCGCAGACCCGCGGGAGGTATTTCAGGTGGGAAGTCAGCCAGAGGCTGGCCCCTAGACCGAAGGTGGTGTACGCGACCGGCAGGAAGTGGAGCAGCACGGAATGGCCGCTGACCAGAAGGAACCAGTAGATACTGACCGCCGCATTCAGGACCAGGGCGATCCGGAAGACCGGCTTGGCGCCCCAGGTGTCGACGCGGCTCCGCATGAAGAGGGTCCCGATAATGGCCCCGCAGTACTGCAGGGCCGTGTAGAGGAGAATGGTGCCCGCCCCGAGGCCGACTCCGACCTTGAGGTAGTAGGCCTTGAGGGGAACGAAGGCCGGCCCCATCAGGGCGGCGGCGATCATGAAGGCCAGGTACTGGCGGAACGGGGAGCGCTGCAGGCAGAGCTTGGGGGTTTCCAGGACAATGGTCCCCAGGCTGGTGCTCTTCGGCTTGGGCGGGTCGGGAACCCGGGAGAGAAAGAAGACCGTCAGGAAAACCCCGACAAAGGCGTACAGGTATTGCCAGAAGAAGGCGTCGTAGATCGGCAGCAGCTTGAAGAGGGCGGCGCAGAGGAGGAGGGTCATGATCCCGGCGATCCCGGTGATGGCCTGGTCGGTGCTGCCTGCGTAGATGGCGCCCTGGGCGGTGGCGACCGGGGTATCCAGCAGCCGGTCGCCGGCCACGTCTGCCAGACGGGCACCCTGGGCCTGAAGCTGCTGCAGGGCCTGTTGGCGCAGGGCGCTGTCCAGTTCCAGCACAAAGCGTAGCCCGGCCCAGGGAACCAGCAGCATCAGCAAACTGGCCAGTAGTAACTGCCGTTTCAGGCTCAAGACTCAGACCTCACGGGCATTCCAGCGGTAGCCCATGCCATAGGCGGTCTGAATGCCGTCGAACTGGTCATCGAGCTGGCTGAACTTGCGGCGGATACGCTTGATGTGGGACGTCACGGTATTGTCATCGAGCACGGTGCTGGCGGCTTCCATCAGCTGCTCGCGGCTGCGTACATGGCCCGGGTGCTGAACCAGGGCATGCAACATCCAGAACTCAGTCACGGTCAGGTCCACAGGCTGGCCCTGCCAGGTTACCGTCATCCGGTCCACATTCAGGGTCAGCTTGCCCCGCGTGAGGATGTCATCGGGTTTCTGCAGAGCTTCGGCCCAGGCTTCCGCGCGCCGAAGCAGGGCGGTGATGCGCGCCAGCAGGTGTTCCAGACTCATGTCTTTGGTGACGTAATCGTCGGCGCCCAGCCTCAGGCCGTGCACAGAGTCGATGTCGCTGTCGCGTGCGGTCAGGAAAATAATCGGCAGGGTGGCAGACAGGCTGCGCAGATCCTGGCACAAGGTAAAGCCCCCCTCGGCTTCTTCGCCCAGCCCGACATCGATAATTGCCAGATCTGGCAGGCTCTGGCGCAGCACCTGCC
>ENA-ORCW01000577-ORCW01000577.1-marine-metagenome-genome-assembly--contig:-NODE-577-length-18039-cov-3.616134_pt1 | contig 18039 bp, 17 predicted proteins | sample MGYA00237784_ERZ508517 | MGnify/ENA primary metagenome ERZ508517 (study PRJEB26187, sample SAMN06268979) | marine metagenome | isolation source: Tt ae E1 feedstock associated aerobic enrichment on... | reverse complement strand
GCGCGCCGCTCTGGATTGTCTGCCGCCTGAGCAGCTTCGCGTGGTCCAGTTGTCGTTTTACGAGGGTATGGCGCATGCTGAGATTTCCGCAGTGCTCGGCCTGCCGCTCGGAACTGTGAAATCGCGCCTTCGCCTTGCGTTCGGCAGGCTGCGGGAACTGTTGGAAGACTTGTCATGACCATTCGGCATCATCCATCTGACGCGACGCTCGCTCAATTTGCAGCGGGTACCCTGGACGAGGGCAGCGCCCTTGTCGTGGCGACCCATGTCGGCCTTTGCGCAGCCTGCCGGCAGACGGTAGGTCGTTTCGAGGCCGTCGGCGGTGCATTGCTCGACAGGTTGGAGCCCGCGCCTCTCTCGACGGGAGCGCGAGAGGCGGCAATGACGCGGCTGGACGGCGAGGGCGCACGCGCAATCGATCTCGGTGGTGCGGACGTTGTGGCGGAAGGTCTGCCGCAGACGCTCGCCGGACACAGGCTGGGCCGCTGGCGCGGGATCGGTGGACGCGTCGCGCTGTGCTCGGTGGAACTGCGCTCGCCGAGCGATGTCCGCGTCTTCCTGCTGAAGGCCAAACCGGGCACCCAACTGCCGCGCCACCGCCACCAGGGGCGCGAATGGACGTGCGTGCTGCAGGGCGCCTTCACTCATGCCGGTGGCACCTACGGCGCCGGCGATTTCGACGAAGCGGACGAAACCGACGAGCACCACCCGTCTGTCGATCCGGGCGAGACCTGCATCTGCCTGGTGGCGATGCAGGGCCAGATCGAGCTTCAAAGCTTCCTCGGCCGGCTCATTCAGCCATTGATCAGGCTCTGAGGTCGAAATGTCGCCCGGCCTCTTTCTCTTCCTGCTTCTGATGACTGCCGTCGGGCTGAGCGCAGCCATGAGCGGGGCATGGCTCGCCTGGCGCAGCACCGGCAATTCCGGCTGGGTCGATACGGTGTGGACCTTCGGCCTCGCCGCGGTCGGCATCGCGGGATCGCTGCTCGCGCCTGACACCGCTGACGCGGCCTTCTGGCGGCCACTGCTCGTCTCGGCTCTGGTGGCAGTTTGGGCGATGCGGCTGGGAAGCCACATCGCGCTGCGCACCCGCCGCATTACCGACGATCCCCGTTATGCAAGCCTGCAGAAGGAATGGGGTAAGGACGCCGCGTGGCAGATGTTTGTGCTCCTGCAGAAGCAGGCGCTGGTAAGCGTCCCGTTGGCGCTCGCCATCGTGCTTGCTGCGTGGAATCCCGCGCCTGGCCTTCGTCTGCAGGACATTTTCGGCGTCGTCGTCCTGATTGTCGGAATCGGCGGCGAGGCTCTCGCTGACAACCAATTGCGGCGCTTCGGCCGCGATTCCGCGAACAAAGGCAAGGTATGCGAGGTTGGCTTCTGGCGCTGGTCGCGCCATCCGAATTATTTTTTCGAATGGTTCGGCTGGCTCGCCTATCCGCTGATCGCGATAGACCTGGCCGGCACCTATGCCTGGGGCTGGCTGGCGTTTGGCGGGCCGCTCTGCATCTTCTGGCTGCTGCGTTACATCAGCGGTGTGCCGCCGCTGGAAGAGCACATGATCGAGACGCGCGGTGACGCCTACAAGGAGTACCAGCGCCGCACCAGCGTCTTTTTCCCCCTGCCGCCCAAAAAAGGAGCCATGTTATGAACCCTGCGGCGTTTGCGACCGGATTGGGCGAGCGGATCGCTTTCCCGGACTTCGCCACCCTCAAGGCAATCGACATGCTGGTGGGGCGCACACGGCGCAAGCTCGCACGCGCCAACCATGCCGACACCGCTAGCTTCGCTGAAGCGATGCGCAACTATCCCATCGCGATGCATGCCGACGAGGCGAACGCCCAGCACTACGAGGTGCCCGCAGCGTTCTTCGAAACTGTGCTCGGCCCGCAACGCAAGTACTCATGCTGCCTTTACGATGGCGCGGCGACGCTGGCTGAAGCCGAGGAAGCGGCCCTTGCGGCGACCGCAGGCTACGCCAATCTGACCGACGGCCAGCGGATCCTGGAGCTCGGTTGCGGCTGGGGCTCACTGTCGCTGTGGATGGCACGGCATTTTCCTGGGAGCCGCATCGTGGCGGTGTCGAACTCGCATTCGCAGGGCGCCGCGATCCGCGAGCGTTCGGCGGTCGAGGGTCTGACGAACCTCGAAGTTCTAACGGCGGACATGAACGGCTTCGCCGTGCCTGGTACCTTCGACCGCATCGTTTCGGTGGAGATGTTTGAGCACATGGCGAACTGGCGGCCGCTGCTGGCGAAGGCGCGTGCCGCGCTCAATCCCGACGGGCGCATGTATGTTCACATATTCTCGCACAAATCGGCGGCCTATCGCTTCGACCACACCGATCCGGCGGACTGGATCGCGCGGCATTTCTTCACTGGCGGGATCATGCCCAGCCATGATCTGATGCGTGAATTCGGGGACCTCTTCGCGGTCGAGCAGGAATGGCGCTGGAGCGGCAAGAACTATGAGCGCACGGCTGCTGCCTGGCTCGACAATTTCGACCGCAATGCCGAAACGGTTGAGGCCATCCTGCGCGAGGTTTACGGAAATGAGTGGCGGTTATGGCGCCGGCGCTGGCGGCTTTTCTTTCTTGCGACGCGGGGGCTATTCGGCCATGGCGATGGCAGCGAATGGGCCGTCAGCCACTATCAGTTGGCGCCCGTCTGACCTATAGCGACCAAGCAGGCAGTCTGCTAGCCGCCGGCGACGCGATAGGCGACGTATCCCGCCGCTGCCGCGATGCCACACAACAGCGCGCCGTACACGATGTCGAGCAGCGTGATCTGCAGCGTCCAGTTACGCAGCGTGGCAAAGTTCGTAAGGTCGTAGGTCGCGTAGGCGAATGCGCCGAAAAGCGCGCCAAACAGCACCGCTGTCCATACACCGCCCGACCGAATGCCTGTGAGCGTGCCGAAAATCAGCACGCCTGCCGGGAAGGCAAGATAGAAGAAGATTGCAGGCGCAATGCGCAACTGCTCGAGCAGAATGTCACCCAGCGTGGGGCGGTATACTAGTTTGCCCATCACCGTCAGCCAGACGGCGTCGAGCAAACCGAAAACGAGGGCGATAGCGGCATATGCGGCGAGGTAGGGCATGATTCTTGATCTCATTGCTTTGATAAGGGTTACGTTTCGGCAATTGATTTGGATCACTAAAACCGCAGTCTTCCCCAGGCGCGTTGCGGCCACCCGTGTTCGGCTTGACGAATGTCCGCTTCCAGCGAAGGCAGGTCTGCGTGAACGTCCAAAGTGAGGGCGCGAAGCAGCCCTTTGCGGGCGCGTTTGCGGAGGTCGCGTTCAGAAGCCAGCCCGGTCGAGGATAATGTCGCTGATGCGCTCTAGCGTATGAGATACAGCGTTGGCCCATCGAGTTTTGGGACTGCTATCGCCAATCCTCATAATCTCCCGGATATACCTTACGGGTTCCGATTTTACTCTCGGCTATCGGCGGCGCCGATATGGTTGCTGCGGCGCTGCCGGGCAGCGCCGAGCTTTGAGGATCGGAATGGCGTTGAACCCGGCATCATGCTTTGTCCGTGGGGAGTTCGCTATCCCGCCATCGGCGGATTGAGCCGTGCGAAGCCCTCCTGCCTCCGGTAGGGGAAGTGAGGATAGGGCGCGGTCACGGCGCTGGCCTCGTCCAGCTTCGCCACCTGCTCGGTCGTCAGGCTCCAACCGACCGCACCGAGGTTCTGGCGAAGCTGTTCCTCGTTGCGCGCGCCGACGATGACCGACGAAACGGTTGGACGTTGCAGCAGCCAGTTGAGCGCGATCTGTGGAACTGTCTTGCCGGTTTCCTCTGCTATCGCGTCGAGCGCATCAACCACGCGAAAGAGATATTCGTCCTCCACCGGCGGGCCGAAGCTGGCGGTTTCGTGCAGGCGGCTGCCTTCGGGCAAGGGCGTACCGCGCCGAATTTTCCCGGTCAATCGTCCCCAGCCGAGCGGGCTCCAGACCATTGCGCCAAGACCCTGATCCTCGCCCAGCGGCATCAAATCCCATTCGTAGTCGCGCCCGACCAGCGAGTAGTAGACCTGATTGACGATGTAACGCGGCCACCCGTGACGTTCGGCAACGGTCAGCGACTTCATGATCTGCCAGCCGGAGAAATTGGAAACGCCGGCATAGCGGATCTTACCGTCGCGAACGAGCGTGTCGAATGTGGACAGGACTTCCTCTACTGGCGTGAAGGCATCGAAGGCGTGAAGTTGAAAAATATCGATATGATCGGTCTGAAGTCGGCGCAGCGCGTCTTCGACGGCACGGATCAGCCGGAAGCGCGAGGAACCCGCGTCGTTGGGTCCATCACCCATCGGAAGGCTGGCTTTTGTCGAGATCAGCACTTCGTTGCGTCGACCCTTGATGGCCTCGCCCAGCACTTCCTCGGATGCGCCATCCGAATAGACATCTGCCGTGTCGAACAGATTGACTCCAGCATTCAGGCAGATGTCAATCAGCCGGCGGGCTTCCGTCGCATCCGAGTTGCCCCAGTTGCTGAACAATGGGCCGGAGCCGCCGAATGTGCCGGCGCCGAAACTGAGAACCGGAACCTTGAGGCCGGATTTTCCGAGATAGCGATATTCCATGTGATGTTCCTTTCGGTTTGGGGCGGATGGATCAGCGGTCGAGCAGCAGACCGAGGTCGATGGCTTCCGCCATCGCCTTATTGCCCTCGTCGCCAGGATGGAGGTGATCGCCAGAATCGAAGGTCGAAATGATCCGCGCCGGGTGATCAGGATCACGAAGCACGACATCGAAATCCACGATAGAGTCGAACGCGTCGCTTTCCCTGATCCAGCGATTGATCTCCTGACGCAGCGCGTCCTTGTCGGGGTGGTGGTAATTGTCGAGCGGCGTTCCGCTGAGCGCGCCCTCGAACGGGGGTAGGGTCGCCCCGATCAAGCGGATATTGTTCATGCGGGCCAATTCTATGATTTGCCGATAGCCAGCGATCATCTCCTCGGCAGTCGGGCGCTGCTGATCGGGTGCGAAGTCGGTGCCTGGCCAAGAAATATCGTTGATTCCGATCAGAAGGATGGCCGCCTTCACATTCGGTTGAGACAAGACATCCCGCTCCAACCGGGCGGCGACGTTCACGCCCATCTTATCTTGAAGTAGTCGGCCGCCGGAAATGCCAGCGTTCAGCACCGCGATTCGGTGGGGAATCAATCGTTCGGCGAGGAAATCCGGCCACCGCGTATCGGCATCGATCGTGGCCCCGTTACCGTCTGTGATCGAATCCCCGATAATAACCACGGCGCCCGCGTTGGGAGTGTCGACAAGCACGTCGGTCAGGATCACGCGGGCATCTGTCGTATCCGTTGCGGGAAAGTCTTCTGCCATGGTGAGATCGCCATCGCCGAACCATGCAGTCTGACGGCCATCCCAGTGGAAGGTGGTCAATGGCGTTTGGTCAGGCAGGTAGATCGAGATGGCCAATTCGGCCTGATCCTCGATCGTCAGGTCCAACGGATCGCTGACTGCCGGAGCGCCGGGCGGGATCACGGTTCCGTCCTTTCCGCCAAAGGTGAGCTTGTGGATCGTCCCGGGCTCCGCCGCACTGTTCTCGCCAGCCAGCCCGAGGCTCGCGCCACCGATTCTTAGCGGCTGATCGCCATAGGTATTGGAAAAGACCAGACGCACCCGAGAGCCTCCGAGACTGATCTTCGCCACCTGTCGGACAGTCTGGTCATCGACGGATACTGGGATCTTGGTCGGGAAGGGGAAATCTGAATTCCAGATTGGCTGAGGGCTCGCCATCCAGGTGCCGACCCAGCTCTGCTCCTCGGCATTGGCCGCGGACAGGCTGGTAAGAGTAGTACCGAGTGCGATTACAGCGGCGATGACCGCTGACCGGATCGACCGTTTCGGGCGAGCCGCTGTCGAGGAGATAACGCGCATTGTTATTTAGTCCTTGGTTTGAGTTGAAGATGCGCAGTGCAGGCCGCTAAGCGAGCGAAGGGGGCATGATCTGAGCCACGGCTATCGCGCGATATCAGCGGTCCGCCGGATGCATGAAAAAACAATCGGCGCTGCTGGAGGCCGGCCAGGTCGATCGTGCTGTAATGGATTCCGAGGTGATCGAGCTTTGGGATCATGGAGGCCATCCGAGAATGTTTCGTTGCCCCAAAGATAGACACTTCACATCAGATGAAGTAGAACACGATCAGGAATATCACCTGTGAATTCATTTCAATGACTGGATGATGAATGCGACGCCCGTAAAACTCGGTGGCAAGGGCTTCGGTGACTTTCAAACTGGTCGGCAGCCCAGCGGTTATGGCCATGCTCTCGAACTGGGCGATTCCAGCCGGCGAAGTTTGTTCGCAATCGTCGATCCGGCCGATATCCTATAGAGAAGAATCCTGATTAAAAACGGCATCAAATCTGGAGAATTCAAGGATTCTGACGGTCTGCCGCGTGAACTGCTCGGAAGGAGTTGGTAGGTCATGGGAAGTCTTCAGCAAAACCGATCCGGAGAAATGGAAGTTTTCGTGCGTGTTGTGGAACTGGGCGGCTTCTCCCCTGCCGCGCGGGCCGCGAACATGACGCCCTCGGCCGTCAGCAAGTTGATCGCCCGGCTGGAGGCCAGATTGAGCGCCAGGCTGCTCAATCGCTCGACCCGCCAACTCCAGCTCACGCCCGAGGGTTGCACATTCTACGAGCGCGCGACGCGCATCCTCGCCGATATTGCGGACGCCGAGCGCGCGGCGGGGAGTGGGGAACAAGCGGTAGGCCGCGTTCGCCTCAATACGAGTGCCTCCTACTTCAATCACATTCTTGCGCCTGTGCTGCCCGAGTTCCTTGCGCTTCACTCCGGCGTCACGCTGGACATCGTTCAAACCGACGCCGTGGTTGACCTTTTGGCAGAGCGGACCGACGTTGCCGTCCGTGCGGGGCCGTTAAAGAGCTCCAGCCTCGTTGCCCGCAAGCTTGGCGAGACCGCGCAGATGATCGCAGCCGCTCCGAACTATCTTGAACGTTACGGCGAACCGCGAACGATCGCTGATCTCGAACAGCATAATCGCCTGGGCGTCGGCTACGCCCGCGCTGTTGATGGCTGGCCGCTTCGAGATAAAGGGAAAACCATTGTCGTGCCGGTGACGGGCCGCGTGCAGGCGAGTGACGGTGAAGGGCTGCGCCGTCTTGCCCTGTCCGGCGTCGGCCTCGCTAGACTTGCTGCCTTCACCGTGCGCGATGATATTATTGCGGGACGCCTCGTACCGGTTCTTGCCCACCTCGATGCCGGTGAGAAGGAACTCTTCCACGCCGTCTATGTCGGCCAAGGTGGGCCATTACCGTCTCGAGTTCGGGCGCTCCTCGATTTCCTTGCCGAACGCGGGCGCCTCCAATAGCTGTCGGCGTTGCCCGCGATCCAGATTTGAGCGCTATTGTACTCGCTGGCGGAAGGGATGGCCCTCAACCATCCGATCGGTTCTCAATGGATTTCAGTGAACCTTTGAACTCGATGGTCGTAAAAGCGAGGTCCGAATCGCCGGTGTTCGTCAGGTCATGGACCATCGTTTCACCATCGTCGAAGGCAAACACGGTGCAGTCACCGACCGCATAATTGGTATCCTGGACCCTGCCATCGGCGAACACAGATCGTGCTTGCCCATCGGTAAGCGCAATCCAGCAATAGTCTAACTCATGCCGATGGAATCCCATTCGCTCACCGGGTGCGAGCTCTATTCTCCACACTCTGGCATAGTCCGACTCGGAAACGATGGTCTGACCGACCCGGGGACTCGCGTTTGCGATCTCATCTCCAAGCGGATTTGATGCTTTAGAAGAAAGTTCGTTCATAACAGACACCTCAATTTGATGCTTAGGTCGTCGGAATAACGCCGCCATCGACGTTGATGATGTCCCCGCTGATGAACTCGGAAAGGTTCGAGGCGAGATAGAGGACCGCAGAAGCGACATCACCTGCGGTTCCAAGTCGCCCGGCCGGCAACTTCGAGTCCTTCAAGAATACGTCCACCGCGTCGTCAATTGATGTCCCATATTGTTCAGCCAGCGCATGAAGGAACCCGCCTGGCCGGTCCCAAAGCTCGGTGCGGATGTGCGCCGGGGCAACGACGTTTGAGCGAATGCCTTGCGGTGTGAACTCACGAGCAAGCGCCTTCGAGAGCAACGCGATTGCCGCCTTGGAGGCGCTGTAATCCGGAAGGAGAGGATGGGGCATCCGGCCAGCTTCCGAGCCGCAGTGGATGATCGCGCCTTTTTGCTGGGCCAGCATATGAGGAATTACGGCGCGTGACATCCGGACATAACCCAACAGGTTGACGTTCATTGTCCGCATCCACTCCGCATCCGAGACATCCAAGAAACCGGTCCGGCTTGGACACACCGCTGCGTTGTTGAACAGGACATCGACGCGCCCGAAGGTGTCCATGGCCGCTTCCGCGACATGCTCGCCGGACCCTTCAGTGCCAAGGTCGATATTCAGCGTTGCCCACCTGACTTTCGGGGCCAGATTGCCCGCAGGTGACATGTCGCGGCTGACTCCAAAAACGCGGGCACCTTCTGCGAGAAACCGCTTCGCGGTTTCAAGACCAATGCCGGAACTCGATCCCGTAACAATGACGACCTTGTCTTTCAGATTAAGATCCATCGTTTGTACCCTCTATTTTAAATGTGACCATAAACTCGATTAGAGCAGCTTGAGCTTTGTCGTGCGGGAGACGATGGACACTGCGATAACGATGATGATGCCCTTCACGATGCTTTGGATGTAGGAATCCATGCCCATGAGGTTGAGCCCGTTGTTCATGACACCGATAAGCAACGCACCGAAAAACGTACCGAGCACTGTTGCTGTCCCGGGCCGAAGCATCGTCATGCCGATAAATACCGCTGCGAGCCCATCCAGGAGATAGGCCTCCCCACCATTCGGCTGCCCTGAACCCAACCGGGCAGAGAGGATGATGCCGGCGATCGCCGCAAAGAATGCGCTCAGGGCTAAGCCATACACTCGATATGAACGAACTTTGATGCCCGACAGCTCTGCCGCGCGGGCGTTTCCGCCGACGGCATAGAGATACCGTCCGAACGTCGTGCGCTCCATCACAAACCACGATGTGATTACAACGACGATCATGATCCGCGCTGGAACCGGCAGGAACCCGAAAATCCTGCCCTGGCCGATAGCCAGATATTCTGCAGGGATACCACTGTAAATCGCCCGGCCACCGGAAATCATGAAGTTGATGCCCCAAAGAATCGAGCCGGCGGCGAGTGTCGCAATCAACGACGGCACGCCGACGCCGACAACAATTGCAGAATTGACGAGTCCAACGATGAGACCGGCGAACAACGAGGCAAGGATCGCGAGCACCGGCGACACTCCACCCGCCATGAGCAGGGGCGCAAGAAGACCCGCAAGGCCGACAACATATCCGACCGACAGATCCATCTCCTTTGCCGCAAACGCGAAGGTGAGACCGATTGCCACGATGGTCAGCATTGAAATCTGCTGCAAGATGTTCACCAGATTGGTCGTGGTGAAGAACCGATCGCTCCCAAATGCGAAGCCAAGGAATAGGAGCGTCAGTACGACGAGCGTACTGTATTTCTGAACCAACAGCCCGGTATCGATCCGGCGTTTGTCGCGCGTGGCGCTCTCATATGTAGCCATAGTCATTGGGTTGCCCCCGCGATTGCATTGATGAAGTGGTTTTCGCTGAAGTCATCACGTTCTATTTGTTCAGCGTCCCGCCCGTTTCGGAACGCGATGACACGATCGGATATGCCAGCGATCTCCATAAGGTCGCTCGATGCGACGACAACGGCCGCTCCCTTGTCCGCAAGCGAGACGATCAGGTCGTGGATTTCCTGTTTTGCGCCGACATCGACGCCCTCGGTAGGTTCAAGGAACACAAACAGATGATACTTGCCCTCTGAAGCGTACTGCCACTTGGCGACGGATACCTTCTGCTTGTTTCCTCCGCTGAGTTCGACGATGCGGGTTTCGCAGCTTGAGGTTTTGATGTTCAGATTCTTGATCTGACGCTGGGCTTCACGGCGCTCCTTCGCCATCCGGATCAGCCCGAGCGGCTTGATGCTGATATCGTCAATTCCCACCATCGACATGTTCTCGCGAACCGACCATTCGCCTATCATGGCGTTGATCATTCGATGGTCAGGGATCAGCGCCGCACCTTGTCGCTTCATGTCCCGGACGCTGCTGTGCTCGACATTCCTGCCCCGAAAACGGTAGCTCCCAGCTTCCCCGCTCTTCGGCTCGAACAGCGATTGTGCGAATTCGAAGTGCCCCGAGCCAGTCAAGCCAATGAGACCGATCACCTCTCCCTTTCGAATCTGGAGATCACCGACGTGGAACCGCGCTCCTTGCCAACCGTCCACATCGACCACAATTTCGGCGTCGAGCGGAGGTGTCCTGGTTCGCGATCTGGACTCCCCGGCCGGTTTCGCCCCGTTACTGCGGGTGAGCATGAGGTCGATCAGTTGACGCTCGCTGATGTCGTCGGTTTCTGATCGCAGATGGCCAACTTTTCGTCCGTCCTGAAGCACAGTGATTTCGTCGCAAAGATCGATCACCTCCTGCAGAAAGTGGCTGATCAGCACGATGGCCATACCCGTTTCGGACAACTGACGGATCAGTTCCCAGAGGCTTCGCTTCTCCTTTGCAGGGAGCGTTGCGGTGGGTTCGTCGAGAATCAGGACCTTCGGGCGACAATAGAGTGCACGAAGGATCTCGATCACCTTCTGATCTGCATAGGGCAGTTCGTCGACCCTTCGGTCGAGGGCAATCCGGGTGTCCGGAAAATACCGATTGGCGAACGCTTCCGCCTGTTGTTGGGTGCCACGCGGATCGATGACGAACCGGTTTCGCACCGGCTCGAATCCAAGGCAGATGTTCTCGGCCCCGGTAAGATGGGGAACGAGATTGCCTTCCTGAGAGACGAGCGAAACGCCATGCGCAACCGCCCCGACAGGGTTCTCGAAGGCAACCTCGTGCCCGCCGATTTTCAGTGTTCCGGAAGTGGGTTTCACGGCGCCGCTCAAGATCGAAACCAGAGTGGTTTTACCCGCTCCGTTTTCACCAATGACGCCGTGGACCTTTCCCTCGACCACCTCGATGGATACGTCATTGAGCGCTAGGGTGCCCGGCCACTGCTTGGTGATGCCATCGAGTATTATTGACATTGTGCACCTCTCGACTGAAGCGGAGTGGAATGCGTCCTTTCCGGACGCATTACTCACAGTCGTCCCCGGTGAAGAGGGTCGCATTGTAGTAGACGATATCCCTGCCTCCGGTTACGGATTTCGGTTCCGCTCCGTCGACAATGACTTGTTGAGCATAGCTCGCGAGGTTCCAGCCCCACTCTTCAAATTGCTGCTGACCCGTGGCGATGAACATCGTGCCTGGCTGGCATATCTCGCGCAGGGCCTCCGGCATGCCGTCCATTCCAGAGACAGGGACCTGCAAGCCCGCTCCTCGGAGTGCGGTGATGGCTGCCTGCGCCGGTTCGTCCCACGGCGTCCAGACAGCATCGATTTGGTCACCATATCGGGTGGCAAAATCCTGAACCGCGTTCAAAGTGTCCTGATAAAAGGAACCGGCGGAGAAGCTGTATTCGCCGATAACATTGATCTCAGGATACTCCTTCAGAATGGCGCGAAGTGTATCGGTGCGCTCGCGCACTGGCTTGATCTGATCCGTGGTAATAATGATCAGATTTCCGCGTCCTCTGATCTCGTTGATCAGGCTAAGAGAAACCTCTGCCGACATCTGCCAGTTGTTTGTGGTGATGTCTGCCGTCGAACCGGGAATCCAGCCGGAATCGACCGTGTAGACGGGGATGTTCGCTGCCTCCGCGCCCCGCAGTGCATTGCTGGATGCGCGCAGGTCGGCATAGGTCACATAGATTACGTCAACACCTCGGCTAACTGCGTCATCAATGTTGTTTGCGACTCTCTCGGCCGACCCGACTGAATCGAGATAGGAAACTTCCCAATCCGAGATGCCGTTTTCGCTCAGGAATTTCCGAAATCCGTCCTGTGTCCGCTGCTCGGCCTGAAACGCGGCGTTGCCTTGCACCCAGCCGATGCTTACCGGCTCGGCAAATGCTGGAACGGCCAGAATCAGGGTGATCGAGATCGATCCCACGAAGCTCACTATTTTCGACATTGCATTTCCTCCCAGTTTGAATTGATGAAATTGACCGGCATCGCCGCTCTCCTCCAAGCGGGCTGGTCTGGCTAAAGGACGGACCGAATGGTTCCACCCTCTGCACGCATCGCCATTCCATTGAGATGCCCGCTCGCGGCTAGGTGCAGCACGCTGCGGGCGATTTCCTCCGGTTCGATCATGCGACGGATGAGTGACGTCGGCTCAGTAACGTCAAAGTAGTCAGCCACCACTGCCTCGCGCGACGTACCCTTCTCGGCAGCGATCTCCTCGTGGTAACGCCGGACGGCTTCGGTATTCGTCGGACCCGGCAGTATGGTGTTCACACGTACGGCCGTTCCCTGCGTGAGTTCGGAAAGCGCACGCGAAAGGCCGAGTAAGCACGTTTTCATCGCACCATAGTGTGCCATCCACGCTTGTGGCTTTACGGCACTCTCGCTGCTTATGAAGACAATACTCCCGTCACCGCGCCCGAGCATATCTTTCAGCGCTAGCCGAGACATGCGCACGCCAGTCATTACATTCACGTTGAAATAGCGGAACCAATGGTCGTCTGTGGTCTCGAAGAAGTCGCGAACCTCAAAGATTCCGATGTTGTTGATGAGGATATCGACCGGACCCCGATCAGTAGCATAGGCATAGAGGCGTTCGGCTTCGCCTTTGACCGTGAGGTCTCCATCCAACCCGTAGCAGGTCTTGCCAAGGGCCGAACACGTCGCCTCTACCTCGTCACGACTGATCCCGCTTATGGTGACAGATGCGCCTTCTTGGACGAATAAAGCGGCAACAGCTCGCCCAATTCCTGTGGCTCCGCCGGTCACAAGCACGTTCTTTCCAGTAAGTCCGTAGTCCATTCTAAAATTCCCATGAGGTATCATTCGGTGCAGTGGACTGCGCCGCTATGTGTTGTCGTGGGCACGCTAAACTTCAGCTCAGCGGCGAAAGGCGAGCGCTTGTCGGGTCATTCCAATTGCGGTCCGCTCCTGGACAGTTCCAGGATGCGCGGCAAAGTCTCAATGACACCCGAAACGAATATATCGACACGAACTCGAATTATGGGCTCCAAGCTCTCAGGAATTTCGTTTCGGTAGATGAACTTGCGAACTCCCATGTAGAAGAAGCTGGAATGAAATCCCCACACAATCTCTCGCACGAGTACTTCTGTTTCCGGGGTGCTCCTAAATTCGAAGCCCGCCTCTGCCGCGACCTCGGCGAAGATTAGCGGAAACGTGGTATCGTGTAGGAGGCCGAGATATCTTATCGTGATCTGCGGGTCTTCGAGTGCAGATGCGACGAAGATTCGGATCCATCGTTCGTCCAGGATGGTATCGGTGTAAGCGATGAGGTAGCGAGCGAGGCGCTCTCGGACCGGCATCGAGCGATCAGCGAGCAGCTCGTTCCAGCCGGGATCCCAACGCCGTAGATAGACCTCGTCGTAGATTTTCTGAAGCAGGTCGTCGCGGTTTTTGAAGTACCGATAGAGGAGCGGTTGCGAAACACCCAGCGCGTCCGCCAACTCCCTGGTCGTAAAATGCAACCCACGTTGCGCGACGAAATCGATCGCAAAGTCCAGGATCTGCTGTTCTCGATCAGCTGCATCAAGATATTTTTTTGCCGATTTCGCCATGACTCTTCGTTCGCCACCTTGGAGGTGCCGGCCCATTTGCATACGAAACAGATTGATCTCGATCGAGTCTGACCGACGACCTCCCAACGCTCTCTCCTTGAGCAGAGTGGAGGTTAACACCATCGCAAAAATTATCAAGTGATAAATTATCAGTCGATCATTTTGTGTGCAGCTTCCGAGCCAGAAAGTCGAGAAATGTACGGATTCTCTGGGGAACGTGACTCTGGGCAGAGTAGATCGCCGAGATCGGTTCACTCTCGCAGGCATCCCAGTTTTCGAGGATTGGAACCAGTCTGCCCGCGGCTAGATCGCCGCTGATATGATACTCGGACAGTCGGGCAATCCCTGCTCCGGCAAGGGCGAAGAGACGCATGGCCTCACCGTCGCCGACGGTAAGTTGTCCGCCGATATCGACATGGATTGAAGCACCGTCTGCCGGATCTCTGAACTGCCAGGTGTTGAGATGGGCGCGCGCGCCAAAGGTGAGACAACGATGATGACGCAGTGACTCGGGACGATCAGGTGTGCCGTGCCGCGCGAGGTAGTCCGGAGAAGCGATCACGATCCGGCGCGAGTTGAGCAGTCGGCGGGATCGCAGAGAAGAGTCATGCAATACGCCCGTCCGGATTGCGATGTCGGTCTTTTCTACGATCAGGTCCACAGGGTCGTCACTTAACTCTAGATTGACGCGAATGCCGGGGTGTTCGTCGAGAAAGCGAACGACAAGCGGCGACAGTATGTGGAACCCGAATGGCAGATTGCTGCTGACTTTCAGACTTCCCTCGACAGCTTCGGCCTTTCGCGCAATCTTCGCCTCGGCTTGAGCGATGTCCTGGACGATTTCCTTGGAGACCTCGTAGAAGTCCACGCCTTCGGCCGTCAGTCTGAAGCTGCGTGTCGAGCGCACGACAAGTTGAACCCCAAGTCGCCTCTCCAACCGTGTGACTGCCTTGCTGATCGCAGACGGCGATATCGCAAGGGCGCGCGCTGCGCCTGAGAAGCTGCCCGCATCCACAATCGTGACGAAAACCTCCATCTCCAACACTCTGTTCTGCATCTGCGTCCCTCGTGAACTTATTTCATTTCAGTTATTCCAGATGTCGGGCTACCGGGCCAGAGGCGAAAGGATCATCCTCCCGGCACACTTAGAAACGGGAGGTATTCCATGTATCAGAAGCGCGCCTTGATCGTTGGGGCGACTGGCATTGTCGGGCTCAACGTTGCCGAACACCTCAGAGATCTGGGGGGATGGGAAATCCACGGTGCGTCGAGACGACCGCCGTTCGGCTCGTCCTACATCATTCCGCATACGGTCGATCTGTTGAAGCGGGAAGAGGCTCTCACTGCGCTGGCTGACCTCTCGCCGACTCACATCTTCTACTGCTCCTGGACGCTTGGTGGCAACGAGGACGAGAACATTCGGCTAAACGGTGACATGCTCCGGAACGTGCTAGATGCCTTTGCGAATAAGGGATGCGTCCAGCATGTCGGCGTGGTGACGGGGACGAAGCATTACCTCGGCCCATTCGAAGACTATGGCAAGGTCCAACCCATCACGCCGTTTCGCGAAACAGCGCCGCGCTTGTCAAAGAAGAACTTCTACTACGAACTCGAAGATGTGGTTATCGACTACGCCGCACGGTTCGGGTTCGGATGGTCGGTGCATCGCTCGCACACCATCATCGGCTACGCGGTGGGCAACCTCATGAACATTGGCGCAACACTTGCCACGCACGCCTCGATCTGCAAGGCGACCGGGCAGCCTTTTCGCTTCCCGGGCACTCCGACGGCTTACCGAGGGCTGAACGACATTACGGACGCGCGTATCCTTGCAAAGCAAATTGTCTGGGCGGGCACGGAGCCGAATGCTCGCAACGAGGCGTTCAATGCGGTGAACGGCGACGTTTTTCGTTGGGAGCAGCTATGGAAGGCCATTGCGGACTACTTCGAGATTCCGGTGGCGGAGTATCCAGCGGAATACAACTCCCTTGCCGAGCAAATGAAGGATCGAGGGGTGGAGTGGGACAAGATCGTTGCCGAGAACGGCCTTCAGCCGAACCGGTTGGATCGACTAGCCTCGCCTTGGCATACCGATCTCGATCTTGGGCGACCGATGGAATGTGTGCACTCGATGACGAAAGCCCGCTCCTTTGGCTTCGCCGAGACACAAGACACGGAGCGGTCCTTCATCGATGTTTTTGATCGCTTGCGGGCAGAACGCATCATCCCGTGACACTGGTCTCAGGCGGAACCCGTCGATGCGCGTAAGGCACAACCTGCGGCGTCGGCGGGGTTTCCCGCTACGCATCGAGCTTCCCTCCGGCACTGATCGTCCGTTTGGCCGATTGCAAACCTCTTTGGAGGGATTGGAACACGGTCGAAACCATGCCCCCATGCGGTCTTCCCCTTATGGTCGTGCGTGCTCCAGAATTCCAGGCCGTTCGCGCGTCCTGACGGGCCTGCTGCCAGCTTCCCGAAAAACAGTTCGTCTTCGGGTAATGCTAGAGGAAATCAGCCATCATGGCGGTATAGAACACTTTTGTCCGGGGACCGGCCAGAATCGGATCGATCAGGCGCACACACTCTTGGTAGTGTTTGGTCTTGCGATGCTCTTCTAGAGCAGCTTCCGATGTGAAAACTTCGTAGATGAGGAAGCGGTTCTCGTCGTCCGGATCGCGCAACACGTCAAAGCGTAGATTGCCCGGTTCCTCGCGTGTACCTTCGTAGTTGATGCGGAAGGCCTCGAGAAACGCCGGTACGTGCCCTTTCTTGACATTGATGCTGACCATTTGAATGAGCATGTCGATATCCTGATTATGCTTTACTGGAACGGATGGGATTGAAGGTTACAGTCCCGGCGCCTTCCACATGGCGGTGGTGACGCCTTCGTTGACGAGCTGGCGCTGCAATGCGTAGGCTCGCGCCCAGCGTTCGCCGGCCTCGTCATAGACTTCCTTGTCGGCGGTGACCGGCTCGAAGCGCCGGTCCCAGCGCACCCAATCGGTGGATGCTTCTGGCAGTCCGCCGTAGAGGCCGGCACCGACGGCCGCTGCCGCCGCGCAGCCGAGCGCCGTCGCTTCCTTGACAACCGGCGTTACGACCGGAAGCCCCGTGGCGCTCGAGAGGATTTGCGCCCAATGGGCTGACTTCGATGCGCCGGCGGCAAAGACGATCTTTGCCGGTGTTTTGCCGGCAAGGGTGAAGATCGCGTCCAGATTGCGGGCCGCGACAATGGCTGCGTTCTCCTGGAGGGCGCGGAAGATGGCCGCCTTCCCGGATTTCTCTGGATCGATCGACAGGTTCAGGAGCGATGGAGCGGCATGGTACCAATTGCCATAATGCATGACGTCCGAGAACACAGGAATGATGCCATGGGCGCCGGGTGGCACGCTCGTCGCCTTCTCCTCGAGCAACGCGTAAGCGTCACCGTGCTCCCCTGCCGCCGCCATTTCCTCTGCGCCGAAACTGTCTCGGAACCAGCGCATGACAGCACCAACGAAAAAACTGATCGCCTCGGCCTGATTCAGTCCTGGCACTGCATGCGGGTTGATGCGCAGATTCATGGACGTGTCGGTAAGGTTCGGCGATACGTTGACGATCTGCTGCCAGAAGGTGCCGCCGAGCACGGCACAGTCGCCCTCTCGCACCAGGCCGGTGCCGACGGTGCCAATCTGGCAATCGCCGCCGCCCATGACGACGGGTGTTCCGGCCGTGAGACCGGTTTCTTCTGCCGCTCCGGCGGTGACCCGCCCTATGACCGTGCCGGTTTCCACGCATTCCGGGAAGATGTCGCTCTTGAGGCCTGCCCGTTGCATCGCATCGGGCAGCCAGGTTCGGCTGGTGAGATCGAGCAGGCCCGTGGTTCCGGCGTTCGATGGATCGTTGGCGATAACGCCGGAAAGACGGGCCAACACCCAGTCCGACAACATGGCGATGCGGTGCGCGCGCTCGTAAACGTCCGGCAGATTGCGTTTTAGCCACAGGAGGCGGGGCAGGGCACCCAGTGCGAAGGTCTGTCCGGATTTGGCGTAGAGCTCGGCTTCGAGCTCCGGAAACTCCTTCTTCAGGTCCGCGACCTCCCTGCTGGCACGGCTGTCGACATTGGCACAGGCCCATATCTCACGCCCGTTCTTGTCGAAAAGGACGAAGGCCTCGCGCATGCTTGTGGCGCTGACGCCCGCGATCTCGCTGGCGGCGATGCCCGCATCGGCGAGCGCTTTCCGAATGGCGCTCGACAAGAGCGCCCAATTCCCTTC